>Ga0114925_10000981_pt1 | contig 13623 bp, 24 predicted proteins | sample SumtaG_2_FD_87287 | JGI IMG/M metagenome (GOLD analysis project Ga0114925, IMG submission 87287) | Deep subsurface microbial communities from Indian Ocean to uncover new lineages of life (NeLLi) - Sumatra_00607 metaG | ecosystem: Environmental > Aquatic > Marine > Oceanic > Sediment | place... | reverse complement strand
TACCTGCATGTGCTTCGGAGCCGTTGGCCCCGGGTAGAGGGTCAGTTCCTCTTGCTCTGGGTCAAACATCTCTCTCTGAACGGCGGCCAGATCAGGATCACCTCCACCGAGAAAAGTCATTTGCTCCGGCGGTTTGCCCTTATATCCTGCCTCTATGTCTGCCTTTGCTTTTTCCAGGGGCTTCTTCGTTCCTGCCGGGTAGACTATTACCTGGTAGCCCTCTTCCGCCGCGAATATCTGCGCTTTCTCAAAGTCACCCTTGCGCTCCCTCTTTATATACATAAGGGCGTGAGGCTCTGCAAATTCTTCCATTTCAGGATAGAAATTTCTGTCACGCTGTATCACTTTGCCAGTAGGCCGTGATCCTGTCATTTCCATACGGGCGAGGACGATTATGCGCGGCTTCCCTTTGGTCGCTCCCAGAAAAGTCATTTGCTGTGGGACTGCAACCGATTTGCCTTTGGAGTCATAGCTTGTCACGTTTCCCTGTGCCGTGATTTTGACATAGGGAAATCCCTTTGCAGGCTGCAATGGCGTTACCAGGGTACGCCTCGGAGACAGAGACACAAGATAATGTGTTTCCTTTACGCCTTCCTGGATTAGTCCCTTGACTGCATTCTCTATGCTGATACTGTATTCGAGAGGAACTATACCAGCCAACAGATCAGGATCATCCCCGTCGCATACGGAACAGCCGACCCCGGCGGCCTCGAGAGATCCATACTGAGATTCTAACCTCTGCATACAAGTCTCGATTGCCTCCAGTAGTTCCCCCTCGCTCCGTGTCAAGGGGTCAGGTTCCGTGAAGAGGTCTACTTGCTCTTTCTCAAAAATAGTCTCTCTGAGTTCGTCAACGCGCTCCAACTTCCACCCGGCGCGCTCCAAGCAAGCCTCGACCGGATCGTCTGACGTTGCTGAGTCCTCAACGTCTAAGTGGGTAAGTTCCCTCTTTAGACCCGGAAAGAGGAGGTCTTCCCCTTGCCCTGGATCAAACAAGTCTCTCTGCGTAGCTGCCAGATCGCCCTCTCCCAGGTCTGGCAGGTCAACAGTGGGAGTCGTGGCCTTTGCTGCATACCAGAGGAGCGCCCCGTAACCAGTGAGAAAAAGCCACGTTGGAACTGTGAAACGCCCGGGGCCTGCCTGTGTCGAGGTCTCCACTTCGGGACTGCCTGGAATGATGACAGGGAGATCATAGGGCCTTGGCTCCCTCTGACCTAAGCTGGCGCTTGCGATTTTATCCAGGATCACTTTTGTCGTTACCTGACCCGCGACCGCGCCTAAGAACTGAGTAAATCCGCTCATTTGTTCCCTCCTAACATGACCAGAAAGATGATCCCGACTATCCCCAGAGGGAATAGTAGCGCCCTGGTTATTTCGGGCTGTGGCTCTGGCTGTGGGATGCCTGGCGGCGGTTCCGCTCTCTTGACAACACACTCACGGGTTACGGGGTCGGGTTCCGCTCCGTATGAGCAGAAGGGAACAGGCCTGATCCTGTAGCCCATGTAGTTTTTCATCAGGAGATACCAGTTTTCAGCGGTCTCCGTAGTCGGGGATCGGGCGGCTAATATTTGCGCAGTTATCTCGATCTCCCTGTCATAGAATTTCTGATCGGGTCTAATCTGACCGTCTGCCAGTCTGATCGAGGTGACTCTGCTGTATTGCATTGATGATTCGTAATGATGCGCTATGAGTCCCGCTATGATCTCGGATGTAACGAGGGTCTCTGCTGGTAGTTCCTCATCGGGAGCGGGTAATAAGGGATCGCCTGATCTGGCAGGATCGCGCGACCCGCGCTGCTGTCCTAAAGATACTAACATCTGACCGGCCTCCTCTCATTTTCTGGTACGAAGTGCAAAGATTACGAGGGCGATTGCTGCAAGCCCCCACGCGATATTTACATCTTTCAGAGGTTCCGCTGCCGGCGGGTAATACACTGGCGGCGGCTCCTCTGGGAATTGTAGCGTGAATCGCTCATACATGCCCGTTTGCGGGTTCTTCCTGACTTCGTGCATTAACAGTATTACCTCAGCGGCGATCTCAACAGGCACGTCGGGGTTATCTCTTCGGAATTTGTCAAAGGTTTTCACTACAGCATAAGCCGAGGTGTTTATATCCTGGACAGTCATGCCGGGATATTGATCCGTCAAGACCTGGATAACTGCATCCCCGATCAGTTCTGAGTGTGGATAGCGGAAAAAGCCGGGAGTGTCGCTGATGTATCTGCTCAGGAGCGACCGGGATCGAAATCGCGGCCTCGAGACCATACCGGCCGCCTCAAGTTCTGCATACGCGCGCTCCCTGTAGCTTTTCAATCCCCAGAGACCTGTCAAGACTCCCAGCGCGCCTCCGATTGCCGCCCCAACAGGCCCGCCGATGGTAAAGCCAGTGTATGCCCCCGACGCGGCGCTAATGGCGATCCCGATCTTCTTGTTCCTTGCCCCGTCCGAAAGCGCCTCAAACGCTGCTCTTTTCTGTTGTGCCTCTGTCATGGTGCAGTCAACCTCTTCGCTGTTTAGTCATGCCCCCCAGAACCAGACCCGCGACAACGGCTCCGGCAAGCCAGAGAATCATATTTGTGTCAACGCCCTTTTCCTGCTTCAGTACAGATTCCTGCTTCAGTACAGGCGGCGCGATATCGACGGGCGCAGGTGTATAGTATGGGGGCGGCTCTATGGAGGGGATCGGCGCTGTATAAGGCACAGGCGACACAACGGGTACAGGTGTATAATATGGGGGCGGCTCTATGGAAGGGATCGGCGCTGTATAAGGCACAGGCGACACGACGACCACGGGCGAGGGAATCACGACCGGGGTGTCTACTGCTTGGTACCCGCGAAGCTCTAAGTTTCTGGCTGCTTCCTCTGGCGTGAAAACGGGCGTCCACGTATAGCCCGGACTCGTTGCCCATCCCGATTGATTTGCCGTTTGTACTATCTGGGTCACAAGGGCGGCGAATCTTTCTGCCTGTATTATGACTTGTCTGCCGGGAAACGGCTCTAGATCAGGCGCTTGTGTCAAAACGTGCGTTACGGCGTACTGCAATGCCATGGGCCTGTAACCCGTCTGTTTCTGCCCTGTTGGAGTCTGTCCGAGGCTAACTATCATCTGCGCTTGCCTCCCTTCTTTCTGCGCTTCCCCGCAAGTCCAGAAAGCGGCGGGTAACAGAAACAAGCGCCCTTCTTGAGTCCGCCTTTTTGACTGATCTTGCACTCTATCGGAATATTCAGCCTCAAGAAAGCGTCCCAGGTGAGCTTGAATTTTTCCTCGTTGCGCTTCAATCGGAGATCGCGCCCTAGACTGTCCAGATACCAGACAGCGCGCTCACAAAGCTGCTTTGGTATCTGGCTTTGCTTAGGCGCTACAACGTAGGGGTCTTTTCTTGCCATGATTACCTCCTCTCTATGTCCATTGACCCTCAGCCATCTGATCCTCAACGAACGTGTAAGCGGCGTCAACAAAATCGCTTGCGTTCTTCCTTCTGAGTTTTTTCCATGCCCCTTTTGCCTTTGGGGGGTAGGCTTTCTCAATGTCTCTAATGAGATCATTCGTATAATCGTAGCCCATTTCGTTAGCAATTTCATCAAGAGGCATTCCCTCGCGGTTTTTCAGGAAGAGCGGTATTGCCCTGTATTCCTCTTTTTCGTGTCCCTTACGATAGGCCCTAATTCCGCCACGCGACATTATTTCCCGCGCAAGATATGGCTCCTTGTTGAATACCTCCTCGTTGTATTCCTCTGCCATCCATGCGGCGGTAGACCGAATCTCAGAGGGAGAGGGCTTCGTTTTTTCAGACGGTTCAGTCGGGTATGGCATGGTAAAGTCCATGCAGGCCTTACCGCTACAGGCAGGAGCGTATGTCTTGCAGCGCGTGACCTCTTTGTCCAGGAACGGGGAGAAAACCCTCTTAGGCACTATGCAGACCTTGACCAGTTTCTTTTTCGGGTCAGGGAGAGGAGCGCACTTATCGCCTTTACAGGCCCGCGCATAGGCCCCGCATTTATAGCGTCCGTAGTCGTCGGGTACCCAGATCGCGCAGTTCAGAACTTTTCCAGATAGGGTCGCGGGTCTCTTTGCCATTCTCTTTTTCCCCCTTCTACACGAAAAAGACGACGATCTGATAACGCGCTGTAGATCCGGCGCTCTGATTCTTAACAGCGATCCCCCGCGCTGATGACCGGTGAAACCACGCCCCTAGATTCTTATCAGGCGCGACCTCCTCCTCGTCCTGATAGTTGACGCCATCCGCCGACAGCTTAAACATGAGGGATTCATCCCAGGTCTGCACCCAGATCAGTTCGCTTTGCTCACGGTTCGGAAAGATTGTCATCGCGGGGTAGTTATCCAGAGCGTTCGCGCTGTATGTGATGTTTCGGGTCGGTATTCTGCCCTCAATTTCCCAGAACGGAAGGCATACGCGCCCTCCTACCGCTACCGGGATAATAGGCCCTCTGTAACCAAAAAATGACCCCGCGTAATTCAAGTCTGTGATCCCCTTTACGGATACGGTCGCTCCGGTTTCTGATCGATCCTCTGGCCTAGCCCCCGGAGTTTGTCGTTATAGTCCTCTACAGTCCCTCCGCGCGCGAATCCTGTCTGTAGATGCTTGGTGACATATCCTGTGTCGATCATAGCTGTCGGCCCGGCCAACATCGGATACAGTCTTTTTCCCGGAAAGTTTGGCATTGCGTTTTACCTCATAGTGTTCTCATACAGCAGGGGGGGAAGGGATTACCAGCCGGGGCGATAAATACGGTATAGACCTGCCCCGCTATGGTTATGGTGTCCATACTAGCGACGCCTCCCCCACTGGTGAAACCGATATATTTATACTGTCCGTGCGGATAATTGCCTCCTGCTATACCGACGGGGCTGTGTATCGGCCAGATCAAGTACGTCGTCCCGTCAAAGCTGTTCGGGTTAGAATTCATCGCAGGCGCGCCGTCCCATCCTATATTAGCCGCAGGCACCCATGCCAACGTGCTATGGTGACGCAAGATGTGGGTTGCCCAAGTCGGCCACCCACAGGCCAACGTACAGACGGCATATATGCTCTGTTCGGGCGGCGGAAGCACACCGGGCGCGAAGGCCAGGGTCAAGCCTGTCCAATTAAGGTTGTAGCCTACCGCCCTCTGCATCACAAGGATTAAGCAATCCGCGTCGCCACTGATCCAATAGTTGACCGGGAACTCCGCAATACTAAACTCATTATGATCATAGATTCTATGCGTACCCACGAAGTCGTCAGAAATCCACGACCTAAGCGCACCCGGCGCGCCGTTGACCCAAGAGAACCCCACAAATATATTTTCCAGTCCGCTTTCCCCTGCGCTATGGAACACTGCCCCATCCTCAGTACCTCCGTAATATCCGGGGTCGCCCAGGTCTGTCCAGCCGCGCCCAATGGCGAACGCGCTGATCGCTGCCTGTAGAGCGGCCCAATTCCCCGCGACTCCATTGACGCTTGCAAAAGCTCCATCCGGTACGCCGACCGGAAGTATGCCTCCCGTCCTGACCGCCTGTGTCCTGTTTGCGAGGTCAGACATGACGATCCATTCCGTTGTGGCCCCGGGTCTGCCTGTTGTGATGGTATCCTCTGGGTTGAGTCCGGGATCGTTGATCTCCGCCGAAATGTGCCTTAACTGCCCCGCTATGTCTGCGAATTGATTAAGATATGTGCCTGCGAGGGTAATGCTGCCATCTATCGGGTCTATGACATTATCATCCATCTCAACGCTGTCGTAGAGTTGATGATCCACGTCCCAGACGTTATCGAAATCGCGGAGGATGCTGCCCTGCCCAATCCACGACGTTGCTATCATGCAGTAAGTCTCGTCCGTGATCGTCAGAGCGAACGGAATCACCATTCCAACGTATATTGTCCCATACCCGGCCCCGACTTTTGAGCAAGCGACAATCGCGTCCATATCGCCACTACACCAGAAGGCAAACGGAACGCCGCCGGTATCAATGTACCCGGCCTCGCCGGTTTCGTGGGTAGGAACAGCGTCATCGCAGACCTCAAACCTGATTCTGTTAGGGAACCCCGGATCGCGCCAGACGTGAATAAACAGCATAGTCAAGCCGCCGAGTTCACCGACTGACTGAAAAAAAATGTCCTGTGTCCCTGTTCCGGCGGCAACTGTCCAGCCAACTGTTAGCATCCACGCCTCGAATTGGGTAAACCAGTCTATTACCTCATCGGGCGCGGCTGGGGTCGTTACTCCTGCAAGATGCTCAAAACTCATTAAGACCTCCTCCTAGTCTCCCGCTGCGCTCTGATACCTTGAATTTGAGCCGGGGGTCTTGTTCTGTACCTGTATAGCAGAAGCGGAGAAAGGAAACATAAACGGGCGATCTACGTCAACCTCAAAGGCGTCAGAGTAGGTCGTCCCGCCATCGTGCGACAGTCTAATATTCAAGTTTTCATCCCAACATTCCGCGGTTATAATACGGCTCTGAAAGTCTATAGGTATATCTGCGCTCCATGCGTCAACTGCGGCTCCTGCTTTCACGTCAAGCCGTGTCGAGGGTCTCCATGCCATTGTCTACCTCCCCCTTTCCCTGTATTGGGCGCGCCTCTCGGAACAGCGACCGCAAAGCGGCCCGGCGTACTCTGTCACGTCCCATCCTGCCAAATTGCTGCCCTGTATGTAGTATGAGCGGTCGAGGTGCGGACTGTACCAGATCGAATGACTCCACGACTCGCGCATTTGTTCAGACCCCTCCGGCAATATGATCGTTTGTCCCGGATCAACGTGCCACGTCTTAGAATGCCCAAAGAGGATTACCTTCTCAAACTCTCCGGGAGCGCCGGGAGGGTTCCCGCCTTGTAACGCTTCCATAGATACCATGCAATGGCCCCGATAATTCCATATTTGATCATTTTCATAACGCCCTCCGTCCAAGTGGGAGACTTTTTACTGAGTAAAGATTACTCACTTGATCCACGTAGATCGCTTTTACTCCCTCTGAAAGTCCAGTCAAACCGCGGATCTGCATTTTTTTCTCCTGGACGCGCAGCCGTGGACTCCCACTTTCAGTATATCCCCATCGCCCTATTAATCAAAAGCCTATAGCGAGGGAGCTTGTATTTGACCACGCTGTCAACGTAATCCTGATTACTGAAACGACCGTTTTTGGTCTGCGCTGTCCCGGCGTTATAGGCTGATACTGCCCAACTGACGGGATCAGCTGTCTCTGCGTACCTGTCAAGCTGGTATCTTAGATACTGCGACCCATAGCGTATATTTTCCGCGGGGTTATACAGCACATCAGGGTCGCCTTTGTATCCTAGCCATTTGGCTGTTGTGGCCCTGATTTGCATCAGTCCGTATTCCCCGACTGTCCCGCGGGCTGAATAATCCCCCGAAGACTCTTTTGAGATTATGGCAGCTATGAGAGCGGGATCAAGATTATACGTGTCAGCGTTCTGCTGAATGAGGTCGAGGTAGGAAAGAACAAGCGCCTCGCTGCTTAACAGGGTCAGAGGAACACGCTCCGGGTGTTCGCGCAGATAATCAGCAACCTCGGCCTTGCTACGCCAACGACGGGCTTCGCTATCCCAAAAAAGATTTCGCATCTCGTCCGGGATATACTGGCGCGGGCGGCTCCGTAGGTACAGAAACAAGCCGCCCGCGATGGATAGGGCAACCCACTTTTTCACGCTTGTCGCCTCCCCTCAGACCGTTGGAATATCAAGGTTGGAGACAGCGACATTTATATTCGCACCAAGTACAATACCATACAGATCCGCGCTGGGAGACAATAGGATTTTGTGACTCGTCTCCGGATCTATAATCGGCCCGTTCGTAATTGCTACGCTTGACGACCCGTAGTACAGGAATTGTGCGTTTGACAGATTCGTGATCAGGATCGGGATCGAATGAAAGAGCGGATTTGATACTATAAGACTGCCGGCGTTGGTCACAGCGACAACCGAATGATCTCTGGGATATGAGGCAAGATCAAGCCTCATGAATGCGATCAGACGGCCCATGGGCGTATAAGCGCCCGGCCCGGCGATAGGTATCACCGGCTCCTCTGGCCCCCGCTCTAGCACGTCGATCAGTTTTTCCAGTCTATAGGCAAGCTGTCTGCCCACAGAGCAGATCACCTCAAGTATGCCGGCGTCGGTCTCTGAATAGTCTCCTCTCTTTATCCTGGCCCATATATTGTCAGGCAAACCCATATTGAGCGACCTCCCTTCTCAACGAATTACACCGCGCCGGGATTAGGAAGTCGCTTACCTATGAACGAGAGGAAAAGCGTATCCAGTCCCGCCCCGTCGTTGGTAGCCTCTACAAAGATCGCAGAGCCGGGCATAAACGTCCACGGGACAGACAACTCAAACGGCCTCTGATCTACACCTATAAGACCACCGACCTTGATCTCCATAGAGGAGAAAAACTGATTTGCCCCGTTGTCGCTGATCCTGACTTGCCAGTCTCCGGTTGTGGTATCCCAGTACGCCCCCAACTGCTCCCACACAAAGGGCTGACTGCCGATCTGCTGTGCCGGCGTTGTGGTGGTAGCTGCGCCAGCCGCGGCCGTTAGCTCGATCTCGATTACATAGAAATATTCGTTTAGTCCTGCTGCACCCATTGAAACCCGACCTCCTTTTTGTTGGCATTCCAGACCCGATCAGACTTTATGAGAAAGCCTGAGCAAAAGTCAGGAGCCGTTTAGCGAAGAGGTCTTGTCATCAATACGTCAAGGATTACATAAACGCTTGCCGTCGCGCTTAGGGTCGTGAGCGTGTAGTAATTCAGGTTTCCTCTGAACGTCCGACCCTCAGATAGATAGATGGGGATCAAGAGCCGCGGATTCGCGCCGGCGCTTGGAATACCATTTGAGAAAACACCTACGGTCGCGAGGTTCGTGGTTGTCTGCTCATTCCCATACAGACCATAGGCTGACGGGAACACGGGAACCGGACCCGACTTCACCCGGTTATCGTCGTCTAGTACCAACTCAAAGTAGCCCTGTGCTATTATGAGCCGTACATCTGCCTCGTCAACGTCCGCCTGTGGCATTACGTTGATCCGGTAGACGATAGCCTCCTGACCTTCGGGAAGGCGTGAGGACTGGCTCATATTGGTGTCTTGCCGTGTCTTGTTCTGAATGTCCCTGTAATACACGAATGACGTGCCAGCCGGGATCGCTGCCGGCGTCAAGAGAACGCGGTCATAGATTATGTCTTGCCTCATGTCCGCAAACTTCCGAACACCAACGCCCTCAATGAAAAGCTCTCCGGGCTTGCCTGTGGCGCTGACTCCGGGAGGGAATGCTTGCGCTAATCCTGCCATAAACTGCGGTGAATAGTTGCTCGACTTCTCCTGCATTTTTCAAGTTTCCTTTCATTCTTGCCAGGGAGCGGAGCGGATCATCACTGACCTCGCCCGCTTCATGGATAGAGTAAACTTACACTTATTTGCTTACGCGGGGCATTATGCCCCCATTGACCACGCTGGTACTTGCTGATTGACATTTTTCATATAGTCCGACTGATACATCCACTCCGGGAACTGCCCGGCCGGTATAACCGCCCCTAGAGGACTGGCGGCTCTAACGTTCGGCCCCCCTGCATAGTGCCCGGCAATGGCACTACTGGCTGAGGGTTGCAGGAACAGACCGACAACCTTGAGACCATTGACTATCACAGGCCCCAGAGCGACCGCGGCTCCCAGGTCGGGCTTCTTGGCATACTTGCCTACAGCGTAGCCCGCCAAAAGACCGATCACGACCTCTATGACCATCATCCATTTCCCGCTGCTTGGTAAAGCCGGATCAAGTTTCAGCATAGGCCCGATCCATCCGCCGGCTTTAGCTGCCAACACAGCGCCGCCGACAGCGACAGCGCCGGTCAATAGTGTCCCTTTCAACGCTTCCAGGTCAAAAGGCAACGCTCCCAGACTTCCAAGCCCACCTCCTGATCCTGAAAATTCAGCGCACCGCCAGATCATCTTACCAGTCGAGGCGCTTCTGACTCTCTTTTTCCGCTTACAATGTTTTCCAAACACTGAATGACCTCCTCTGTGTATGCCCTCAAAGAGCAGAACCTCCGCTTTATCTGCCATTAGTTCGCTCCTTTACTAGCTCACGATCCTGAAACCTTTGGAAGTGTAGCACCCCTTCCGACCGTTCCTGAGTATTTTGCAACCAGTCCGCTTTCGACCGCCGCTGCGCCTTGTTTTCGTCCGCTTGCTGCCTCCTGCGAAACCGGGGAGCAGCTTACCGCCGGTCATCGCGATCCCCAGACCTGACAGATGTTTCGGGTTCGCGAATCTGAAAACAGTCTTTCCCTTCTCTTTGATCCAGCAACCAGCGCGCCCGCCTTTCAGCCGCTTGCACCGGATTATGTTTGCCTTTGTGGGTTTTGCCACTTTTGATCCCCCTTTCTATTTCGGTTTTTCTGCTTCCTAAACGATGATGGAATGGAACCACGCCGCGACTATCTCAACGTCGCGGGCGGAGTTCATGCTGTTATCGACATAGACATTTGTCGCGTCCGCCACGGTTCCCAATGTGATCTCTCCAAACAGGTCGGGGTGTCCTGCAAGATTCGTAAAAGCCGCGTTTGGAATTATCGCTCCGTCGTTGAGGTCGGTAGTACCCCCAACGAAATTGCCCACTCCCGTTGGGTTGACCTCCACCATAGCAACGACGCACGAATCCGCCGGCGTGTCGGGAAGGACAACGTTAGCCAAGAGCGCCGCCTGTGTGCCGATCCCGATCTGCATGGCCCCCAGATCGTCAATGCACAGGAGACAGAGGTTAAAGAAAGCGTTTGTGACATTGAACCCTGTCAAATCCCAGAAGGGATCAGCGGGGGCGGCTGCATAGTGAATGCCCAGAACCGTGTACGCCGCCGCTACTACAAGACGCGCATCTGTTAGAGCGACCGTTCCCATAAGCGCCCCAACGTTGGTAAAACACTGTGCATAAAGCGCCTTTTTGGGGCCTTCTGCCTCGTTTTTCTCTACGATGTAGTACCAGTCAGGGGTCGTGTCGAGGCCGTGAGGTACTGCCTGATCCGCTGCGCCGGCAAGTATCGTTGCCGGAATCCTTAAAAAGTCTCTTGCCATTCTACTAAAGCCTCCTCATTTTTTCCGGCGCGCCTACGCTATGATCGAATGGAGGCAAGCCGCGATTATCTCCACGTCCCGCGCGGAAAACATGCTGTTATCGACATAGATATTTGTCACGTCCGCCGCCGCTCCTAGCGTGATCTCACCAAAGAGATCGGGATGACCTGAGAGGTCTGTGTAAACCGCGTTTACGTTCGCGGCGTTCAGGGCGGTTGTGCCTCCCACAAAGTTAGCCGTGGTCGGGTTGACAGAGACCTGAGCAACGACGCAGGAATCCGCCGGCGTGTCGGGAAGGACAACGTTAGCCAAGAGCGCCGCCTGTGTGCCGATCCCGATCTGCATAGCGGCCGCGTCGTCAATACACAGGAGACAGATGTTAAAGAAGTCCTGGGTACAGTCAAACCCTACCAACTGCCAGAAATTATCTGTCGCTGCCAGCGCGTAGAAAACGCCCGCCACTGTATAGGCGGCGGCCGCTACGGTCTGGACATCCTGTACTGTCGTAGCGATAGCCGTCGCTACGTCAGTAAAACATTGTGCGTAAAGCGCCTTTTTTGAGCCTTCGGCCTCGTTCTTTTCAACAATGAAAATCCAGTCCGGCGTTCGGGCGAGGCCGTGAGGTACTACCTGATCCGCCGCGCCTGCAAGTATGGTTGTTGAGAGCTTCGCTATCTGCATTTTCTAAAAGCCTCCTTACTTTTTCCCGCCGATCTTAGTCTTAACGGCGGTCATCATTAACTGCGTAACAAACCAAAGCCCGAAAAGAGACCCGGCGATCAGAATAAACGTCTTAGCATTGAGACCAAAATCAAAGCCCCGATCAACCTGCCCTCCGCACATCATAGCCGCCTCTTGAGGAGGCATGTTATAGGGAGACACGGTGTATGTCTCAATACAGTTGAGATAATCCGACCGCTCCTCACGCTTTTTGTTGAACTGCCAGATCGTCCCGCCTCCTAAGAGCGTGCCCGCTCCGATAAGGAGGGCTGTCGTTAGAGCAAACCCAAACTCCCCAGGCGTCTGAGCCAGTACGGGCGCGGCCTGCTGTGGGAGCGTAAACCCCGTCTGTCTGCTGATAACCATAGACGACCTCCTCCCTAGAAGAACACTTTAGCTATAAGCAAGCCGCCGAAGAGCCAGAAAATCGGGTGAGTATACATGGGGCGCTGTGCAGGCGGAGGACACAAGAAGGGTATATACCCTAACATCCGGCGACACTCGTCATGTCCTAACATATCGGTACAGGTCTTGAAAGCCGCGTCAAACGCCTCCTGGTACGTGGTTACCGGTTGAAAAACAGGAACAGGCGCGGCGTCCTGTCCTAAACCGCCGCTTAAAGCAAGCGCGGGTCTCTGCGAAATAAGCATCTATCAGAACCTCCTCCGCGTGTATGCCCTCGTCCGTTGTGGGGGTTTTGGTTTTGCCAGAGCCATGAGAGCGAAAGCCGTGATCCCTACCAGGATCAAAAGCCCCTTATCCAGACCTTTCTTTTCCACTATTTCCGTGACTTTCGGAACGTAAGGCACTATCTCCTCTTCCACATCTTCCGGTGAAACGACCGCGGGCGGATAGAAGGGGATATATGGCTCGTAATAGTCTATCGGCCCCGGTGGTATAACCGTGATGGGTTGCTGTGGGGCTTCTGGCACTTCACCCGGAGGGGCGACAAGTTCCACACCCGGAGGCGGTGTCCCTACGCTGATCCCGCGTGATGCTAACTCATTTTCAATATCCGCCCCTGTAATGACTCCGAAATTCATGCCGATTGCCATTTTGCCCTCCTATCAGATTTTGCCCTTGTAAAGCATAAAGGCTAAAAGGCCCCCTCCGACCCATGCCCACGTCGGCAAGGTGCTAAAAAAGCCCGCCTGCTGCGTTGGGATCGGGACAAGCTGCCCCGTCTGCGGGTCGCGATAAAATCCCGGCGGTGCTGGTTCGGGCGCTGTCGGCCCTCCAAACTGCCCGGCGAGGATCGTCTCCCACTGTGAGGCGGTTCGGTGCTGCGGGTCTGCCGCCGCGATCTGAGACGCGATAGCGTTGATCTCCCCTGGTTCAAGTTTTTCGACCCCTGCTTTTTCTTTCGCTCCCCTGACCGCCTCATAGGTACTGAGACCGAGACCGATCCCGTTGATCGTCCATCCGGCGATCTGGATAGCCAGACCCCAATTAAACCCAAAGGCCCCTTGAGGTGTCCCGCTGAAAGCCGGAATTTGAGCCATAATGGGATCAAACAGTTTTATGTCTGACTGCCCCTCTGTGCGTCTTATAACCATGTTTAACCTCCTCCCTACTGTGCTAGTTGAAGAACCTTGCCTCCGACCGTTGGCGTGTATGTACGCTGATAGACCATCTCCTGAGTAATGGCTAACCCTACCTCCGCCACGCTGTCAAAAGCTGCCTCCGGGAGTTCCAAACTGCCCGGATAGGGTCTAATTCCACGCTGGATCAGGGCGTGGCTAACTGCCTGATCAACCATGTCCGACTCTGAGAGACAATGGCGCCATCGATCCGGGACGCTGCCCACCTGATCCTGCTC
>Ga0114925_10000980_pt1 | contig 13628 bp, 14 predicted proteins | sample SumtaG_2_FD_87287 | JGI IMG/M metagenome (GOLD analysis project Ga0114925, IMG submission 87287) | Deep subsurface microbial communities from Indian Ocean to uncover new lineages of life (NeLLi) - Sumatra_00607 metaG | ecosystem: Environmental > Aquatic > Marine > Oceanic > Sediment | place... | reverse complement strand
TACTCCAATTTTTCCTATCTCAGGTATCGTAAGAAGAGCATCTATCCGCCTCGCCAGTAGAGTTTGTCCATCGATCCTAATCAGCGGCTTTGGAGTAGAATTAGTCAGGGGTCTAAGTCTTGTCCCTTCTCCAGCTGCCAAAATAAGTGCATTCATCTTTTTCATGGAATTACCGCCTCATATCTTTCTGACCGTACGCAGTTGATCACTTTGGTTAATCTGGACTGAAAGGTAAAGTCCCTTGCTGCTCTAGCTTTAGCTCTTGCCGCAAAAGCCTCTGCTTCGCTGGAGTGGGCTAGGTAGTAAGCTATTTTTCCTCTAAGGTCATCTGGAGAGCTATAAAACACCACCTCGTTTTCTCCGAAAGAGTGTTGCTTTCTTGTACTGTCAATCAGTACTAGTGCACCAGAAAAGGCCTCAACGTACCCTCTTTGTATACTTTGTGGAGCCATATCAGGAAACCCTCCACAATCCTCGTGAGTACGGTGTAGACAAACAACGAGTTTTGCTGCGTGATAAATTTCCATCGTTGTCACTTCATCCTGTGTGGGACAATGAGCTACAGGCCCCTCAAGGCTCTCCCACCCGTCCCCAACAAAAAAGATGTTTAAGCCAGGCATCTTTCGGAGAAACTCGTTCATAAACCCAAGCCTACTAGGATAAGCATGTCCACAAACTACAACGTCGTAACTCTTGGGCCATTTGTTGTTGGTGCAAAAGACCGGTAAGCTAACAGACAGGGATGGGCAAAACAAAGCTTTTCCCCCAACAATTGCTTTGTAAGTCGCCATTGTAGACATATCGTTGGTCACTACCCAGTTGGCAAATTTAGCACCTGTTTTGTTTGCTGCGATTGCTTGAGGATCCTCCATATGTATCGACACTATCGGCACTTTGTAGGAGGCTAGCCTGTCCATCTGCTCTGGGAGCGCCAGAAATGGTGCTAGCACCAGAAGAACATCAGAAGAAACAATTGCCTCAGGGTCATAGTGTGTAATAGTCCCTATTGTGCACGAGCCAGTAAAAGGTAACTGGGGAATGGCATTAGTTATTCCTAAACAGACCTGCCTTTGACTACGAGTAAGCCGCTTCGCATCAGGCTGCAAACACGCAATCTTGAAAACTCCACCGTGCCTTTTGGAGAGTACTCGTCCACGATCTTGCTCGTGAATCTCTAAGGTTTTCCGCATTCTGCAACCCGAGTGTGACCGATACCACGTCAGCTTTTCCTCTAAAATGCCAATTCCTTTGGTTTCGTAAAGTAGCTTGATAATCATATCCCAGTCCTCCACCGTCCTCAGTCGCTCATCAAAATACCCTATCTTATCGAAAATCTTCGCTCTTGCCATTAGCTCACCAGAATCCACGTAGTTAAGGTCAAGAATACTTTGCTTATTAAGGCCCAACGGAGTCCTTTTCACATCTGTTCTAGGATTACCATTCTCGTCGATAAAATCTGAAAAGCAACATGCTGCATCATACTCGGGATGAGAATCAAGATACCCAGAAAGCCTTCCGCAAAACTCCGGCTTTTTTCTATTATCATCATCAAGGAACGAGATGTATTTCCCCTCTACGTGGTCAAGTGCTCGGTTCCAGGCCTGCGCGATGTTACCTAAGTTATCGACTCCAACATTCCTTGGTTCAGTAAGTACCAGAACCCTCTTGTCTCTTTTTGCCTCCTCGAGTATTATCTTTACCTGTGGGTCAGTAGAGGAGTCGACAATAATGAGCTGCCACTCGGGCATAGTTTGAGCAAATATCGAATCAATCGCCTCCTTTAGAAACTTAGGCCTGTCGTGTGATGTACATATTATAGAACATTTCGTCATTTTATCCTCGCCTCTCCACAAAACCTCTTCTCAGAGCCTCTGAAATCTTCTCACCAGTTCCCCACCTCTTTAGCGCATGCTTTGTATCGCGCTTAATCCATTCATTCTTCGTAGCTAGTGGAAAGAACAAATCTCTATAATGCCAGATAAGCGCCTTGTGACATACAGCTATCTCCCAACCTTTCTGCCTTATATCACAGCAAAACTCAGCATCGCCAAGCCAGCCAACCCAATATCCTTCGTCGAAAAGCCCCACGTCCTTAAATACTCGAGCTCGAACAGCCCGAATGTGAGACTCTATAAAAGGAGTTGTCCTGAAGCGGATACTAGCCGAATCCGCCCTCACCTGTAGGTCTCTAGAAAGCTTTTCCAAATTAAGTGGATCGAAATCCAGGCCCTGCAAAACGTGGCTATCTTCTTTCAAAGGATACTGCTCGTTCACCCCTGCCTGATGAATAGGGCCAACCATGCCAATTTCTGGTTCATCTTCCATCAAGGAGACAATCCTTTCCACAAAGTTCCAAGAAGGCACAAGACCCTCGTCGCCTACAAAAATAGGGTCATAGCCTTCAGGCAAAAGCATTTCGATAGCACGATTCCATGTTTTGTGTACAGAGTCTCTTACCTCTCCATCTGGTGGCTCTATAAGTGTTATAGCTGAATTCGGCCGCACAACATCTCTTAAAACTCGATACATCTCATCGGAAGGTGCACCACTATCAGATACCACAATCCTCGCACCTTGATGCTCGAACAACTTAAGTGTAGCCTCAAGGTACTGCGTTCTCAGATGGGTGTTCATTACAAACGCCGGCTTCATTTTATCCTCCTAGGACTTAGTTCGTTCTCGCCAGTAATTCAAAAGGTCATCTAACGTTCTTTCAAATGGGATTTCATTCTTCCAACCAGTCTTCAGCCTGAATTTGGTGCTATCTCCAATGAGCACTGGAATGTCAGAGGGGCGCATCCTTGCAAAGTCCTGTTTCGCCGTAATTTTGACTGTACTAAACGAGAGCAATATATCCAATACCTCTTTTATGGAATAGGCTATGCCAGAACTAATATTGTAAGCTTCTCCATAGTCGCAACAGCTAACTGCAAGCCAGTAAGCTCGTACCATATCCCTTACATCGGTGAAATCTCTTTTAGCCTCCAAGTTCCCTACCTCAATTATTGGCTCTTTCAATCCTTTCTCTACCTCAACTATTTGTTTGGCAAAATTTGAGCATACGAAGGGAGAGCCACGACGAGGCCCAGTATGGTTGAATGCCCTAGTGATGATTGTTTCGAGGCCGTAGCTTTCATGGTATTGACGAGCCAGAAGATCTTGAGCAACCTTGCTTACTCCGTAGGGACTAGAGGGGAGAAGTGGTACGCTTTCAAGTACCGGGACTTGGTTAGGCAATATCTTTCCATACTCCTCGCTACTTCCAGCTATCTGAATAATAGGGTTGAAATCGCACTTCCTGATAGCCTCAAAGATATTTAGCTCTCCTATGATATTAGTAGTCAGAGTCTCAGAGGGCGAATGCCATGATGTTGGCACGAAGCTCTGGGCAGCTAGATGAAATATTTTGTCAGGCTCAGTACTCTCAATGAGATTTCGTACAGACGAAGCGTCTCTCATATCACACTCAAAAAGCTTGAGCTTGTCTTTTATGTGCTCAATGTTCTCAGTTCTACTTCGCCATCTGATAGTACCATAAACTTCCACTCCTAATGAAAGTAAATAGTCCGCTAAATGGCTTCCCACAAATCCTGTAATTCCTGTGATAAGAACTTTCTGTTTCATGTTGGTTCTTCCTTCTTTGGTTCTTCCTTCTTTGGTTCTTCCTTCTTTGGTTCTTCCTTCTTTGGTTCTTCCTTCTTTGGTGCTCCTTTTAGCATATTTCGTCTTGCGTATTCCATTTGTGTACCTGGAGGCGCACCGAACGGACCTGGTAAGTTTTTAAGTTTCTCTCCCCATTTCGCCTTCCAGTAGTCCACGGGAAGGTTATCTCCAAACCGTGGATCACAAACAAGACTACTTTTAAGAGCATGGTACACAACCACTGATCTGCACACTGCTACTTTAAGATTCTTTTCCTCCAGGCGTAGGGTTAAATCTACCGTTCCTCCTTAGCCACATCTGCCAGTGTCGAGCTTTCCATCCCATGGCCAGCCTGGCCGTTTCAGCACGCAGGAGAACTCAAAGGTACGTATTACTTTAAAAACATTTTCGTCTGGAAGAAGATTCTTCTCATGGTACTTCGAGATGTTCTCCACAAACTTACCTCCACAGATAGTATTAAAGTGGAGAGAATTTTGCATCTTTTGCGGCAACCAAGCAACTTGGTGGGGCCAGAAATACCCAGGTATAAAGTTCAACAAAGGAACGACAATTCCCCATTCAGGATGCTCGTCTAATCCTTGCGTCATTCTAAGTAGCCACTCGCTAGTTACGAAAATATCATCATCAATGTCCACATGATACTTGGCGTCTGGACGTGCTTTGATTCCAATATTTTTAGCTTTTAAAATGTAGTTATCTGTTCCTTCCATCAACTTCCAGTCAGGATGCTTCTTAAGCCAACCGTCGTAGTGATGCTGCATTGCCTCTTTCCAGTGTGGAAAAGTATTGTTTACTATAGTAACGTAGTAGGGAACTTTAGTATTGCGTTCGACACACTTAAGGCAAGCATTCAAAGTACCTGGTCTGCCACAACTAACTATTACGATATTAACCTTGCCGTCATTCATGGTCTTCTCTCACTAGACTAACTCCCACAGGGATATAAAAGTATTTCGGGAACTGGTTTCTGAACCTTTGGTAAAGAGTGTCGAATTGGTCGAAGTTAGACTTATTTTTATCGAGACGGAATCCTTGTAGAAACGTTTGTCTTATTTTATCCTCTCTATAAGAAGAATAAGCATATTGTTCCTCTGGTGGCTCTGGTTCCGCTATCACCGTGAATATGAATCGTCCTCCTAGAGGTAAAGCATTTTTAGTATTTTTGACGAGCTGAGGGATTGCTTCATACCCGTTGTGTTCAATTGCTGAACATGAGATAATAACGTCTGCCTTAGGTAATGGGTCGGAGCAAAAGTCTAAAGCTGAGAAGGTAATTTGAATTCCGAGTTGCTCTTTAAGTTCCGCAAAGTAACTAGCAAAGTCATATACGCTACCAGGTAGGTCTACTGCTGTTACAATCCCGCCTTGTCGGGCAATATGGACCGTCAGAGCACTACAAGCACTACCTAGGTCAAGAAATCTGACACCTTTGAACTCCCTAATCTGGCTGAAAATAAAGGCATAATCAAATAGGTAATGATCACCCGGTGTCGGTGCCTTACCAGTAGTAGCTCCTATTTCTTCAACAGTCTTTTTTATTGCTGAGTTTATTCGTTTATATTCCTCGCTCTCTACTTTGTTCCAATCGCAAAGTTCCATCATGGTTTCACCAAGTTCAGTATTGCGGGACACCAAGGGTTTGCCATTTGAGGTAGCTCTACCCTCTTGATATCCTCATAGTCCGGATGGACAAATTCATGCTCACCAACCCATTTGCATCCGGAGGGCACGACGAGCCTTTCCTCTAGTGCTTTCTCGTCATAGATCCGACCACCAACCACAGGATCGTAATCAATGAACTTCGGTCCAAACTCAGTAGTAAGAACAAATTTACCTCTATGTTTTAGAACGCGTCCGCACTCTCTAGCTGTATCAACATCTTCATTCTCTTTCCCGTGCTCGATAGATGATACTGCAATTACCGCATCGAAAGATTCATCAGGGTATGGTAAAACTCCCTTTTCCTTGACCACAACCACCTTTACCTTCTCTGGCCAGTGCATCTTGAACTCATTCTCTAGCCAATCCGTTACCGAGCCACTCACATCGAGGGCATGGATCTCTGCAACTTGCCCAATGATATAAGTAGCACTACAATGCCAAGCACCAATCGACAAATACTTTTTCTGAGGGTCAATTCCACAAGCGGCTAGAACTGCTGGAGTCTCCCATGGTCTAAAGGGATCTCCCACTAAGATAGCTGATTGAATCATCTTAAACCACGGATGCTCTCTCTCTTCCCTAGAATAAGTTCTACTATTGTTTTTCATTTTACCCCTTCAGCCTTCTGTTGAAGAATAGTTCCGCCCTCTCTAAGTCCTCTCGGCTATGCACCTCGAATACCTCCCACTCGGGGATGGGAACAAGCAACGTTCTCTGTCTATTATGCCAAGGATACATCTCGATCCGCGAACCTCCCACTCTATATAGAAGCGGTCGCATCTGCCTGGCCTTGAAGTAATACCAGAGAGGCATTCCGTACTTAGGATTCCGCGGATCAAGAGTCCAATGTGGACCCTCAGTTAGGGTGGCTATCATAGCTACCTCGGCGATGTCATCCCCGAAGTACCATTCAATCAGCTTCGTTATGCTCTGTGTAGATTCCAAGGGGGAGGGAACGTTAAGATACACTTTGACGGGATCCTTGAGGCCGATGGATGCTGCAAGCTCCTCGAATGTTCGCTCCGTTATTCGACGAGACTGCGGTGTTTTCAAGTCATCGACGAACACATAGGAGGGCTCCAGGGCCTCCGTCAGGGACTGCTCTATGGGAACGAATTTGTCAGACATTTCCTCCGCCATCTTTAGCGCCTCTTTGATGTCAGTGAACACGATCACCTTATCGAGATATTTGCAGTCACAGGCAACCTTCATCTTCCAATAATAGAGAGGCTTGCCTGCCAAAATCCAACTATGCCTTCCAGGCTGACTACCTCCGTAGTCCCTAAAGCGCATGAAGCCTACGATGTTGTTAGCCTCAATCCTTTTCGCTATCTTCGCTTTTCTTAGCGACTCTCTCTCTGTAATCTCTTCCGGACAAGGGAGCAGGTAAGGGGGAGGTATATACCTCCCCCTTACTTCAGTTGAGTGCATCTATCACCTTTTGAGCTTTCAGTGCAAATTCTCGTAGTTTTTCAATTGGCGCTCTTTCGTAAAGGACATCCCAAGAAGCTTCCCAGAAGAGCTTACTGAATTTGTCAGACCCTTGGAACGAGCCGATGTAGGGCTCCATGCGCGAATACAAGTCCACTAGGCAGCTCCAGTTATCAGGTTTTCTTCCAGCAGCAATCTCCAGAAGCCTTTCCCTAACCTCTCTGACGTACGGAACCTCATCCTTGTTGAATTTGCGCAGACTCTCCTTCGCTTCTAGGGCTTCGACGCTAAAGACTACCCATCTTGCCCATTCGAATGCGAGATCCCTATCCTTCGTATTCGTGTAGATTGACCAGCAGAAGCTGCTTCCATGTACACGCTTTGCTTGTCCTCCAGTGGGTGAAGGCAGTACAATTACATCCCAGTCGAAAGGCATATCCTCGAATTGGCCTTTGTAGTTGCAATTGGTGATCATAGTCGCAACTTTCTCTTCACCAAATATCTTGGGCTTACTTCCTCCAAGTGCTTTATAGACACGAAGTGGCATCATCACGCCTTCGTCAGCGAGTTCCAGAAACTCCCTTATAACGTCTACGAAAGCATCTTCGCCGAATAGCACTTTGGTAGGCTTTAACGGGTTATCCAAGATTGGAGCTCCGGCAGCGTACACAAGGTCCAGAACCGGGTATTTTGATAAGCTACCGTACCGTGTGACCTCTCCTTTCGCATTTCTTACCACAAGCTTTCGTTGCATCTCAACAAGCTCATCCCAACTAGTCTCATTGTCAGGTAGAGGTACTCCAGCATCAGCGAAAACATCCTTGTTGATATTCACCACACCGCGCACCTCGGGAGCCAGAGGTAGTCCATAGTATACACCTTCTACTTCTACGACACCGAACACAGTACCCGGGTACAAAGAAGGGTCTATTGCCGCCTTAGCGAAAAGCTCGTTCAGTCCAATAATCAGTTCCGCAGCAATAAAGGTACGCATTCTCATGTCAGGTCCCGTGAGGAACACATCAGGAAACTTGTGCTTTTTCGGGTTCTTCAATGCTAGAGCACCAGCCATCTGCAGCGTTTCCATGTTGGTCTTGACAGGCAAGCCTCTCCAACTAACCTTCACATCTGGATGAGCCTTCTCAAATGCCTCAATGTAGGCCTCCATTGTCTCATCATTGATCCAAGCCGACACGGACCACACAGACAACTCTCTCGCCCACGCGCTACCCAGCAAGCCGATAACCAAGCTTGCCATCACCATGAACATTATTCCCTTTTTCATTCGTCCCTCCTTCAATTCGTCCCTCCTTCAATTCGTCCCTCCTTCAAAAAGTTTTCCTCATTCTTATGCCTTTTTCGATGTGCTTCTGGAAAAAGGCGAATAGAATAAGCATTGGTATAAGACCGAGTACGCTACCTGCCATGATCTTACCATAATCAGCCTGGTAGATGTCAGGAAACTTCGCCATTCCAACTTGAAGCGTTTGCATCTCAACAGTAGTAGTGAGTACCAATGGCCACAAAAGGTTATTCCAATTCATTAGAAACTTAATCACAAAGAGTGCAAGAAGAGCTGGCTTCGTTATTGGCAAGATAACTCTCCAGAAAATTCTCCAGAGGCTTGCTCCATCCACTCTCGCTACGTTGATGGTGTCGGAGGAGATGGAGAGAAAATACTGTCGAAGGAAAAACACTGAGAACATGTGGAACCACCAGGGAACAAAGATTCCTTCGTAACTGTTCACCCACCCGAACTCCGCAACGAGAAAGAATCTAGGAATTACTACTACAAAACCAGGCATCATCATCGTAGTCAACAAAGTGTAAAAGAGCAAGTCTCTATACTTAAATTTCAAGCAACCAAAGGCAAAAGCAGCGAGTGCCCCCAGTAGGAGATTTCCAATAGTACTAACTGTGCTAACTATGAAACTGTTAGCGGTCCATCTTGGGAACGGATGCTTATTAAGAACGGCTCGAAATGAGTCTAAGGTTATTCTACTGGGTATAAGTTCCAAATCCGTAATCCATGTTTGAGGCGATAAAGCTGTTGAAACCATCCAATACAAAGGAAATATGGCTATAATTGCAAATAAGATCAGGAGAATGTATCGTGCTATTCTCAATGCCCCCCTCCTCTGGTGAGTAAGTGTCTCTGCATTAAGATAATGCTCAATGCGACGAAGAACAAACATATCGCCATAGCGGAAGCCTTACCAAATTCAAACCATCGGAAGCCAATGATATAGATGACATAGGAACTCACCAATACCGGAGATATGAAAAGATCTGTGTTAGCAGAAGATCTGATACCTTCAACGAAAGCGTACACATTATCGAAGGTTTGAAATACAGTTAAGAGCGAAATCGTCGTATAAAAGAAAATTGCTGGTTTCACCAGAGGAACAACAATATGTCTTGCTCTTTGAAACCAGTTCGCCCCCTCAATTTGCGCCGCCTCTATTATTTCGATATCAATGCTAGACATTGCACCAAGGAAGATAATCATGCCAAAGCCCATTGAACGCCAACCTTCCATAAAAGCAACTACTGGGATAGCAGTCAAGGGACTCTCAGTCCAAAGCACTTTGCTAAAGCCAATTTTTTGCAAACACCAATTGACAATGCCCCACTCCGCATTGAACATGTATCTGAAAAGGAGTCCGACGATGACCATTGAGGAGACCCAAGGTAATAGATAGATAGAACGAAAAATAGCTCCACCTCGAATAACTCGGAATACAGCAAAGGAGAGACTAAGAGCTATGATAAGATTGAGTGGAACAAGCCAAGCTGCATAATACAAGGTATGACAAAGGGAAAGCCAGAGCCATTTTTCTTGGAATATCTCGATGTAGTTTCTTAGGCCCACGTATTCGGATTTGAGCAAGCTGGTTTCAGTAAAGGACATTTTCACAACGTAGGCGAAGGCTCCTAAGCCAAAGATGCTTGCACCTATTGCTATCGGCAATATAAAGAGGTAGGGAGAGATACCCTTTATTTCAACCCCTGTTCTAGCTGACATCGAATTCCACCTTTTCAAACCTGTCCTCCGGGAGGTAGTGCCGTAGAACCTCTATGCCATGTCCACGGAAAGCTTGCGCTAGAGTGTTAGCACCCAAGCTATGCTCCTGCATCCTGGCTACAGAAGGTGGCAGCGTGTGTGGATAGAAGAACCACATACCTCGTGATTGTGCGTGATAAAGCCCTCTGACGAGCTTGTGCTCGCAGGCGACAAGGATAATTCTTTTCGCACCAAAGACCGCCGCTGCCTGAATGGCAACATGGGCGATTGTGTGGATACAGTAATATTCGGTAGACTTCTTCTGTACAATAGCTTCCACGTTAGCAATCATCTCAGCAGGGTTAGATGGTCTCATGCGTCGGTGCATGTATATTGGCCAGTCTTTGTACTTGCCGAGCCTCTCAAGGGAATCTAGCATTTCAAGGGGCCAATTGAGTAAACACTTCTTCAAGAAGTCGGGCTTGTATTTGATAATCAGATCAAGGACTGCTTGATGAAACATACATAGATAGGTTGACCTGGGGAAGGCTATAAAAGAAAAGTTAAGGCGATCGAAATCTTGCCGTCGAAGAAGCTGTCGGGATATTTCATTAGGTTTGTACCTGGTGCGATAATCCAAATATCGCCCTCATGGTCATCTCGGTAATCTTCAATCCAACGCTTACCATCCAGCATTTATTGATACCTCCTCCAATCTCCCCCTTGGCGGTGGGTAATGCCTTAGAACCTCTATCCCATGTCTTCCCAAGGCTTGAGCCAAGGTGAGAGTGCCAAGTTGATGTTCCTTTTGTCGCGGCGTAGGTCCCATTTGCACATCTGGATAAAATAACCACATACCTCGTGACTGTGCATGATGGCGTTCTAATTTAGTCTTGTGTATGCAAGCGACTAGAAGAATTCGCTTGGCCCCCAAGACCGCTGCTGCTTGGATAGCAAAATGCAGGATAGAGCTGAGGCCGAAATATCGAGTGGACTTTTTCTGCCTGATAGCTTCTACAGAAGAAACTAAGTTAGCAGGTGTGTGGGTAGTTGCTGCTTTCATGTACACAGGCGAGTCTTTGTACTTACCAAATCGTTTAAGCGCATCTGGCATTTCGAGGGGCCAATGCAGGATACATTTCTCCAGAAGCTCAGGTTTATATCTAATAATGGGGTCAAGAACATTCCGGTGGAAGGCACATATATAGGTAGACTTTGGAAACGCGACAAAAGCAAAGTTTAGAGCAATCGAGATCTTGCCAGCAAAGAAGTTGTCATCGTACTTCATTAGTATTGGATGCGTTCCAATAATCCAGACAGTTTCACCAGCAAGGTCGCCTCTTTTCTCCTCAAGCCAACTCATTTAGACTCCTTCTTAACCCTTTGAAACGCAAATGGATAAGGCCAGGGGAGCATACCGTTTAGCTCGCCTAGATCTACTCTAAGGACATTCGTTCTTCCTTTTGAAGCCAAGCCAGCTACCAACTCTGGAAAATTTGGTTCTCCCTGGATAAGGATTTCTTTTACAGAAAACTGCTTCAGTAACAAATCTTTGAAGCATTGAGGAGTAAATCGCCAATAGTCAATCTTATAATGAACCGGAGCATACATATGAGAAGTGAGGACCAAAACACCATCGTCGGTAAGGCAACGATAAATCTCTTTCATAGCTTGAAGAGGATTTTCTACATGTTCAATGGTGTCTAGGCAAAGGATAGTAGGAAGAGAGTTGTCCTCGTACCTTAAAGCTTCTATATTCGCCACTCTATCCACACCAACTCCAGTTTCAGCATCGCACCCAACGTATTCTTTCCCCTTAAACAGTGGTCGAAGGTTCGCAAAAACATGCTGACCAGGAGCTCCTTTAGAACCAAGTTCCACAATCGGGCTTTTAAACTCATGGGTTGAAGATAAATACCAGATTAGAGTTTTAACGCTAGCGCGCATTTAACACCTCCAACACTAATAATTCCATAACTGATCCCTGTTTATTCTTGTCGACGATTTTAGCTCTCTATAAGTACCTTTCTTGAAGTGCCAGACGTAAGAGGTTCTGCAAAAAGCTATCTTGCCTCCTCGCTCATTCACTCTGGTGACTAGATCACCTTCATTACCAATGTTTCTATGCGCAGGATTGAGCAATAACCTATCAGAGAACATGAACTTTTGAATTGTCGTGGAGAAGGCGAAACAAAATCCATTGACAAAGCTATGCTCCACAAGAGGGCTTTCCCTATATTTTTGAAGAAGAGCTTCTTGTACTTGGTCTATGTTGTCCTCAGTTAAGCTCACACCAAGAACGGGCGCTCCAACCTTCTGCGAAACCCCATGCCCAGGCTTGTTAGAAACTGGTCCCACAAGATCAAATTTCTCCAGACCATCAAGAAGCCCCTTAGAAAAACCTTTAGGAAGAAGAACATCATCATTTGATAAGATGCATCCTTCGTACTTATGCTTTCTGAAAAACTGGTAAGCTGTATTCCAGGAATCTGTTAATCCCTTTGCCTTTGGTTTAGTCAGAAACTTCAATCCCTTTTGTTTACAAAAAGCTCCTATGCCAATACAACTTGGGCTAGCATCATCGACCACTAGAACATCCAGAGGGTCTCTTAAAGTCTCTATTACACCTTTCAGCCAATGCAATCTGCCTGCCGTTGTCAAAACTAAAAGATTCTCAGCCATCTTTGCCTAACACCTCTCCTAGCAAAGAAACCATCCACTTTCCAGTAGCTCCTTTGAAAAAGTGACTTTGGTTTTCCTCTTTTGCTTTCTGTTCTCGATACTTAGGCCATCTATCTCTGAACTCAAACATGACCTCTCTCGCCTCTAGATTTTCTGGTAAGACAATCGTTGGCTCCTTTAATTTGAATCCGTCTAAACTAGAGGTTTTGTACTCAAAATCATAAGGACTGTCATAATCAAGCGAACCTCTATAAAGCATTTCGTAAGGCTCAACTGAAATCGTTACGCCCTGCTTCATCCATCTAGTCAGAGTTTTGTAGTTGATCCACAGATCCTCCAACCTAGTCTTTGCCGGAAACAAGATGATGAGATAATAACAACGAACACCATACTTACGACACCAATCGATAATGTCTTCGATCCTTTTTTCGTCCTGTGGCTTATCCATAGACTTCCTAACATAAACACTAGCATTTTCGACACCACAGGTAATATGAACCACTCGTGCCTGAGCCAGCTCCTTCACTATTTCTTCAGTAAGCATCCAGGTACCGGTTTGAACAAGATACTCAAAGTCAAACTTTTTGAAAACTGGAATTAGATCAAAAGCTCTCTGCTTCGTCACTAGCAACTGGTCCTCGCAAAAGTAAATCCGCTTGGTTTCAGGAAGTTGCTTTTTGATCCTTACCAAAAGGGTTTCAATTTGTTCTGGGGAAAGATAAGCCACAGGCACCTCTTTCCCGCAAGCCTGTTGATGCCAAAGCCGAGTGGAACAAAAGGTGCACTTTCGGTTACAATGTGAGGAAGTAACTAGTCTTACAACTGGAGGCCAATCCCCTTCATGCACCTCCCGAGTAAAATTCCAGTACTCTTTTTGACCTGTTTTTGTAAAATCAAACTTGCTCCAGTACTTCCAAAGCCTTTCGTTAGTAATCGGTTCAGCATAATTCTTAACTACTAATCCCTTAATGAGGCCTAGAGGCTTTCCTTCGCAAACCTCTAGCATCGCATCTTCTCCCTCAGCTAACGCTACAGCATCTACAAGCGAATTATCGAGTATCGTTTGGTAATTAAGGCTGGCTTCGATCCCTCCAGCGATAATCTTTGCTTTAGGGAAATAACCTCGCAGCTTCTTAACGAATTCAAGACTTTCAATGAGAGTATTCGCTAAAATAGAGATTCCTAT
>Ga0114925_10000979_pt1 | contig 13634 bp, 10 predicted proteins | sample SumtaG_2_FD_87287 | JGI IMG/M metagenome (GOLD analysis project Ga0114925, IMG submission 87287) | Deep subsurface microbial communities from Indian Ocean to uncover new lineages of life (NeLLi) - Sumatra_00607 metaG | ecosystem: Environmental > Aquatic > Marine > Oceanic > Sediment | place... | reverse complement strand
TGTTTGAACGCAGCTTCCTTTATTAGTGGTTTATATCGTGGAAGTCTGGTTTTAATTCTCTTGTGAAATATTCTTAGATCAACATAATCGAAAATATCGACATTAGCATAGTATTTGTTATAAATTGCAGCATATTTTCCGTTTTTATGTATTTCTTTAAAAAAGGAATTGATACGTTTAAGAATCTTTTTAGCCTTAGGGTTAACGGCCCAGCCTAAATATTCCCTTTCGCTTATCGGACCTGCTGAAATAGCTTTTGGATAATATCTCCTGTTTAATAAAGCAATGTTGCTGTCGGCAATCGTGACTTCAATATCTTCGTCTGCCACTTGGCGAATCAGGTCCTCAGTGGCTATATCTTCGTGTAACTTCATTATGATGTCAATTCCCTCTTCCTTGAATTCTTCAAGCCGTTCATGATAAGATGTGCCCTTTCTTATATGTACGGTCTTACCGGCAAGATCGTCCGCATTTTTTATTTTCAGGTTGTTCCGATGGACGATGATATGCTGCTGAACAGCCATATATCCATCGGAAAAAGCAACTTGATTTTGCCTTTTTGGCGTTATTGTCACGCTTGCAGCAATAAAATCTCCTTTTCCATTTATTATGTCAGGAATCATTCCATCCCATTTTTCAGCGATTTTTACCTTCAATTTTACTCCAAGATAATCTGCAAAAGCTTTTGCAAGATCATACTCAAAGCCCATAGCCTGGTCTCGGTAGAAATAGTAACAGTGGGCATTGTTACGGGTGATAACCGTAATTTCACCTGCTTCTAAGATATCCCCAAGAGTATTGAACTTAGGTGCCTTTTCACATCCAGATAAAAATAGAAGAAAAAGAAATAAAAGGACTATTAAATTTTTGCCCAAACCCCTATGCAATCGCAAGGCAAATTCTCCTGCCAGGCGAAAACTTCCAATCATTGCAAGGCATAGGTGCACAGCCAAACTTTTATTGACTCTTTTTTTGGCTTTTATCAAAAGCAATTAGAACGCTCCCAACTGACAGTTACTTATTTTAATATCCATTGCTTCGCAGGTAAAACTTACTGTCATCTTGTGGACATTAAATCGGGATGCAACATCCCACGCACTTTTGCATGGGAGTTTGCCGTTAACCAGTGTGCCGCAGATTGCATCTTTTAAGTCCTTATCAACAAAATTTTGAGGTTTTACAATCTTTTTCTTTGGTTTATAGCCGAACAACCCAAGCTGGCATTTAATAAGTTTGAAATTTAGCAGATCAAGGTTTATACCGATTTCAGCGGCTGAAACCTTTAAATCCTTTGCAATCTCAAATGCAACAGAACAGGAAAGTTCATCGTTTTTAACACATTTTAAGATTTTATCTTTAATTAAACTGTTCGGCTTTACATCAGGTCCGTGTTTTTCTCTAAATTCTTTATCTTTGTGTTGAGACATTGCTTGCCTTCCTTATTGACCATTGATCTATAAATAATATTTATTTTATCACGAATATCACATCTTAGTGTCCTTCGTGGTGAGATAAGAAGATTTTTTTACCGAATAAAGCGCTAATGAGGAACTCGTAAAAAGCCTTTTAACAACCATTAAAAATTTTACTCAGAAATTATCTATTTGACTAACAGATGATTTCTTTTTATTCAAGGACAATTTGGAATTAAATTGCCTCTAGGACGCCACTCTTTTCATGAAGCTAAAAGGTTACTAAAAATTGGAATTACAGCTGACAGTAGTTTTGTAATTGTTTTTCCCTAAAATTTACAGTATATATAGTGTATTCGTAAAAATTAAAATACGACTTTTTACGAATTCATCAATAATAGCTGTCCATTATGCCTTTTTCTATAAAACGAAAAAAAACACAATCAATAACCGTCGGGAACGTAAAAGTAGGCGACAATGCTCCTATTGCCGTCCAATCCATGACAAATACATTTACCCAGGATGTTCCGGCCACAGTTTTGCAGATAAAGAGATTAGAAAAAGCAGGGTGTGAAATTGTGCGTGTTGCTGTTCCTGATGAAGAAGCAGCTATGTCGATTACTTCAATTAAGGAAAAAATATCTATTCCCATTATAGCAGACATACATTTTGACTACCGCCTGGCGATAATTGCAGCAAGAGCCGGAGCTGACGGGCTTAGGATAAATCCCGGGAATATCGGGAGTAAAAGAAAAGTAAAGTCTGTTGTTGATTGTGCAAAGGAGTTTAATATTCCTATTCGAATAGGGGTTAATTCGGGCTCTCTTGAAAAGGATATATTGAAAAAATATAATGGTGCAAGTGCAGAAGCCATGGTTGAAAGTGCCATAAGGAATATCGAATTATTAAAGTCATTAGACTTTCACCCAATAAAGATTTCAATAAAGGCATCTGATGTAAACCGCACTGTAAATGCCTATATGCTTCTTTCCTCAAAGACTGATCTTCCACTTCATGTTGGTGTGACAGAGGCAGGAGCGCTTTTTCCCGGTGTCGTAAAGTCTTCCCTCGGTATTGGGATACTTTTAGCAGAGGGTATCGGCGATACGATTCGTGTATCTTTGACACGAGATCCTGTTGAAGAGGTGAGGGTAGGGTTCGAGATCCTTAAAGCCCTGGGTATTCGCATGCATGGGCCTGAAATCGTTTCTTGCCCTACCTGTGGCCGCTGTAATATCGATCTGTTTGATATTGTTGAACGTGTAGAAAAGGCACTTTTGTTAAAACCTTTGCCTATCAAGCTTGCCATCATGGGTTGTGTCGTAAACGGGCCTGGAGAAGCAAAAGAGGCGGATATCGGTATTGCAGGCGGTGATGGTACAGGAATACTTTTTAAAAAAGGAAAGGTTGTAAAAAAATTTCCTCAAGATAAACTGGTTGATGTTTTACTGGATGAAATTGAGAAATGGAATGGTTAAATTGATACGAAAGGAGAAGTATGTTGAAACAGACAAAAACTGCAATATCTCCCACAAGAGCTGAAGATTATCCGGAATGGTATCAGCAGGTGATTAAAGCCTCGGATCTGGCCGAACGATCTCCAGTAAGAGGTTGTATGGTGATAAAACCGTGGGGTTATGCGCTTTGGGAAAATATCGTGCGTGTAACAGATGAAATGTTCAAGGCAACAGGGGTTAAAAATGCATATTTCCCGCTTTTTATACCGCTCAGTTTCTTTGAAAAAGAGGCTGAACATGTCGAAGGCTTCGCAAAGGAGTGTGCTGTTGTTACACACCACAGACTTGAAAAAGGCCCTGAAGGGGGTCTTGTGCCGGCGGGAGCCCTCCAGGAACCTTTGATCGTGCGGCCAACGTCTGAAACGATTATTGGGGATGCATTCTCGAAATGGGTTAGTAGCTATCGCGATCTTCCATTGCTGATCAACCAGTGGGCAAATGTAGTCAGATGGGAAATGCGAACCCGGATATTTTTAAGAACCAGTGAGTTTTTATGGCAAGAAGGGCATACAGTACATGCTAACAAGGAAGAAGCAATCGAAAGAACCCATATGATGCTTGATGTTTATAAAAAACTTGCAGAAGATTACCTTGCCATGCCCGTCATCAGCGGGAGAAAGACACTAGCGGAAAGATTCCCAGGGGCGGTTGATACTTTGTCTATCGAAGCAATGATGCAAGATAGAAAGGCGCTTCAGGGCGGTACATCGCATTTTTTGGGTCAGAATTTTGCCAGGGCGTCTGAAATAAAATTTCAGTCTGCTAAAGAAACGGAGGAGTATGCCTGGACAACTTCATGGGGTGTATCAACCCGCCTGATTGGTGGAGTTATAATGACTCATGGTGACGATGATGGTATTATCCTACCTCCAAAAATTGCATCTTCCCATGTTGTTCTTATACCCATTATTAGAAAGGCTGAGGACAGGTCAAAGGTAATGGAATTTACCGAGAGTCTGGCAAAGGAGTTGAAAGAGCAATACTACTACCACAGAAGGCTTGAAGTGGAGATTGATGACCGCGATACCGGGGGTGCAAGAGGATGGGACTGGATCAAAAAGGGGATACCTTTGCGTGTTGAAATCGGTCCTAGAGATATTGCCGATAATTCCGTATTTGTTGGAAGAAGGGACAGGGGGCATAAAGAACAGGAGTCAATAAAAAGGGATCTTTTTGTTGGGGAGATAACAAATATTCTGGATGAAATACAAAAGACTATTTTTAGACGTGCCTTATCATACAAAGAAGAGAATACCATAGCAATTGAAAATAACAAAGAATTTTATGAATTTTTTACCCCGGTGAGTAAGGTAAAACCTGCAATCCATGGAGGATTTGCATTAGCCGACTGGTGTGAATCAGATAAATGCGAGTCAAAAATAAAAGATGATCTTGGCGTGACGATTCGATGTATTCCGTTTGATAGTAAAACTGAAAAAAGGGAGTGTATTTGCTGCGGCAAGCAAGGGAGTAAGCGGGTGGTATTTGCAAAGGCTTATTAATTGTTTAACAACTGACTTCCGGCAATTATTCAATTAAATGATCAGAATCAACGATATAGTAGAAAGGGTTGCCGAGCACAACCCTGACGAAAATTTGGATATTATAGATCGAGCCTATATTTATTCGGCCAGAGTTCACGATGGACAGGTTCGGTTATCCGGAGAACCTTACCTTTCTCACCCTCTTGAAGTAGCCGGTATTTTGGCAGACATGAAACTCGATGCTCAAAGTGTTGCAGCTGGTCTTTTGCATGACGTGATCGAAGATACACATGTAACCCCTGAAGAATTAGGAGATATGTTCGGCAAAGAAATTTTACACATTGTATCGGGTGTGACAAAGCTGAGCAAACTCCCCTTTCAAACTTCGCAGGCTCGGCAGGCGGAAAGCCTCAGAAAGATGCTTCTTGCTATGGCGGATGATATACGGGTCATATTAATCAAGCTTGCCGACCGACTTCACAACATGAGGACATTACAGTTTCATAAGGATAATAAAAGAAAAATAACTTCCCAGGAAACTCTTGATATATATGCGCCCATTGCAGCTCGTCTCGGTATTTACTGGATAAAACAGGAGCTTGAAGAAATTGCCTTTATGAATCTTCATTATACGGAATATTCTAAGATGAAAAGCCGTATCAGCAAAGAGAAAGAAGAGGGAGAAAAATATATAAAAACCGTTAAAGGCTACATAGAAAAAAAGATGGATGAAGCTAATCTGAAATGCAAGGTTTTGGGCAGATATAAGAGTTTTTACAGTATATATCAGAAAATGATTAGTCAAGACCTTGAGTTTAAAGACATTTACGATATTACAGCCTTTAGGATAATTCTCGATACAATATCCCATTGCTATGAAGCTTTGGGGCTTTTACATGCCTTGTGGAAGCCTATTGATATTAAATTCAAGGATTATATTGGACGTCCCAAGCCAAACATGTATCAGTCTCTCCATACTACAGTCATCGGACCTTATGGTGAACGCATGGAGATACAGATTAGGACCTGGGAAATGGAGAAGGTGGCAAAATCCGGTATTGCCGCCCACTGGAGCTATAAAGAAGGTAAGCCAATCGATGAGGATTTAAATAAAACATTTACATGGATTCAGAATCTGGTGGAAGACCAGGAAAATTTCAGGGACCCGGCTGAATTTTTGGAAAATGTGCGAATAGATCTTTTTCCCGACGAAGTATATGTCTTTACACCTCATGGAGAGATTAAATCGCTTCCAAAAATGGCAACACCGGTTGACTTTGCTTATTTAATTCATACCGAAGTTGGAAATCAGTGTACAGGGGCTAAAGTAAATGGACGTATGGTCTCACTTCGATATGAGTTGGAAACCGGAGATATAGTTGAAATTATAACATCAAAAAATCATCCCCCAAGTAAGGATTGGCTGACATTTGTTAAAACAGTTAAGGCCCGTTCCAGGATAAGACAGTGGATCAAGATTCAGGAAAAAGAACGAAGCATTACCCTTGGCCGTGAGATGTGCGACAAGGCTTTTCGTAAGCACCGCCTAAATTTTAATACATTGTTGAAATCAGAAGAAATGGGAAAGGTTGTTGAGCATTTTGGCTTTAAAACCAGAGAAGATATGATTGCAAATGTCGGGTATGGTAAAATAACGCCCTTGCAGATCGTAAGGCGGTTTCTTCCTAAATCTGAGGCAGAAAAAGATGATGAATCGATATTTAACAAAATTATTGGCCGTGTCCGAAAGAAAAAGCCCAAAACAGGCGTGATTGTTAAAGGTATTGATGACGTACTTGTAAAATTTGGTAAATGTTGTAAGCCGGTACCCGGCGATTTGATAAAAGGTTATATCACCCGCGGGTTCGGTGTTACGGTTCACCGATTACATTGTGTAAATATTCTGAAAACGAGTCCTGAAAGGCAAATTGAGGTAGAATGGATTAGGGATACTGCAGAGAAATTTCCTGTAAAGATTCATATCCATTCCTATGATAGAGTAGGATTATTGGCTGATGTTGCAGCCAGTATAAGCAAAAATGAAGCTAATATAATTAATGCAAATTCAAAAACCTCAGAAAACAAAACATTCGAAATCTTTTTTACCATTACCGTTGAAGATACCGACCATTTAGAAAGAGTTTTATCAGACGTTAAAAAGGTAAAACTTGTTCAGGAAGTAAAAAGAATAGGTTAGGGCACTAGTTAGTAACTTTTAAATTGTTATGGTAAGCGCTGCGGACCATGTGCTTTGGTTTTGCTTAGATGACGTGGTGATCGGTAATCGGTGACCGGTAATCGGTCACTGATCACCTGATCACTTCAACTTATGGTGCTTTGAGCACAAAACCTGATTTTATACATTTAGTACAAACCATCATTTTCTTGACCCTTCCTTTATAGATAGCCCTCACCCTTTGAAGATTTGGATTGAAACGGCGGTTTGTTACATTATGGGCGTGACTTATATTATGACCCGCCATGGGTTTTTTTCCGCATATTTCACACATTTTTGACATGATTATTACTCCTTGAATCTAAAAAAGCTATTTAAGATCGAAAACGCGCTAATACAACAAAAATCGATAGGTGTAAACCTTTTTTTTAAATGACCTCTTCAACCTGAATTCCCGCGCGGATAAATAGTGCTGCTGTGACACCGGTAATAAGGCTTGGTTTTGTGTGTTCGCATGTTTCCGAGCGCAACTGCGCCTTGCTGCCCACTCCTCAAGAGGGGCTTTTCCCCTTTAAGATACAGCGTTTTATATTAAGTGCCCTTATCTGATTCAAAGCAGTATAAGCACCGTCAATAAAAGCCTTTGTATTGTCAACCCCATATTTATTTATGACTTTTGCATTTCCATCCAACACATCAAATCCATCACCACCAATAAAGTAAGAGGGGTCTCTTGGAGTAGATAGCCTTCCGAATTGTTCCGGACAAATGGGCAAAATACTTTCTGACTCTAACTTTGTTAGCAAAGAGGAATTTTTCTTGATTTTTCCATTGTATCTGCAGTTATAGCCAAGAAGGCAGGCACTTACTGCCATTGTTGGATGCTCGATTCCAGATGCTAGATCTTTTATGTTTACTTTAGTCACTTAATAATTATTTTTGTAACTTCTCAAAAAGTAATGGTCGCATTTTTTCGTTCACGGGGTATCGAAAAAAGGCCTACTTCTGCTTCTTTAACAATGCTTCACACAGCGCTATATACTCTAAGGCCTTTTGGTGAATCCCAATATCAGGGTAATTTTTAATGACTTTTCTGAAACGGTGTAAGGCAGCTTTGTAATGCTTGCTTTTGTAATAAAAAAGTCCCACATAGAATTCACGCTCGGCGAGGTTTTTCAGGCATATATTAATGTATTCGCCTGCCTTCAGCGCATATTCATTTTCGGGGAACTGTTGATTCAGTCTTTTAAATATGTCAAGTGCTTTACTTGATGACGTCTGGTCCCTATCAATCGTATCTATTTGCTCGAAGTAACAGAGCCCGATTTGATAGATGACATAAGGTATCACCTCATTACTTGGATGAAGACCTTCGAACTCTTCATATGCAAATACAGCTTCTTCATACTCTTTTAAATAGTAATGTGAATCGGCAATTTTTAGTTCTGCGAGAATGGCAAACTTGCTGAATGGATACCAGTCTCTTAGTTTTTCAAATGATTCTATTGCTTTTTTATAATTTTCTTTCTTAAATTCTTCCATTCCATCACTTGCAAGCTCATGTGCAGGCTTTTCCTCTTTTGGCTCAAGAGATGCACAGCCATAAATCATAAACAGAGGAATCAAAAATGTCAGGAATATTCGTTTCATTTTGTTACGTTTTTGAAAAATTATTTAGCCACCAAGGCACGAAATATAAATTTTATCTCATTATCTTTGAAGAAAAATGCATGGTAAGAAAAATAAATAATTCAGTAATCTTGGTGTCTTTGTGGCCTCTATCTTGTAGTTATGTTTTCGATATAGTGCTCTGCTGAAGCTACTGCAATTGCAGCGTCGCCGACTGAAGTTGTAATCTGGCGGAGTGGGGTATTCCGTACATCGCCCGCCGCAAATACACCGGGTACTGAAGTCTCCATATTTAAATCAGCAATAACAAAACCGGCTTCATCCAGCCCAACAGAACTTCCTATAAATTGGGTGTTTGGATTGATTCCTACCCATATAAAACAACCGTCTACATGCAAATTTTTTATATCACCGGTATTGACATTTGTTACGGAAATCTCTTCAACATTGGTTAAACCTTGAATGCCGGATACTACCGAATCCCAAACAATTTCAATCTTTTTATTGGCAAAAGCACGTTCTTGCAAACTCTTATTTGCCCTGAGCTGATTCCTTCTATGAATAAGATAAACTTTCTTTGCAAATTTAGTCAGAAAGAGACTTTCTTGTACAGCCGTATCTCCACCGCCAACAGCCGCTAATACAAGATCTTTAAAGAAAGGTCCGTCACAGGTAGCACAAAATGACACACCTTTTCCATAAAAAGTCTCTTCACCAGGTACGCCCAATTTTTTGGGAGAAGCGCCGGTAGCTATTATAACAGCATGGGTTTTAATGATTCTGTCGTTGAGCTTTATTTTCTTGATCTGGTTAGAGAAATCAAAGGATATTACTTCATTGGTTTCTATGTTAAGATCAAACTTTTTGACATGTTCGGTCATCTTCTGGACCAGGTCGGTTCCGCTAATTCCTTCCGGGAAGCCAGGGTAATTTTCAATCCAGTCAGATACAAGGACCTGCCCGCCAGGTGCGACCTTTTCAATAAGGATTGTATTTAATCTTGCGCGTGCCGCATAAAGACCGGCGGTGAGTCCGGCAGGACCACCGCCGATTATAACAAGATCGTAATCAACGCCATTCACTGCTATGGTTCCTATAGAATGCTATTTATTGTCTCTTCTAGTTTTGATTTGGTAACTATACCCGTAACCTGCTCGACAACATTTCCTTCTTTATAAAAAATAAGAGTGGGGATAGATCTGATTCCGTATTTACTTGGTGTGACAGGATTATCATCGACATTACACTTTGTAAATTTAATTTTGTCACTGAAAGTACCGGCAAGTTCCTCAATTATTGGCCCTATTGCCTTACAGGGACCGCACCATGGGGCCCAGAAGTCAACAAGTACCGGTTTATCTGCCTTTAATACCTCATTATCAAAACTACTGTCATCAATTTCCAATACACCTTCTGCCATAATTTTATTTCCTTTCTGCCAAAATTTTAGTCAAATTATCAGCGTGCTTTAAGTTGATTAATTGCTGCTAAAATATAGTGATATGGATATACATTGTCAACCTATGAAATCACAAACCTTTCGCTTTGCTAAGATTTATTAGGAAAAAACGCTTTAATGATTGTTCAAAGGAATTTTTGTTTGGGCAACAGCCCGTTTATGAGTAATTACCAAGTTGTGCGGGCAGGATATTGCAAAATGAGTTTATCCGGTGTCAGGATAACCAAACCATGTACAATTGGCTGGCAAACGAGCATACGATCAAAGGGATCTCTATGGAATTCAGGAAGCTTTATAATATGTAATGCCGCTTCTTCTTCTAAAAGTAGATATAAATTTGGGCGGTAAGGGATCGAAAAATTTTTGAGGCACTTCGAATTTGCCCTTGGCAAGTCCTATTCGACGCTTGGACTCTCTTTCAAGTGGGATAGGGTGTATTTCGGCAATAGGGTTATTCCTTTTATACAAAATGATGGTTTCCCCTTTGGACAATTTGCCCAGATATCTTGAGAGATGCGTTTTCGCTTCATGAATATTAATCTTAATCATGGTTTATTTATAGCCTAAAAAGTAGACCAAGGCAAAACTTAATTTCGATTTTTTAATAGTCTGGTTGTCTGTAAATACGATTAATATATTAATGATCCTACGCTTTTGGATCAATTCGAAGAGATCTCTGCTTTGGCCCATTCCCCATTTACTGAATTTCTATTTTATCTTTATAAGATTATACTCAATTTGCATGCCAAAAGTTGTCTTTTTGCTTTGTTCTTATCCAGGCGCATCCATAAAGCTTTATTCTATGCGGGTTTCCAGGGATTAAATTAAAGTGTCAATACTGGAAGGCTATTATAAAGAGAGGCTTGGATATATGATGCTATTGATGATTTAAAAATGCATAGAAAATTGTGTGCGATGTACAAAAAATTATGCGTCGATAGCATTAGATGTGTCAGGTTTTGATTGATTATTTCTGTGACTCCTGATTGATGGGATCACAGAAAACCACGATTAAAATTTCCGGAAACAACATAGTGTTGGTTTCCAACCCAAAAGCTTATCATTTTCGATTGGAAACCATGGATTTATCTTTGCAGATTCGAACAGAACAATATGTTTTCAAATTAAGCAAACCACCAGCGTTCAGGCGTCCTCATTCCAAAGTGCATGTTTCTTGCCTTATATTTCAACCGCTATCAAACCAATACAGTAGCAGCTTTCGAAGCGAAATCAAGCATTTTTCGGCCTTCTATTTTTCCACATAAAAGGCAGAGTCGGGGATTCGAGCCAGCTTACCTATAAGGCTCCTCCCCAACAGCTACCTCTCTAAAGGTACCAGAAATCTGCAACTTGGGTTAGGGGCCAACTGGGGTATGGTTGAAATATAGTGGCACCGCCGGGAAATCAGGCGGCAAACGGAGAAAACAAATCTCAACCTGTAGCATCGGGAGAAACCGGTCTACTCGACTCATTCTCTGGGCGTGGATTCTTTACTATTTGGACGAATCGTTTCAACAATTTGGCACTATCAGGAGTATCCGAACAGTTCGTGATCAAATAATCTGGATTAGTCCCTCCTTCTCGCAATAATTGTTTAAAGTTATTAATATATTCAATGGTAGTCTTGGCATCAAATTCAGGATGGAACTGAATTCCCCAGGCACAATCACCAACAACAAACGCCTGATGTTGGTCCATCTCACTCGATGCAAGAAGGCGAGAATTAGGAGGAAGTCTCAGTACAGATTGACAATGACCTACATTGACCCTAATCGAATCTGGCAGATCATAGAAAAGAAGATCTTTTTTTGCGGCCGAATGAAGCTTAACATCTATGGTTCCAAATTCGAGACCGTTTGGGTTATCTTCAACCTTTCCACCCATCGCATAAGCCAGCAACTGATGGCCATAGCAAATTGCAAGCAAAGGGATTTTCCTTTCTACTACTCCCGGCAACCATTCTGCGGTTCGTTCACTCCAATCCTTATGTTCTGTTACTGGTGTATGAGATCCTGTTATTACAATGCCAGAAATACCATCATAGGTGGGCAGTGGGGAGCCATTGCAAACGTCTATGATAGTAGCCTTTTCTTTATCCAGCCCCATTCCGGCAAGAATCCAATCCTCGAAATCTCCTCTTTGAGAGGCGAGAGACAAAAATGTCTCTCCTGTTTTAATTATTACAACCATATCCATGATTTTTCCTATAGAAGTAGTCTGTTAGTGAGATGCTAAGTACCTTGGTTCATAAATACGATAACGTATTTTCAGTTTATGCCGCGAGCCGGTATGAGCCGACCGGGTTTTTTATTTTACACATTAGGCGATTAAGATCTTTACGAGTAAATTTTTATTCGAAAGGCTTTGCGATCTCCTGGTAATACTGTTGAAAGTCTAAGATACGCTCCTTGACGGCTGCAAGTGAAGGAAAATCATTGGGTGTAAGTGCCTTCCGTTGAAGAATTGAAAAATAGACTTCGATTTGGTTGAGCCAACTTGCATGGACAGGGCCATGGATAAGGTTTAAATTTGCCTCATGTTTCAACCGCTATCAATCCAATATAATAGTAAGTTTCAAAACGAAATCAAGCATTTTTTGGTCTTTTATTTTGCTACCTGCAAGGCAGCAAATCTGGAATGAAATATATTTACTTTCGGGTATAGATGTATGCCCGAAATCAAGCATTGACGGGATGTGTTGCTTAGGTTGTGATGTAAGACAGCAAGCATCCCTTTAGTTTTAACGATTTGGATGCTTGAAGACAGCAATTGAGCATTGATAACGTGTTGCTCACGATATTACCATGTGTTCCTCTGTTATTTTCAAGCGGACGTTATATTAGGATATTTGGGGTAATCATTATGGTGTCAGTTATTGTCGCAACGGTGTTTTTTGGTTATGCGTTTATTTCAATCTGGTGTTACTTCGCAGCAGTATTGTCCTTATATATTGTTTATGGTACTTCGTATGACAAAAAAATTAACTGAACAGGAAATAGCTAGTCAGTGAGTTAATCATACAAGTATCAAAAGTTTGATTCTATTCTCGATGAAGAAAGGAGGGTATAAAACTATTCTTCAGATTCAGTTTTTATACCCTCATATTTTTTATCGTGTGCCTTAATCTCTTTAAATGGATTTTTTTTACGGGTGTCAAGCTGTCGGACTAAAATTGAGCTTTGTTCAAACAGATAAATGAGCACATAAGTACAAGTAACTGAGAACAATAGAGGCAAGGAAGGGGAGAGTTTCCCTGTCATTTCAATCAATGCAATAATGGCGGCGAATACCGCACCGATAACACCGGCCACCATTGCTCCCATACCCGCTATGGCATATAAAGAAATACTGGCAATGGATACGCCCATACCCTGTACGATAAGACCGATAGCTGCACCGAGCATGGCACCCATAAACAGGCTTGGACCAAATAGTCCACCATTAAATCCAAATGAGAAACTTGTAATAGTTGCGACAAACTTCAGAACCAGCAGTATCAGGCAAAGATGTAGAGCGATATTACCCGCAATAGCCTGCTGAGTCTCATGACCGCCTAATCCAAGTACAGTAGGAAAGAAAAAACCGATGGCTGCAAGTAATAAACCACCTAACGCTGGTTTTAAACGATTATCAATTTTTATCTTCTGTGCCGAGAGTGCAACAGCCCTTGGTAACGCATGGTTAAATGCAATCGCCAGAGCCCCGCAGGCAAAACCGACGATACCAAAGAAAAGAAACTCATATAAGTTTACGAAGTCAGGTACTTCACCACTGGGTATCGAAAAGTTAGCTCCTAGATAAATCGCGAGTTCTGAACCTGCCACTGAAGCTGCAGCAATAGGTATGAACTGGTATAAACGCCACTGACGAAGTACAACTTCCTGTATAAATATAACGGCTGCTAGTGGTGAAGAGAATGATGCCGCTATAGCTGCAGCCATACCGGCACAACTTAGT
>Ga0114925_10000978_pt1 | contig 13635 bp, 12 predicted proteins | sample SumtaG_2_FD_87287 | JGI IMG/M metagenome (GOLD analysis project Ga0114925, IMG submission 87287) | Deep subsurface microbial communities from Indian Ocean to uncover new lineages of life (NeLLi) - Sumatra_00607 metaG | ecosystem: Environmental > Aquatic > Marine > Oceanic > Sediment | place... | reverse complement strand
GGTGTGGGGGACACGATGGAAGGATGGAAAAAAGGCTCCTCGGAAAAAAACGAATGCGCCTTAGGCGCATTCGTTTTTTGGTCGATAGCAGGCGTTAGGTAGGGATTCGTGCATCCCTGCTTGCGGACCTGTCATGAGCAATATCGTCGCCGTTCTAATCGTCCGGTGTACCCACACAGGGGTTTACGCTGACGGGAGGCCAAATCCGGCCTCGGTGACCCTGTATGATCTCGATGAGATCACAATTCAGAAGAACCGTACTCGTGCGGTTCCTGTTCCTGTCGACTCTTTCGTGGACATCCCGATGTCCACTCGAACCTTTGTCTCTTACCACAACGGAGACATCTGCAAATTCGTTTCTCTGGGGCTTATCACGGCTGAGGTTATCCTTCAGCTTCGTGACAAAGACAATGACGGAGGGCCGGCAGGAACCGGACAGACCCTTCAGCCGGCAGTGCCCAACATCGAACGCGTGGGTGGTCTGTTGCGGATGGTCCTCCCCAACAACGTAATCCCCACGGATTTGTCTTCTGTTGGCTTTATTGCGGGGGAGCCTGTCGAAATCACTGGGCTGACGGGCGCTTTCCGAAAACTCAATGAGGAGTACGTTATTGATTCGGCGGCTCCTGGGTTTGGGTTGGCTGGCCCCAACAGTTCGTCGTACTTGATCACCGTTCCCTCTGAAGGTGCTGACATTGCAGCCGCCACTTTGGCAGGGGTCAACATCCGTCTCAATGCCTCTTGTGGGGGCGGCCGAGTCGTTGCCCAATTTAACAGTGGAGGCGATGTTGGAGGTCTCGGGGATAACGTATTTGGCTACATTGGTGGTCAACTGTTCCCCAATGCAGGGGGTGGCGGCGGAGCGCCGGTCGACGCGGAGTACCTTGTGTTGTCCACGGACGCGACGCTTACGGACGAGCGCGTCTTCACGGCAGGCACGGGGGTCTCCACAGTCGATGGGGGGCCCGGAGGTGCTTACACCATTTCTGTGGACGCGACCTTCGCAGAGATTCTCTTGAACGGGAACACTACTGGGGGCACGGATATTCTTGTCTCTTCGGGAGACAGTATCACGGGGGTTGCTGATCTCGTTCTCAATCCTGGAGGCGGCGGCGGTGACAACGTCATCATTGACGGGCTTACTTACCCCGGTGTGGATGGTGTCAGTGGTCAAGCCCTCATCACCAATGGTGCGGGAATCCTGACATTTGGGAACCCGGCTCCTGCCCCCCATGCTCCGACGCATGTTCGAGGCGGCTCGGACGAGATTGATGGCGACACCCTCGACATTGACTTTGTCCCCACGAACTACACACGAAATACGACGCCACCACAGGTCACGGACGTTGAAGAACTGACTGCCCATCTGGCAGGCATCGACAACGCTTTGGGAGGCCTCGCCAATGATGGCAGTGGCATCCTGACGTGGGGCAACAACAGCGTGGCGAACTCGACCGCTTCTCGGGTTCTTGACCCGGGTTACGAAAACCGAACGGCACCTCTTTCCACGTCTACGGCTCTCATCGACGTGCGTGTCCCCCGAGCTGGCACTTTGCGCAACCTCTACATTGAGCATAACAACCCTGGTGGCACCGGGGCCATCATTACCTACACCGTCTGGGTCAACGGTGCCCCCACAGCCATCACGACCAGCTTGGCGAGCACCGCCGCTCAGGCGTCTGACACCGTCAACTCTGTTGCGGTCGCGGCAGGTGCCCGTGTGCGTATTGTGGTGACTAAAATTGCGGCGGCAGGCGGTGGGGCTCGACGTCCTGAGGTCAGCTTGGAGGTTGCGGCATGAGCACTCGTCGCTACCGTTGGCAGGGGATTGCTCCGGAAGACCTCGACAATCTTATCGAGGCTGGTTCAGGGGCTTCACTGGACTTCCTCCAGCGCACCCCTTGGGCGGAGATTACGGTCGTTGACGGGACCAGAGACACAGACCTTGACGGTTTTATGGAGCAGCACGGTTATGTGTTCGACTCCACAGGGCCTACTATCGTAGTTACTTCGGGGACTCATTCGGTAGGTACTGAGCAGACTGTTTTGGTGGATGCCAGTGCGGGTCCCGTGGTTGTGAGTCTGCCGATCACAACAACTCGTCTCGGTAATGACGTCCTGGTGATGAAAATCGATTCCTCGGCCAATCCGGTAACGGTTAGTCGGTCGGGAGGTGAGACAATCGAAGGAGGGGCTACACAAACCCTGTCGGAACAGAATGACGCGATCATGTTGGTTGGTGACGCGTCGACTGCGAACTGGCATATCAGTTCTTCTCGCCGAGCCACGGATATTAACTACGTCAATTCGGCCCCAATCACATCAACCAATGTGGGGGATGCTCTTACGGAGATCGTTAGTAGCGATCTCACGTCACTCAAGACGTTCATCGCGGGTGAGGCACTCATAGCTGGAGATGTGGTTGCTTTAAATTCATCTGGCGAGGCTATTCGCGCGGATTCTTCTATTGCCGGTGCTAATTGGGAGGTCATCGGCGTAGCAAACGAGACTGCTTTATTGGGGGACTCTCTTCAGGTGGTGACAAAAATGGGTGCATGCCCAAACGTGCGTTTCACAGCGGCCCCGGCTGCGTCGCTGAACGGAACTCTCGCGTTCATCTCCACAGTTTCAGGGCTTGCTACCACAACTCCGCCCACATCTTCGGGCAACACCCTGTTCACGGTTGGCATTTTGCAAGGTGCCGACGGAGCTACGATGACCCCCACCATCGTATTTCGACCACAATTCATCGCACACCGTCGCTAAAGGACCCACATCATGGCTGGCACTCAAACAGACAATCTTTTGCTTCTTGACCTCACGACAGGTCTCGCACGTACCCCAGAAACCGGAGGCACTCCCGACACAATTAACACAAGTGTTGATTGGGAGTGGATTGGAGGGGCGAACGTCGTCATTGGCGGCAACCTCACGGTGAATGGTACGACTACGACGATTCACTCGGAGCAGGTGAATCTTCGGGACAACCACCTATACTTGAACGCCGATTATACCACGACTGTTGCTCAAACCGGTGGTTTGGTCCTAAACGTTCTTCCCACGGCTACCGCAGACTCCATTGCTGGTTCTTTCGTGGCCGGTGTCGCCGCTACCAGTAACCCGACTGTTCAGACGACCGGTTCGGGCACTTTTGCGGTAGGCGATGTCATTCAGATCTCGGGAGCCAACAACCAGGATAATGACGGCATTTTCGAAGTCCTGAGCCATGTCGGAACCACCTTGACCATTCGTGGTATCGGTTTGACCGGAGCTACTGTTCCTTGGGTGGTCAATGACTTTGCGGCAGATGCTGCTAGTGGTGGTGATGTACGTATCGTCAATGTAAACGTCTTGGAAGGTGATTCGTCAGGCAACTGGCAGACCAGCACGGTCAACAACACGACAGGTATCACTTACAACACGTTCACGACCCAAGGTGTTGTTGATCTCCAAGAGGCTTACGAACAGGGCAACACCATCACTACTTCGGGTGCCGAGGGCAATGTCACCATCGCGGGCACCGAAGAGATGACGGTTACCGCTACTGGCGGTATCAACCTGGACACTGTCTTCGATGCAGACGTCACCGTTTTTGACGTGCAGATGACAGGCTCCAACGGGTTTTCCATTGATGGCACGGCAGCTTCGAATGTCACGGTAGACGCAGGGGATCTGGCTCTATCTACGACAACTTCGGGCAGTGTTTCTGTTAGCTCGGCAGGTTTGGTGGATGTGGACGCCACTACCACAATGGCCTTCAATACCGCTGACGCGGCGGACGCCTCAACTAACAACATTTCGTTTACTGCGGGATCCTCTACAGGCGGTACCGCGGACGGTGCGAGTATTCTTTTGACTCCTGGTGACGGTAACACCACGGGTACTGCCGGCTTTGTTAATATCGCGTCTCCGGCAGATGAAGATGAGATGCTACTCCAGATCTCGTCTACGGGTACGAACGGTAACGCGGTCGGGTTTTTTACGGGCACCTCCGCTCCTGGTGGTGTGGTAACTGCGGACGCGGGTTCTCTTTTCCTTCGGGACACGGGGGCAGGCGCTGAAGCGTATCTCAACATTTCGACTGGTTCCGGAACAACTTGGTCTCCACTTGTTGCTGGTTCAACGACTCTGCAAAGTTCGTACGAGGCTGGCAATACGATTGTCACCGACACCACGAACGGTGATTTCGACGTCAGTGGTACTGAGGCTATCAGTCTAGACGCTTCGGCTGCATCGAACTTCTCGGTGGCGGGTGCCTCCCTGACCCTCAGCACCACCGGTTCGGGTAACGTGGATATGACGGCAGCAGACGCTGTCAATGTCACCGCCGGCAATGAAGCAGCGGCTGCGGGTAACAACGTCGCGGTCATGGCAGGCAATGGCGGCGGAGCTAACGATGGTGGTGTAGTCACCCTTGACGCAGGGGCCAGCGGCGGCGGAGCTATCGGTAATGGAGGCAACGTCGAACTGACGGGAGGAAACGCCCTGTCGACCAACGGTGATGGCGGTAACATCGTTCTCGCTCCGGGGGCAAATACGGGAATTGGCATTCACGGTTTCGTGGACATTGCCGGCTCCAACAACGAGGACGAAGCCCTTGTTCGGCTTTCCACTACAGGCACTGGCGGCGATTCGGTTAGTATGTACGTCGGTGACAATAGTCCGAGTGGCTCTGTTACCGCTGAAGCGGGTTCTCTCTTTTTCCGGGATACGGGTACGGGAGGTGAGACTTGGTTGAATACTTCAACGGGGTCTGGCACGACTTGGATTCGTTTAGCTACTACAGATGATGTAGGTTCTACGGATCTTCAGACGGCCTACGAAAACGGGAACACTCTTGTCACCGACACCACGAACGGGGATTTCGACGTCAGTGGTACTGAGGCTATCAGCCTGGATGCAGGCGCTACCTCAAACTTTACGGTTGTAGGGGCAGATTTGAGTCTGGGCACCACAACCTCGGGGATGGTTGACGTTACCTCCGCAGGGGTTTTGAATCTCGATTCGGCAGCAGACCTCTCTGTGAACTCCTCTGGTGGGGCTATCAACATCGGTGACGATGCTGTATCCCAGGCCCTTAATATTGGCACAGGCGCCGCAGCTCGCACGATCACCATGGGTAACGCCACGGGCGCTACCTCAGTGGCCTTTGACAGTGGAACTGGGGGTTATTCTTTTGATGCGACGGTCGCGGAGTCTGTCGCTTTAGTGACCCTAACAACCACAGGGACCAACGGCGATTCGACCTCCTTGTTCGTTGGGGATTCTTCCCCGGATGGATCTGTCACCGCTGATGCCTCTTCCTTGTTTTTTCGAGACACAGGGACAAGCGGTGAGCTGTACCTCAACACTTCTACGGGCTCGGGCACAGTGTGGGAGCGTGTGGCAACAACGAGTGATGTGGATGCCGTGGATCTCCAGTCCGCTTATGAAAGCGGGAATACTATCACGACCAACGCTACCGACGGGGACTTTCAAGTGGGGGGGTCTGAATCCATTTCGATGGTGGTAGGGGGAACTGCGAACTTCGGTGCGGTAGGTGCTGTGGGTATTTCTTCGGCTACCTCGACCATGACAGTAGGGTCTGGAACGGGGGATGTGGAACTGTTGGCCGTCAGTGGTGAGATCGATCTTTCTGCTCAAGATATCGATCTCAACGCGCTAAATAGCATCTCATTGGACGCCCAGGCCGCTTCAAATTTCACGGTTTCAGGGGCCAACTTGAGTTTGAGTACCACGACCAGTGGGACTGTAGACATCACGTCTGCTGAAGATATTCAGATGACGTTTGGGGCCAACAACGCTACGGCGATGGTCATCGACGACGGCACGAATACATACATGACGTTTGATTCGACCACAGGTGAGCCTGCGATCGAAGTAGACGAATTTCTTGACATCGTTGGGAACGGGGCCGGCATCACCTTGACAGCGGGAGAGCTTATTTCAGCGGGTGCTGTTGTTACCATCGAAGGGACAACAGGCGACGCTATTCTGGCAGACTCGAACACAGGCGTAACTCTTGATGGTTTAGCGATCGGCATTGCTGCATATGGCGCAGCGAATACAGATCCTGTGAAAGTCTACACCGTACCGGGATCTCGGGTCCCGGTAAACTTCGCGGCTGCTCCTGCGGCATCTCTTAATGGTAGGCCGGTTTTTGTAAGCACCACACCCGGTCAAGGAACGACTACGCCTCCTACCAGTAGCGGTAATGTGGTCTATGTCATTGGTATCCTTCAAGGGGCGGACGGCGCAAACACTTCCCCATTGGTTGTGTACCAGCCACAATTCATCTCAGTTCGTCCGTAAGGAGCTTACGACATGAAAGTCACTCTCACAGTTGAGTTCGAAGTAGATCCTGATAAAGAACTCACCGTTAAAGAACAGGCCAATGCCACTGCTATGTTGCGGAGGAAAGCCAAGGCACGTCTTAATGCTTTGGTAGGTCAGCGACACGGCGGTGAAAAACAATTTGTGGGGTGGGAAGTGACGGTCAGGAAAGTGGACGTCACAGCTCCAAGCAAGGTGAGGTAGCCTAGATGGCAAATCAGGTCGATAACATCACTCTCAACGACGACACTACAGGGCTTAATTGTGCTGTAGACGTTGCGAATGATGACCTGTTCTTGTCCGTTGATTTGACGCTCCAGTCGGGAGCAATTTTAACTTCGGACAATATCAAGCGGGGTACTGCGGACCCCAACATTGCTCTGCTTGCAGGCAATGAGGGGGATGTCTACCAACGTACGTTAGCGGCTACGGGACAGCTTTGGGTCAATGTTGACGGGACAACCACTGGTTGGGTGGATGTTGCTACAGGAGCCACTCCCTCCTTAACGGACGTACTGGCTGCGGGCAACGCGACAAATGGTGAGGACATCCTTATTACGTCCGGGGACGCTATTCTCGGATCGTCTCCAGGAGGCTCTATCCCGATTACTGCTGGAGACAACACCGCAGCTTTCGGGGCCGGCGGCAGTATCAATTTGACTGCGGGCATCGGAGGTATCGGTGGGACCACAGGTGACATCAGGCTCTCCACTCAAGGGCTTCCATCTGAACCCGGTGACATTCAGTTAAATAGTTCTGGTGCGGTCACGATCAACCCAGCATCTACAAGCGTTGCTCAGATTACTGGAGCTTCTTTACTTCAGTTTGATGAGCGCGCTTCGATGATGGGCCCTCCGGCTATTGTTGCCGGCCAGGGTCGTTACTGGGTCCGAAATGACACCCCAAACGTCCCCATGTTTACGGACGACGCTGGGACGGATTGGATTTTGGCTGGGGCGGGCTCAGCAGATAACTTGGCGACTGTTTTGGTTGCTGGGAACAGCACAGGAGGGTCTAACATTGAAGTGTCCAACGGGGATGCTCTCGTTGGGGAGACGAGCGGCGTTGGCAACGGTGGGGATCTTCCAATCACAGCAGGCAGTTCTACTGGCGGTGGTGGTGATGGGGGGGATGTTATTATCACTCCTGGCGCCGGGAATGGTGCCGGAGATGACGGCATTGTTCAAGTCAACGGTATAAAACACTACGCTAGTTCGGCAACAAACCCAGTCGCCCCAACTCCTGCGGACGGTGACCGTTACTACAACACGACTCTAGGCATGGAGATGTGTTACGACGCTGCACGAGCTAAATGGCTCAGCATCGAGTCCTCTACATTTTACGGATCAGATGCGAACAATCTGTTTCCAGGGGGTTTTCTTCAAGCAGGCAATGTCCGAATGTCCGCAACCCGAGGATGGATTGCAACTTTTGATGGGACGGTAGTTGCTTTGGGTTGGACCCGGGATGACAGTGACTCTGTAGATTTCGCAGTTACCGCAGACGGGACAACTTTTTCATCTGTAACCTCCACGGCAGTTTCTGGAAAAGACACTACTCTCAACGACGACTTTAATGAGGATGACGTTTTAGGCCTTCGGAACGACGGGCCATTCGCACCAAACGACTCCATTGTTTGGTTCCGTGTGAGGTGGAGGGTTTAATATGGGAATTCCGGTAATCACTTTGGTCAACACTACGGGTTCTCTAATTTCATTGGAGAACATTGGGGCGCCTCTTGCCCCAGGCGGGATGTTGGATGTCACAGGACCCACTGAGGCTATCGCTACCGTCTCCGAGGTCAAAGATGACGAGCAAATCAACGCTTTGGTTGGTGCGGGCACCATTACCTTAATGGTTGATGGGGTCTCCTTAACTGCGACACAGTCTGCGGCTTTTCTACAGCCTTGCTCCAACATCTTGGGAAGCCGTAGTGCTTTTTTTGAGTCCGTTCCGCCGACACTAAGTGACGATGAAACGGCGGGCTATTCTGTTGGTTCTCGTTGGATCGACAGGAGCACTAACCGTTCTTATATCTGCACAGATGCTACTGCGGGTGCCGCAGTGTGGCGCGAGGCTGGGACTGTATCTGATTCTTACGGGGTGTATGACTCGACAGGAGGTCAGACTTTTACTGGGAGCCCCGTCACCGTCAATTTGGATGCCCAGTATGCCACTCCCTCTGCTACCTATTCATTGGTTAACTCTGAAGTAACTGTCAATGAGACGAGCCGGTACTGGGTTTCATACACCATCACGATTGAGAGTTCCGCGGGAGGCCGCACCAATGCCCAAGCATGGCTGGAACTCAACGGTTCTCCTATTGCAGGGACTCGGGTCTCACTGTATTGCCGCCAAGTTAACCATGGGGCAAGTGGCGGCCACTCTTTCCCCATCAACCTGATCTCTGGGGATGTTCTCCGCATCCGGGTGGTGCGGTCTATTGGGATCGGCACCTTGGCCATGGAACTCAATGGGTCGAATTTGAGTCTCATGAGGATCGAGTAAGACGATGGCAAACACTGAGACATACTCAATCGCAAATGACACGTTAAATGGTGTTGTAGACGTGGGGTCCCTCCACGAAGAAATTGCAACCTCTATCGTTTCCGTTGAGCTGCTCGGGGTGTCTACAGGACCCTCTGGTGGGGATGATATTTTCATCGATTTTGTTTCGGCAGTAACAGGGGCAGATAAAACAGCACTCGATGCGGTGGTCGCCTCTCATACCGGAGACCGTATTGAAGAGTTTTTGGAGGAGGAAGACGGGTTCAATCTCTCGGTAGAAGACCGGGATTTAAATGCTCCGCCGACTCCTGACACCGACCTTTTTTACATTGTAGGGGCCTCTCCGACTGGAGACTGGTCGGGACACACGAATGCGATTGCTTCCTGGAATGGGAACAACTGGCAGTTTCAAGTCCCTGCTCCGGGCTTCGGTGTTTGGGTAAAAGACGAATCTCGAACTCTTGTTTGGACAGGGGTTGAATGGGACTTTTTAGGTTCTGACGTGGTTACAAACCCATTCGGCACTGAATACCACGGAGCCCAGAGTACCCCAACATCTACGACGACTAGCATCGCGTGGCAAACGAAGGTTTCGTTGGTTACCGGTACCCTACAGGGAGGAAACTACCTCCTTTTGGTGAGCTACGGTTGGTCTTCGGATACGACCTCACACGACTTTGAAGCTCAGATTCTTCAGGGTCAGACTCGGCTGGGTCAACAGCACAAACAGGAAGCGAAAGACTCGGGAGGGTCCAACGGATCCACTGGTACAGACCAGCGTCAGTACGCGAGCCGCCATTTTCAGTTGGCGTTACCTGCCGGGTCACACACTTTTACTTTCCAACACCGGACGGCTCGCTCAGGTAACGAGTCTTCGACTTGGGATGCCTACATGAGCCTTTGGAAGGTTGCCTAAAATGGCGGTTGAAACATACACCTACAGCATCACGGATGACACCCCTAACGGGAGAGTTTCCCCTCGAAATCTAGACCAAGAGATTCGTGCTAACTTCAATATCACGCGCGAACTTGCGGGCATCACTATCATTGGGGATGACCTCAAGGTTGATTTTTTGGCACCCCTTGACGTGCCCGAGGAAGCCGCCCTAGATGCGGTGGTGGGGGCACACGTAGGTGAGGTGACGGTCAAAGCACCCGTCAAAACAACGGCTACGGGTGTCCCTTTCGTGATGCCCGAGTGGCGTGAAGGCAACCCCACTGATTTCATCAGTTTCAATTGGTGTAACAAGAGCACTTGGTTCGAGTCTTCGGTTCAGACGACGAACGAAATTCTCACGACTTCAGATGATGTTGTGTTCGACTCGGCGAACACCTCTTGGATTTGTGTAACGCACGGTATGCTTCCACAGGAACACCGACTTTTGTCTTATCAGCATACTATCACAGTAGATGATGAGGTAGCTCAGGATTGTTCTACGGACTCTTATTTTGCGTGGAAAGCGTCAGGAAACCCTACCGACATGGATGGGGACTACTGTGTTGACTATGACACCGGGAAAGTCACTTTCAAAACAGCTCAGACAGGCAAGACCGTAAAAGCCTCGTACTACTATGCCACGACTGCGGATTTTTTTGTGGAGCCCAACGAAGGCACTGTTTTGCGGCTAACTGCTGTTGAGGTGCAATTCAGTAGTGACACTGTTCTGACGGACTCTGTGTGTTTCTCAATCGAGGGCTTCGTGGAGGCGTTCGCTCCTGGCATGGTAGACAACGACAATCCAAACTACGTAACAACTTTCCCATCGGGTACTCGTATTCCTTTGGGGGCGCCTCGTATTTACCAAACGATGTATGACTACATCGCGGAGGCGCAACGAGCCTACCCACTCATCCCAAAATTGGGCGGCGATTCTTGGCGAGGCATGGATGCCCCTGTATATGTGATGCGTTGGCCCTACCAGGAAGATGCAACACGAGATCTTTCCGCTTCGAAAGGAATGCGTATCAAGATTTCCCTTCTCAAAAATACGGATTTCGGTGGGTCCATGGCTACGGCGACTTTGTACGCGGTAAGCATCAACGAGGACTAAATGGAACAAAATGTAGTTACAGCGTGGACAAAGGGAAGGGCTTACGAAATGCTCTTTGTGCAGTGGGTTTCCTATAACTCCCCTTTAGAGGACAGCCTTTGGCTGTGATAACCTTGGAGAAGCAACATGCCTATTCGTGAGCCCCAATCATGGCAATTTTTGAGGGGAGATCTTGAGCCGCGTAAGTCGGACTGGACTGATCTTCGTAACGATTTTGGAGGAGACCAGATGAAGCAGGCGCAGAGCATCGTCCTGCGCTATTTGGAGAACCTGTCAGCTCAAAGCACTGTAAACCTTGAGACAATGGCGGAAGATATTTCCCGCCATTACCCTTTTCACGGTGAGGGTCAAGAGTTCTTCCGTCAAGCGGTGGATGCGCTGAAAAAAGCCGGCTGGGTCAAAGAAGAAGGTTCGGAAATCGAACTCAACAAAATCGCGCGAGTCGCGGCGCGTTATCTTATGGCGCACCTACGCAAGGACCAATAACATCCCTATAGGGTCACATTTAGCAGGAGTAAGAGTCCTCCATGCCTTCATCTAGTTCCAGTTCGTCAAAAGAGGGGATGTCGAAGTTTCTCGACATGACCGTGAAGGTACTTTCGTCCCTGGTCATCCCATTGATTGTTTGGGGCGTTAAATTGGAGGTGAACAACGCCATCCAAGATGAGCGCATCACAGAGCTTCAAGAAGACCTTGATAAGCTCGCGGATGTCACCGACTCCGTGCAAAAGAATTCCCTGGCTCTCGTTCGACTTGAAGGAAAGTTGGACAATGTGGACGAGAAGATCGATGAGGTTAAGAAGCTATTGCGTGACCGTCCTTAGTAGCTTTTTGCTGCTTTCGATCGCCTGTATCCAAGCGTCGCAGACGGCGGATACTGTCGCTGAGGCCCCTAAGGCTTCGGACAGCTCATCTTTTTCTTCTATGCTCAATCCATGGGTTACCGCGGGTTCTGACACTGGAGCCCTCCGTGAGGGAGCCAAACCCGAAGAAGCTGCACCTGAAGAGCTTTGGAAGACCCCCCTGGTAGCTGCTACTGGTGCTCCTGCCTCTACAGAAGCCGCAGCAGCCGCTGGGGAGCCCGTAGCCCCTACAGGTAAGAGTAAGCGCCGGAAGAAGAAAGACGGTTGCTACGCCGGTCAGATGCAGTTTGAAGGCAGATGTTGCGACAAGAGTGAGGTCGACAAGATCCTCGAACAGCGAGAACGCGAAGCCTTAGTCAAAGTTCAGACTGCAAAGAAACCCGGTCAAACCGCTGACGCGGCACACGAGTTACTTGAGCAGCAAATCGCCCAGATGGATAAGGCTGAAGACGATCTTGATGAGATCATCGAACAGCTCAAAGAGGAACAGAACACGTACGACAAGGAAGCCCATTAATAACGGCCAGTTCGGTAGACCGTGGGTAGAGTATCAACGTACCGGAGGTTCACATGACCATCGAAGAAACCACTACCCAGATCCCTGAAACCGAAGCCACGGAAGCTCCCGTGGAAGAGACTACTGAGGGAACTCCCGAAGATCCCAGCTTTTTGGGCCAATTGACCCCTGAAGAGCAACAAGCCATCATGGCTATCATCCAACGTGAGCAGCAGATTCTTCTAAAAATCGGCAAGATTGAACACCAGAAGCTCCTTCTTGTCGGAGAACTCAATTCGGCAAATGCTCAACGTCAACAATACACCAAAGCTGTTTCGGAGCGTTTCAATCTCAAGGACGGGGAAGAGTGGGTGGCCACCGCAGATGGCGTCGTTCGATTGGTCACGGGACCGGGAGCTGCTCCTGAGTCCTAATTGAAGGTAGTACATGTCGTGTATCAACAATGGAAGTGAGCCGTGGGTCAACAAGCCGAATCCTCTGGAACCGGTTTCGTGTGCGACCCCCGATCCTCCTGTTGTTCCGCCGTGTACTGAGCCCAGTCCGGGACCCTTCGGTCCTGGCTGTGCTGGATGGGAAGTGGGGCCGAACGATTGTCCGGCCCCACCCATCAACCCTGAGGTCGTAAGCCCTCTTTTCTCAGGAACTCTGGACTTGCGCTGGGATGACCCCGCCATCCTGGCGAAGAACGGCAAGTTCACGATCCTGGGAGTCAACATCTACCGTTCGACAAGCTCCGAACGAGGCCCTTACGAACGTCTCAACATGATGCCCGTTGGTGGCACGTTCTACCGGGATTTCACGGACAACGCTTACGTCGACAATGAGGTTGTTGACTGGGACACCAGCTGGCTGTCTCGTGGTGAAGAAGCCAACCAACGTCGGTGGGTGTTCCGCGTTCAGAACCTGCCCATTGTGAAGAATGCAGGGCAGATGATCTCCGCGAACAGTCCCATGGACGTTCAGCTCGTCATCGACAACAAAATTGTCCCTGTCGAAGCGGTGTTCGGACCCACGGGTGAGGTCACCTTGGTCAACGTCCGAGGCTACAATTTCGCCACGGAGCGTTGGATTGAGCCTACGCTCCCTGTCGGCCCCCAGTCTTCGGTATCCATCAGCTACCGCTACAACCGGAACGCGATCAAAACCGACCTCGACAAGAAGGTCTGGTACCGCATCACAACGGTGGCCCAAGACCCCGCAGCTCCCGAAGGGTTCCGTGAGACGCCTCTGGACTTCACTGAGCCTGTGACTTACCGGCAGGTGGAGCGGGACGATTATATCTGGCGTGAGGCCATGCGCCGCAACAACTGGATGCTCGAACAGGGCGGTGAGCGAGTCAAGGTCTTCATCAAGAAGACCAGCG
>Ga0114925_10000977_pt1 | contig 13635 bp, 22 predicted proteins | sample SumtaG_2_FD_87287 | JGI IMG/M metagenome (GOLD analysis project Ga0114925, IMG submission 87287) | Deep subsurface microbial communities from Indian Ocean to uncover new lineages of life (NeLLi) - Sumatra_00607 metaG | ecosystem: Environmental > Aquatic > Marine > Oceanic > Sediment | place... | reverse complement strand
TTTGTTTTTGTAGTGTGGTAAAGGGCTGCGGGCGTTCCGGGTAAGTTGAAGTTTTAGTGTAATGCCGGGACGTTGTTGCGCCTGCCTATATCTTATTTGTTAAACTAGGTTGGTTTTTGGGTTGCAAAATTAAAAAAATAGCCTTATATTTGTATATACACTATTACAAGATGTCAAAAAGTAAGCATACAACATTTAGATTTAACGAAACAATAAAGACGGAGTTTAAAAACGAATGTTTTTTGAACGGAATCGATATGACAGAAGCTATCGAGAGTCTTATGGTTTCATATATTAGAATTTCAAAAAAACGAAGAGATGAAGAACTTGAACATGAAGGATGTAAAAAGAGTTAAATTATGCAAAAGAATAACAAACAAAAGGGAAAAGAAACAAAGAGAGATGACATTTTTCAGGAAGCATCCAAATCTCCTGTAAAAAAAACAATCATTACTCTAGATGATGCGGATGTTATAACGGAATCTAATATACTTGTTAAGTATGATAAAACAACACGCAAGACATTTAATGAATTAAAAACGGCGGTTGATAATGAACATGCAGAACGCTTTAATGATTTACTCCACTCTTTACCGGATAGGGAATTTGTAAGAGTATATTTGAAAGTGTTAGAATTCTTTAAACCTAAAGTTATTCGACAATTAGGAGACGGAGACCCAACTAAAGATACAGATATAACAATAACTATAAAACGATAAAATATGGGAGTAATGGGAGGTAGCGTAAAGCTAGGACGTAACAAAAAAAAATGTGTTAACTATTTCTTAATGATGAGGAGAGTTACAAATAAGCAACGAAAATTAATTAAGCATGTTTCTAATCATGAGAATGATTTGGATGCTAAAAAAAGTTTAAAATCAATTAAAAATCTAAAACAATAATTATCATGGCAAAAAAGACTTACACACGAGCACAATTAGTAAAGGCAGAATTAGAATATCGTTTAAATTTCGAGAAAAACCCGGAGGGATTTGCTGAAGCTGAGAATCATCCCTCTTTAAAGCAATCGGGACACAATATTGATTATTTATTATCTTTAGTTAAATAATTATGAGCCCAACAGAAACAAACACACACCAAAAATTAAAGGAATTAGAAGCCGTTGTTAAAGTCCCTGATTATTCTAAGGATAAAAATGGGTGGGTTTCCTTTAATGTAAACAAACCTAAAAAGAAATTAAGGAAGTATATTTCAGGATTAGCACAAGTTTTATGCTCTAGAAATAAACAAACTTACAAGACAAACCGTGAAACCCTTATTAAATACTACAATCAAGATGGTTTGGATGGTATAAGAAGAGTAATGTTTATTAATTTAATCGAAAAACGAAATGGATAAAAATATACACGCTGATGTAACAGGACAATCCGAGGATGCTTTACAACAAAAATGTTTTTTTTGGTTTTGGAATGAATATGATTTTTTAAGAAGATTATTATTCTCAGTACCAAATGGAGGAGTTAGAGACCCTAAAGAAGCTAAAAAATTAAGATTAACCGGGTTAACTCCGGGAGTATCTGATTTTATATTTCTTTACAGAGGAGTAGCTTACTTAATTGAATTAAAAAAAGATTTAAAAGCAAAACAAAGTAGAGACCAAAAGATTTGGCAGAAAGATGTTGAAGCTCAAGGATTTATTTACTTTATAGTAAGGAGTTTAACGGAATTTAAAAGTTTAATCAATTCAATTGTACAATAATGGGAACAAGTAGGAAGGATATATTAACACTAATTCATGTAGCATTTTTCTATTTACTAGGAATAGTGTTAACGATAATATTTATTATTAAAAAACTGATTTATTTATGGAAACTAATATTTTAAGATTATGGGGTGTCGTATTTTTTTTTGGATAATGAGCCTCTTTGGCTGTTATGATAATGTAGAACCGGTGCATGCTGTATCGCTTCAATCAAAAATAGAATATACCGCTAAAGAGAAGGAACTAATTAATGAAATAAATGAGTATAGAAGACAAAATTTCTTACAAGAATGTTCAACAGACAATTATTTATCATCATTAGCATACGAACATAATTTATATATGATTTCGCAAGGGAAGCCATCACATGACAATTTTAATGAGAGAGTTGCAGATATTGGATTAATAATGAACATTAAAACCGCTGCTGAAATTATCTCTTATGGTTTTATGACAACCGAGGTTATTGTAAATAAATGGTCTAAATCAGAATCACATAGAAAAGTACTTGAAAATCCGAGTTTTAATTGTATGGGATTAGCAGCTACTTTTGGGGCAAATGGAAGATTATACGTAACCAATATATACATAAAACAATGACACAAGATAATTTAGATACAATTTACACTTATATAATTTTACTGCTTGCATTTTGGAAGTTGGTTGAAATTGTAATACATTTTTTCAGAACTATATTTTCTTAAACTATGGAAATGTTATGTACAGATACCTTTGAGAAGACGTGGGATGTTTATAAAAAATGTTCTAATCAATGGGATATAGATAATAATACTAGAGTTGTTATAAAACCTATATATCGGTACAGACAAATAGTTTCAATGGGGGGCTCAAGAAGCTCTAAAACATATTCAATATTACAGATTTTGTTATTAGAAATGATGACAAAAAAACGGATAAAAATTACCGTTTGGAGAAAAACAAAAGTCGATTGTCGAGCGACTGTTATGGAGGATTTTGAAGAAATTATTATGTTCGATTGGAGTGTTTATAAAGATATTAAAGTAAACAAGCAAACAGGAACATTTACATATATGCCGACAGGCTCTAAAATTGTATTCGAAGGAACAGAAGACCCGGGCAAAGTACACGGTTCAAAACAACATATTTCATATTTTAATGAGATTACAGAATTTTCTAAAGCAGTTTATTTACAAATCACACAAAGAACATCAGACCGGATATTTTGTGATTATAATCCTAGTAAGAATTTTTGGCTAGAAAGTTACAGACAAGATGATGATACATGTTTTATTCACTCTACATTTAAAAACAACTCTTACTGCCCGCCAAATATTGTAAAACAATTATTATCTTACGAGCCTTGGGTATCAGGGAGTTATGAAGTTGATGGTTTTAACCTTTTCTATAACGGACAACCGGTTTCAGTTTTAAATCAACCTCCACCTAATGAGTATAACGTAAAAAGAGGGACTGCAGATGTTTATATGTGGCTCGTTTATGGTTTAGGGATAGGTAGTGAAAAACCAAACAAAATATACAAAGGATGGAGACCTATAACTCAAGAGCATTATGATAGTTTAGATTATCTTGCTTATTTTGGATTAGATTTTGGAGCAAGTAATCCAACCGCTTGTATTGAAGTAAAATATGATGGTGATGGTGCTTTTTATATTTGCGAAAGATTATATAAGCCATTACAAGATTTAGCAGATTCACTTCCAACAGCTATAAAATTACTCGTTCCCGAGATAATAAAAGGAAGTTCATTGATAGTTTGCGATTCTGCTAGACAAAGTTACATTGATTTGCTTTTAGATGACAGCTATATGGCAGTTGGTGCTAGAAAAGGAGGAGGAAGTGTTGAAGTTGGTGTAACATTAGTACAAGGATTTACAATTTACTACGTGCCGAGTACTAATTTAACCTATGAATATGATAATTATTCTTGGATGATTGACCGTTACGATAAAAGTACAGATGTGCCTCTCAAATTAGATGACCATTTAATGGATGCATTAAGATACATTATAAGCTATTTAGTTGAGTATTTACAGATAAAAACATAATTACGTTTGCTTTTCCCTTTGATTCGGATAAATATTTTTGATGATAAGGGATTTTTTTGAGTAAAAACGCCTTTTGATTGGTATTTGTCATTTTTTTTCCTTAAATTCGTTGAAAATCGTATAGGATGTCATTTAATTTACCAAGATTCAAATTTCCTTTTTTTGAAAGGAGTATAGGTGGAGATGTATTTTATCAAATAAGTAAGCATAATGATTGGGGAGTTTTAGGAGGAACAAATATTAGTGTGGCTCAAAACCATCCAATTTTAACACCGGCATTACTATTTGTTGCAAAATTATTCTCTCAGGCTAATTTTTACATTGAAGATGAATCCGGAAAAAGAATAAAAAAACACCCACTACTTCAATTATTAAAAAATCCAAACTACTTCCAAACGCAAAACGACTTCTTAGAAGCATTAATGTTCGGTCAAATAGCAGAGGGAGTTGCTATAATTTACAGAAAATCCATACCCGGATTTAAAAAAGAAAAAACACTTTATCTTTTAGACCCTAACTTAATTGAGTATCCTGATGATTTCAGAACTAAATTATTATCTGCAAACGAAAATCACTCAATCCAAAAAACAAAAATACTTTACGATAGAGATGGAGAAAACATAAAAATATCAATTAAGGATTTACTATTTTTTTATGACTTACCAAATGGATTAAATACAGAGAATTTATTTGAAAACAAATCTAGGATTGACGGTTTAAAACAAACTTTAACAAATACAAAAGATAGTTTACTAGCTAAGAATATTATATTAAAAACAAACGGTAAAGAATTAATTACAGGAGGTAGCAAAACAGATTTTCCATTAAGTACTGAAGAAAAGGCAGATGCCGAGGCTTTATTTCATTTAAACTATGGAGTGGGAAAAGGGAGAAAAAGAGGTATTATTACAAAAGCTAAATTAAGTTGGCAATCACTACACATAGCATTAAGAGATTTAGGACTTGACGAAAGTGTTAAAGTTGATGGAAATCTCATATACACAGCACTACACATACCAAAAGATATTTTATCGCTCGAGGCTAAGAAGACAACATATAACAACTTCAAGGAGTCTATGGTTTCATACATTCAGAATGAAATGCAATCGAGCGTTGATTCAATTTGTGCCGTTTTACAAAAAATGATTCCGGAGGAAAATTTAACAATCAGAGGAACATTCGACCATTTACCAATTATGCAATTCATATTAATAGAAAAATATGAGGGAGTTGAGCAACGAGGAGTTGCTCTTGCTGCGTTAAGGAATGCCGGACTACCTGATGAAGTTTGTTTGGAATTATGTGATTTTGAAGAAGGAATTAAATTAAACGAAATAATAAAACCCGTCGAGACAAATGAAGGAACAGGAAAAAAAAGACGCCAACAGAGAACGGCTCTTAGAAATCAGGAAAATGGATTCTCGCAAGAAGAAATTAATGAAAGACAAAGTATTAATTAATAAAAAATAAATAGAATGGGAGTTAAATTAGAAATTTCAGGAAATTATTTAAAGTGGACAAATGGTTCAGGTAATCCTGCTCGTTATCCGTATAGACAAATACGTTTTTACGCTAACGATGCAAATGAATATATTGAACTTTTTACCAAGGATTTAAATGGGAGATTAACGTCAAGAATCCCCTTTGAGGATGAAGCGTCAGAGGGTTCAGTAACAATCGATACAACATCCCCAACAGAAGCAAGCGGGACAGTTGTAATGGCTTCTGCAGTTGCAGTAGAATTAGCAAGTGGTACAGTGCAGTTTAATACAGCATTGGCAAATGTTTTTTCAACAGCAACAGCACAATGTACATCGGTTGTAGGATTAGATTTTGCGAGTGGAACAGTTATTTGTGCATCCGCAATTGAAGGAGATACCGTTATAGCAAATGGTTTGGTTTATACCGCAGTAAATGGTGCAAAAGCTGATAATACAGAGTTTTCAGTAGACACCGGCGATACAGAAACCGGAACAGACTTAGCGGATTCAATAACAAACGATTCAAGAAGCGGGGATGTAGATGATATAACCGCAGTTTCAGTTACCGGAACGGTAACGATAACATCAACAGTTAGAGGAACAGGAGGGAATGCAATCCCTTTAAGCTCGAGTGATGGAACTCGTTTAGCAGTTTCAGGAGCAGTACTAAGTGGTGGTACTGATGGAGATACTGTTACAATAAACGGTTTAGTTTACACGGCAGTAGTTGGAGTGAAGGCTGATAATACAGAATTTAGTGCCGACACCGGCGATAATGAATGTGCAGCAGATTTAGAGGACTCTATAACGAATGATGTACGCTCGGGAACATTAGGCATAGTTAGCGCAAGCGCAACAACCGATACAGTAACTTTAACATCAGACCAAGCAGGAACAGGAGGAGATGTTATCACATTAGCAGAAACCGGAACTACTATTACAATAAGTGGTGCAGTTTTTAGCGGTGGAGTTGATGCTGATATTGTTTCTATAAACGGATTAGATTATACAGCAGTTGCAGGTGTTAAATCAGATAATACAGAATTTAGTATTGATACATCAAACGATGCAGCGGCAACGGACTTAACGGATTCAATTAATAATGACGTAAGAGTTGGTACATTAGATGACTTAACTGCAAGCGCATTAACCGATACTGTTACAGTAACTCAAACAGTTGGAGGAGCAGCCGGTAACGCTACTACCTTAACATCGACAGGAGGAGCAAGAGTTGTTTTAAGTGGCGCAGTTTTTACCGGAGGAGTTACAGCCGATACAGTTGAATGTAATGGATTAACATATACCGCAGTTGCGGGAGCAAAAAGTGATAATACTGAATTTTCAATCGATACATCAAATGATGCAGCGGCAACGGATTTAGCTGATGCAATTACAAACGATGCGAGAGCCGGAGTATTAAATGATACAACCGCAACCGCAAATACTGATACCGTAACAATAACAACTTCAGTAGGTGGAGTTGTAGGAAATGCGACAACCTTATCTTCAAGCGATGGGACTCGTTTAGCAGTTTCTGCAGCGAATCTAGAGAATGGGGCTGATGATGCAGAAATCACAATGATAAGCGTTAATTCAGTAGATATTATGAGTTCAGCAGAATCTAACGATGGTGATATAAACGCATTAGCGGCATTAGTAGCAGCTAATATTACAGCACATACATCTGTACCTAATTACACTGCAGTTGCAGTTGATGAGTTAATTACAATTACACCCGATGATGAAGATACCGATGTTAATGGATATGTTGTTACGGCAACAGTTTCAAATGCAACGGCTACCGAAGTTGATATGGCAGGAGCGACAGCCTCAATATTAACATCTGCCGGAGTACCATTCGCATCTTGGACTGTTTTAATTGATTGGCTAGAAGATAACACCGGAGGAGATTTAATAACGTAAAAAAATAAATTATGAGACCTGATATACCAAAATTTGAAACTAAAGCCGAATTATTTAATTGGCTAAGAGAAAATAAAGACGATATACTTTATCAGAAAAAATCAGAATTTAAAATGGCTGATGGATTTTGTGCGAACGTAGGTCAATTAAAAGACTTAAATGTTAGCAAGGCGGATAATACTGATAGCGAAGTTGTTAAAGTACGTGCTATTATTAATACGACTTATATCAGGGATTCACATAAAGATGTTCATATAGATGGTATTTGGAAAAAAACTCTTCAAGAGAATAAAAGGATTAAACATTTACAAGAGCATCAAATGTCTTTTACAAAAATCATAGCTGATAAAGAAGATTTAAGAGCGTTTACTAAAAAATATGATTGGAAAGAATTAGGCTATGATGTAGAGGGTAAAACTGAAGCATTAGTATTTGATTCAACAGTAAAAAAATCTCGAAACGCAGAAATGTTTAAAGAATATAAAGAGGGAAATGTTGATAATCATTCAGTCGGAATGCATTATGTAAAAATTAAATTTGCAATGGATAGTACTGAAGAAGATGATGAAGACTTGAAAGCTGAATTTGATAAGCATATTGATAAAATTGCCAACAAAGAGGAAGTACAAAAAGATGGATATTTTTGGGCTGTTTACGAAGCTAAAGCAATTGAGGGTTCGGCAGTACCGATGGGGAGTAATCAAATTACACCAACATTAAATATCCCAAAAGAGAATATTATAAAAGAAAATTTACATGAAAAAGCGATAAAAAATTGGTTGACTAAATAGCCGGGAGAACCACTATTCATCAATAAAAAATTAAGCCGACATGAGTCACTTAAATTAAAAATTAATTATTAACAATAATACTTAAAATTATGACACCTGAAGAAATGCAATCAATGCTAGACGCTAAATTTACGAAAGTCCAAAATGACTTATCAGAAGCTCAAGCTAAAAATGCAAGCAAAGAAAAGTTACAGGAGTGTATTACAGCAGTAGAAGTACAAGGGACTTTACTTGAAGATTTTATCGAGGAGCAAAAAGCTAAAAGTATAAAAGGAATTTTAGGTCAATTCGGAGATTTTATTATAGCTAACAAAGAAAAGTTAGAAACAATGAAACAAAATAAAGCCGGAGAGATTACCTTTATACCTAAAGCAGCAGCCGATATTACGACCTCGAGTGGTTCTGATATTGATACTGTTCCATTAGATGTAAGCACAAATCTTGGACACTTTAATTTAAGAAACGACAACAATTTGTTAGCACTTTGTTCCGTTTCAAGTACGAACTCGCCTAGTTATCCTTATACAGAATTGACACCCAAAGAAGGTGGATACGCTTTTGTTGCCGAAGGAGGAACTAAGCCTAAACAGGATTTTAAATGGGAAAACCGTTATGAAACTCCTAAAAAAGCAGCAGCTTATGAAGTTTTGACTGAGGAATCTGTAACAGATTACCCAAGATTAATGAGCGTTGCTAGAGAATACCTAGTTAAACAACACGATTTATTTAAAGTTAATGCGATATTTTTCGCTGATGGAACAGGGGACAACCCAACCGGTGCAACCGTTTACGGAAGAACTTTTGTTTCGACTGACATGGTGGATGTATTTCCATTAGGAGGTTCTAACTTTATGGATGTTGTTAACGCATGTATTACAGACGTTTATAGAACACAAGGTTTTACAAACGAAGAACATTATCAACCAAACATTGTATTAATTAATCCGATTGACTTCTTTGTTCAATTAGTTGGAGCTAAAGATGGTAATGGTTTACCATTATACCCTCAAGCAGGATTATTTAATGAAGTGAGAATTGGTGGAGTAAGAATCAAACCTTGGATTAAAATTCCGGTAGGTAAGATTTTTGTAGCTGATATGAAGAAATATAACGTTGTTAATTATGTACCTTTCTCTATTAGAGTTGGATGGATTAACGACCAATTTATTACTAACAAATTTACGTTAGTAGGAGAATCACGTTATTTCCAATACGTGAAGAACCTAGACCAAGCAGCTTTTATCTATGATACAATAGCAACAGTGCAAGCAGCCATCACGGCAGCTTCGTAATGTATAATTATATATTAACCTTAAATAATAATCAAGATGAGTACAGACAAGAAAAAACCAACGACAGGAATGTTCGAAGTGAAATTTTTAGTAGATAATGGGGCAAATAAAAAAGGGATGACGGAAGTTTATCACGCCTCAACTGCGCACACTTTGGAAGAGAAAGGAATTGTAAAAATAGTGAAAGCTATTAAAAAATACATTCCTAAAACAATGAAAAGATAATTTTTAACACTCTTAATTATGATTACCGATAACACATATTACATAAATGAACTTTATATACCTCACGCAAAACCGTCCATATCTTCGGATGTGACGACTGTTTCTGCAGAGTTAAATGATTTTATTGAGGAGTATGAAAGGGAATGTTTAATTAAGAGTTTAGGAGAACTTTATATTGAATTTGAGTCGCAACTTGACTATTCTGAAACTAATGGATTAAAATCCGGAGCAGATAGTAAGTGGGACGATTTACTTAATGGGAAATCATATACAGACCCATCAGGAAAAAGCGTTCAATGGAGAGGAATTCGTTTTAAAAAAGTATCATCAGATACTAAGCCAACACGTAGTTTTTTGGCTAATTATGTTTATTACAACTTCGAAGAGAACTATAATAGTTTTCGTTCGGGGACAGGAAATGTAAAAAAGCCAAAAAATGTGGAGGTAGTAAGCCCTGCGCCGAAAGTAATTAAAGCGTGGAGAAAAATGGTTGAAATGATACAAGGACGAGAACCACAAGGAAATGTACTCGTGAGGAGAATGGGAGTCGGAGTTGATTGGTATAATGAAAACAGAGAGGTTAGCCTTTATAAATTCATTAACGATATGAATGACGAAACCGCTGATACTTACGAAAATTTTACCCCGGGTTATTGGGATGGAATGAAAAATCAATTAGGAATATAATGTTAGCAAAAGACACCATAATAATAGAGGACAGATTAGAGGAGCTTATGGCTTATCTACCCGAGCAAGTCTTGGGAAGTGATTCTTTTAAACCGGTTTTTAAAGTCGGCGATGAAGATGATTTATTTGCATTTTTTAAAAAATCAGAGAGTAATTCAAATTACCCTTTGGTATGGTTGCAAATGCCTTATTTGGAAGAACATATTAACAGAAGGAAAGTTGAAGTTTCTTTAACTCTCGTTTTAGCGGTGCAAACCAATGTTAATATGCTAAACTCTGAAAGAATGGAGTTAGTTTTTAAGCCAAAATTATATCCCTTACTTGATAACATAATTGATATTTTTAGGGTTGGGAATACTATCACACACGATGGTAATTTCAGCATCACAAAATTTACTAATTACTCAAACGAGAATAATACGGATGAGAGTGAATTTACTGATGTTTGGGATGCAATAAAACTAATTATCAATGTTGTTATTAATGACGATTGTTTAAGAGTAATTAAATTATAATATTATGACACGAAAAAAAGTATTCAAAGGGGTTGTTTTAACTAAGTTTAAGATTGGGAAGATTTATGAAATAAGTAAACCTTTTCAAACAACGGACAAAAAATTATACAACCATTTAATTAACACAAAAAGAATTAAGTAATGAGTTTAGAATCAATAGTTGACAAAAAATTATCATGTGGAGGCGCAAACGCCGACACCGGTAAGAGAGGTTGTCAGATAGAATGGGGAACACCTCTCCATGTTATCGGGATGACAAAAGGGACAATTATGCCGAAAGAAACTGAATTTAATAAGACGTATATCGACTTACAGATTCAGGCAGGAGTATTTGTTCCATTGATAGGAGCAGAATCATTTGATAACAATTCAAGTGAGGATGCCATAACTACTAATAGCCGAGGCGTTGACCGATTAAATACTCTTGGATTACCTAAATATGAGTTTGGGTATGAAGAAGGGCATGAATTTTATCGAGAAATGTCTAAATTAACCTCTTTCAAATCTCTAGATTTCATCTTTGCGGATGAACAAGGAAATTGGAGAATGGCTAAAAGAAGTGACGGAGATTTCGAAGGCTTTACAGCAGGACAAGCAATAGCGATGATGACTAAAACTAAAACTTTAGGAGGAGACCCTGAATCTAAATCATATTCAATCCAATTATTGGATAGAATCCAATGGGATTTGAATTATGTATTTGCATTAAGGTCTGCACTTGACTTCGCACCGGAAGAAATTGATGGTGTAAATGGAGTTACATTTGCAATTGCAACAGCACCGTCCGCAGCAGCCACATCATTCGAATTTACAGCAGTATTAAAAGCTGATGGAGTTACTCCTGTTGAGGGATTAGTTTTAGCAGATATTATATATACTGTGGATGGAGTTGACGGAGTAGCAACAGATTTAGTAGAGGGATTACCGGGCGTTTATACGGTAACTGTTCCTGCAATCGGATTAGGTGAGGTACTAGGTATCGCAACCTTTGACGCAGGAGTTAATAAATATGTTGTAATTAATAGCGGAATATTATATCGTGGGGATATAGTAACCGTAACGGCAGTAGCTTAATATATTAAACTACTAATGGTTAATAGGAGAAGGGTTGGTTTTTTAATCGACCCTTTTTTTAAAACAAGATAATGGCAAATATACCTATTGAATTTTTCGGCGGTAAAATAGCGGGGGATACTCTTGATAACGTTATTTATGACCTTACTCAAAAAACGAGAGGACTCGATAAATTTATCGATTCTACCATTGAAAAGAATGGAGGTTTCATACTTCAAAAACTAAAACTTCGATTGTGGAATAAAGGAATTGGGGGAGATGGCTTGAAACTTATCAATTCTGAATCTAAAGGTAAGAAATGGCGACAAAAATATGCTATGTGGAAAAAAAGGATGGGATATAGGTCAAGTCCTGTAAATCTTAGGCTTACCGGCGCATTTTGGGATAGCATGAAAGTTTTTAGTCGTAAAGGAATAGTTACAATTAAAGCGTCAGATGAAAAAACTCCTCTATTAATAAGGAAATTCGGAGAAAATATCTTAACTTTAACAGATGAGGAGCAGTTATGGGTTGTTAGAACAATTGTCGAACCTGCTGTAACAGAGTTTCTCGGATTATAAAAAGAACGCATAAACTACAAGATGAGTAGACCTAACAATTCCACACCTACGGAATTAAACTACTTAAAGCGGGATTAACCATTTAAAAATAAAGAAGATGAAAATTTACAAAAGTTGTAATACTCTCTCGATTCATAATTTTTTTCAAGTATTTAAAGATAACGATTACAGATATTTAATAATTGGATTTGATGATGAAAATGATGAGTTTAAACTTTCCAATAAAAGGGAAGAGGAATTAAAAGAAATATTTAAAGACATTTATTATAAATATGCTGAATTAACTGAAAACCATAAATTACTAGCGATTTTTAAAAAACAGTTTTTAATTGAACAATGGGAGTTTATTTATAAGATGATTGTTAATTCAATTTATTTTTATGTAAAAAGTGGGGATGTTGGATTTCTTAAATCAATAAATCGACTTGAAGAAAATAAGTACAAAATTAATTTAGATGAATCGCTTGATACGGAAATTGAAGTTTTAGTTAGAAAAATGAAAGGTCTAAAAACTAAGATTAATATTTTTAAGATAAAACTAAATAAATCAATGACAGCGAAAAAAAAGCAGCCCGAGGTTGATTTAGAGAAAACAGCTATTTTTTAGAAAGACATTTAGAATTAAAAAGACCGGTAGACCCAAAAGAAACGAGCATAACACGATGGGTTCACTTAACAAATATGAGTAAGGAAAAAACAAAAAATCATGCAAGAACTAAGAGTTGATACTAAGAAAGCGGTAAAGGAGATGAACGCCTTGATTGATAAGTTTGTTAAATTTAAAAAAGAAATTACCGGAACAGCAGGACAGGCAAGTGCCGGTTTTAAAAAAATAGAAACATCAATTGTAGGTTTAAAAAAAGCCTCAAACGATTTAATGGTTCAATACATTAAATTAGACAAGTCTTTTAAAAATGTAACTAAATCTCAAAAAAGTTTTGTAACTCAAACAAGGAATTTAAAAATACAACTTAAAGAAACAAGAGCCCAACTAGCATCAGTAAATGCTCAAATGGATAAAATGAGGGCAAAAAGTAAAGGAGGTTTCTTTTCAGGGATATTGAGGGGAACTCAAAGTTTAATAGCGGCATTCGGAATTTTATCGGGAGTAATGTTATTTACTCGAGCGATTCAAAATGCGTTCTTACTTACAAAGCAATTAGACTCAATGGCATTCGCCATGAAAGCGGTTATTACTGAAGCCGTGGAATTAGCACAAACAGAATTATGGTTGAAACAAATCACTGCAGATTTTGGTGCTGAATTAATTACTACAACAAACCGTTATATTAAATTTAGGGCAGCAGCAAATCAAG
>Ga0114925_10000976_pt1 | contig 13639 bp, 15 predicted proteins | sample SumtaG_2_FD_87287 | JGI IMG/M metagenome (GOLD analysis project Ga0114925, IMG submission 87287) | Deep subsurface microbial communities from Indian Ocean to uncover new lineages of life (NeLLi) - Sumatra_00607 metaG | ecosystem: Environmental > Aquatic > Marine > Oceanic > Sediment | place... | reverse complement strand
GTTATTTTGTGTACATCATTCATTTATACCTGGTTATTACACTTCAGAACGTAATAATTGAGTTTAATATGCCGGCGTTTATCAAGTTTGCCCTTGTGACGGTCTTTGGGGTGATAATCTGCTTTTCAATAAGCCATCTGGTCAAAATGCTTCCATTTACAAAGAGGATCCTTTGATCAACGGCAACGACGGTTAATACAAAATACGGACAAATCAAGAGGCCTGTACAGGGGTGGTGCCTTAATCCGTTATGGGTTATATTTCAAGGAGTGGTCTCCTGATTTGTATTACATCGAGAGTCAGTATCTTATGCGTAGGCGCGAGGTGAGGCAGAGCGGAACACCCACGCATCCAATGGGATAATTACCTCTGTGATTTGACTAAAACCACCCAAACTTGAACACAATGGTTCCAGTAATTCCTCTCACGTCGCTACTGCTCAACCCAGGCATGCCTTGTATGTTATCCACCCAAAAGTAACCAACCCCTGTGTTTATCCTAAACCATTTCAATAAATTGAGTTCGCCATTGAAAGTGGGCTCCATATAGAAAAACTTGTCTGAAAAATAACCGGTATTTATCATTTCGACTTTGCCGCCTCCTATGCCGAAATGAATCGTGAAATGCACCACCGAGTCTGATCGCCATATGTACTCAAGCTCGAATCCACCATAGTCCATTTGCAGATCCCTACCATCAATCGTTATGTCGTTTGCTAGACCATAGCCTCCGCCACCGATCACAAAGGTATGGTTAATTATCCAGCCACCACGGCCACCGACTATAACTCCCAAATCTCCGCCTATGGACATGAATTTTACGACAAAACCACCGTATCCCCCATGGTCAACTCCATCACCAACAAGTGTTTTCTCCTCGGCAAATGCAGTAAATGGAATTATCAAAACCAAGACGATGAGAATTAACAGATACTTCTTCATATCTTTCTCCTTATCAATATGTAATTATATTCTCGCCTCCATTGCTCCACAAGCACTTTCGTTTTAATAACCGTGCCGAACATCTCTCCAACACTGAATTGGGGGCTCTGCAGAGGCTCCTATTCAGCAGCCGCGGGAAGGCATCTCTCTGATATATATCCGTATAAAGAGTACCGAGCCCCTTTCGAGAGTACAAGGAAAATACCTTCTCGTGCAAAGGAAAAGCTCTCGAAAGGGATACTAGGCGCCCCAAGGTATATTCCAACACCTTCCAGAACATATTTCAGAAGTCATTTTTGTCTATCTCCAGGTGGTGAGGAAGGTCCTATACATCTTTTAAGACTCTCCCATTCAGAATCTAACAATTCTTGACAAAATATCATGGCCCCGGTAGCATGTTTACAAGAAGGCTAACGTTTTCCATCGGTAAGAGCAGTCAGTAATAAATAATGGGTCAATCTGGGGCTTTTTACGGCGAGCTTATCTAAAACCGACGAATCACGACTTATAAAAAATTACAATCAATTACAATTTAAACCCCGAAACCTACTTTGAAGTTCCCCTGAGAGTCTAGAAACATCTTCAAAACACCTGGCACGTAGCTTGCAATTTTATTAATAGAGATACTACACCAAGGTAGGTTACTAGGAAATCACAGCGCGGCCTATGGCCGCAACCAACACAAAGATTTTATTATCGCTCGCCGCGCTGTACTTTATTAAAGATTTTCGTCCCAAAAGGCATTCCCGTTGGTCATACCAAGGGCATTCCCGTTGGTCACGCTTCACGCAAAAGTTTCAGAGGAATAGCATATATCGGAGGAAGTGAATGGAAACCCAAAACCTCAAAGATCTGTTTAGGAAGTTTCAGAATGGAGATGCTCCACCACAAGGAGAGCTAGATGGTATACACTACGAGATAAAGGTAATCCAGAGTGGGAAAATCGATCATAATTTGGTAAAATAACTCGAGAAATTAATACGAGAAAAGATGATCATCGTGGAATAATGAAAACCTTCTTCAACCTCTCAGACGAGATCCCTCCGGAAAGTAGAGAGGAGCAGACGCACTACTTCCAGGATATATTCGGCAACTCTCACCCCCTTATCGTAGAAATAGGATCGGGCAACGGCCATTTCCTCGTGGAGAATGCCCTGCAGAACCCGGACCACAACTTCATTGGCACGGAAATACTGGGTGGCCGTGCTCGAAAGTTCAACCACAAGGTGGAAAAACGGGGTATGAACAACATCATCATCTTCAAGGGTGATGCGCGGCAGTTTGTGTGGGAGTATCTCTACGAGGAGACAGTCTCCGAGTTCATCATCATGTTCCCCGATCCATGGCCAAAGAAGCGCCACCATAAACACAGGCTGCTTCGGCATACCCTGTTACAGATGCTCCATCTGCGCCTCATCACGAAGGGTAGGGTTTCGATTACAATAGATCATACCCGCTACAGAGACTGGATCATTGAGGAGTTTAGAAAAACAGAGGGATTTCACAACGTGAGCAGCGCGAATCTTGGGAACTATACAGGGTACCCCGATCACTTCCCAAAGAGTCTGTTTGAGGTACGATTCCGCAGGGAGAACAGAAGCCTCTTCTTTATACAGTACGAGAAGGGGTGAGAAATTACCCTCACGGGTCTTTCATGCGGTTGATCTTGTCTCTGAGTTTCGCGGCTTTTTCAAACTCCTCGTGTTCAACTGCCTGGCGCAACTCTTCGACAAGGCGCTGTTTCTTCGAGGGTGTGTGGTGCTTTATAATTTCATCGGCCCAGGTCCTGAGAAAGGCGACTTCCGCCCGGGATGCGTCGTCCTCCTCCTTGCTCCTTTCATACACCCGCTCGAGCAGGTCGATACCATGATTGATCTCATCCACGGCCTGCGTCACATTCTTTATCTTGAGGGCACCGAGCACCCGGGCCCTCGTGTTCATCATCATCACATAGGGCCGATATTGTTCGAACTCCTGTATAAGCTTGTCTTCCGCGGCAAACTTCTTAACAAAATCGAAGAGTCTCAGGTTTCTGGCTGTATCCCTCTCTGCATGGCTGTAATCGCCGAGCTGAAAGAAGCAGAGGTACCGGTAATAGTACTGTATACCTTCCTGCTGAAGTGCATAGCAATCATCTTTGTCGAGGGTAAAATCCACCGTGGACCCATACTTGTGCTTCATCCTTCCCACGATGTATTCAAAGTAGTCAAGGAGGGATTCCTTACCGTGCGGATGTTTTCCGTCAGGACGGCCCTCTTCATCCATCTGAAGAATGCCAAGATCGAGGCGCATCTGAATTTTCATATATGCATCGGCGCCCCTGATCTTTCGGACCATCATCTCCTCACGGATGTCATAGTCCCACGATTTTAGGATGTGGGAGATATCATCACCCCGTTTTCGCCTTCGAAACATGTCTCAACTGTTCCTCAATCTACAGGTTACTATAATATACTTCCCTTTAAATACAAGAATAAGTTGGCAGTGAGGTTCAGGAATTGAGGCCTTCTATCTCCATAAGCTTATCAAGCTTAACGATTTTGAATATCTGCATGATTGTATCGTTGGCGCCAACGATACGAATCTTTTCACCTTTTTTATTGAGTTCCTTGTACAGGAGAACGATCTTTCCAATTCCCGAGCTTGTGATAGATTTCAGTTCAGCGAGATCAATGACAACCTCTTTCGGGTTCTTTTCGACGATTCCGTTAAATACCTGTAAAAGCTCATCACCCTGCTCCGTGTATATATCTCCCATGAGTTTGACAGTAGTTTTTTCGTCCCCTTCCGCAACCGAGATTTTCATGCGGCGCCTCCTCTCCTGTCATAGTTACAAGCATAATAGATAGTATGGTATATATCAATACTAAATTGTGGCGAATACTGTTATACTCAGTGTGAAACAACCCGCAGAGGATAGGCAATGGAAGCGATACTCATAAATGATCTTATACTCTATCTCCATATAGGCACCACCGACGAGGAGCAGAGCAGGAGCCAGAAGGTGCTCATCAGCATAGAGATTGAGCCCGCAACGATCAGGGAGATCGGCGACGCTCTTGAAAATACCATCGATTATTCGGCAGTGCGGCGGGGATTAAGATCACTGCTCAGGGGAGAGCGTTTCAACCTCATTGAAACGGTCGCAGATCGTGCTGCACGCTATGTGCTGGAGAATTTCAGAGCAAAACAGGTGACCGTAACAGTCAAAAAGTTTCCCTACAGAGACACGGCCCATGTGGGCTATCGGCTGAGCCTGGGAAAGTCGGACTAGCACAGTGTTTTGCTGAGAAGGTTGGAGGGAGTTCTGTTATGAAGTTGACTGCACTGGGAACGAGTGGAGGTTTTGCCGGTAAAAACGACGGCTGCTCTTCCTATCTGCTCACCGCAGGTGCAAAAAATTATCTCATCGATCTTGGACCGGGGTCCCTTTCGGAACTGCAGAACCATATCGGATACCGGGAGCTGGATGCTGTTTTCATATCACACCTTCACGCTGATCATGTGTCCGACATCTACACATTCAGGTTCGCCGTATTCGCAGCCCAGAAAGAGGGTTCCATGCCCCCCTCTCTTCCCCTCTACATGCCCGGTCAGCCCGAAGAGACATTCACGTTCATCCGATCCAACATTGAGGAGCAGTTTAATATCACAGTGCTCACGCCCGATTCGAGACTCGAACTGGACGGTATGGTAGTTCAATTCCTGTGCACCCAACATAGCCTGCCTGCCCATGCGATGAGATTTGAGCACCGAGGGAAGGTATTCGTCTACACTGCAGACACTTCCCTGTTTGACGGTCTCGTGTCCTTCTGTGCCAATGCCGACCTGCTGCTTGCCGAAGCGACCCTGCAGGACAAAGACAGAGACCTCGAATCCATGGGCCACATGACTGCAGCCACCGCTGGGAAACTTGCCCGCAGGGCCAATGCAGAGAGGCTCCTGCTCACACATTTCTGGCCTGAATACGACAGGAGTATAAGCCTGAGTGAAGCCCGCGAGTCTTTTCCGGGCCAGATTGACCTTGCAGAACGGGGACTTGTATTTCATATCTGAGCACAGCCTGTCAAAGACCCCCATGCGAACATGCTACAACCCGAACCGCATCCAAAAAGGGAAAGCCCCCCTGCTCATCTGACCGGAGTGTGCATCCTGATATTGACCCTTTCCCATGAAAGAGACTATCTTTTACCTGATCTGACCATACAGGTGAGAGGGAGGAAAAATAGATGGACGAAAGCATCATGATGGTTCAGGAGAAGATACAGAAGGAGAGTGAGATTCTCACAAAACTCCGTGAAGAGATAGCAAAGGTGATCATTGGACAGGAGGAGATGATCGACAAGCTTCTCATCGGCCTGCTCGCCAGAGGGCACGTGCTCATCGAAGGTGTACCGGGACTTGCCAAGACTCTGACAGTCAGCACGCTCGCCCGGGTTTTGGACACCCACTTTCAGCGAATACAGTTCACACCGGACATGCTCCCCGCAGACCTCATAGGTACCATGGTGTACAATCAGAAGAGCAACGACTTTCAAGTTCGAAAAGGACCCATATTCGCCTCAATCATTCTTGCCGATGAGATCAACCGTGCCCCGGCCAAGACGCAGAGTGCGCTCCTGCAGGCCATGCAGGAACGGCAGGTCACCATCAGCACCGAAACCTTTGTACTCGACAGTACCTTCATGGTTATAGCCACACAGAACCCGATCGAACAACACGGCACCTACCCTCTGCCTGAAGCGCAGGTTGACCGTTTCATGATGAAGCTCAAGCTTCCCTATCCAACGAAGGAGGAGGAGTTGCAGATCCTGAAGGTGCACGGTTCCGGAGAGGAGCCAAAAACCTCGGTCGTTGCGAAGCACCGGGATGTCGAAAAGCTGACAGAGGTCATCCACATGATTTACATGGATGAAAAGATTGACCACTATATTGTGGACCTCACCTCCGCCACACGCTACCCTGAGGAGTATGAGCTTCTCGACATCAAGGACCTTATCTCCTTCGGCGCCAGCCCTCGAGCGTCCCTCTACCTTAAGATAGGGTCAAAGGCAAATGCATTCCTGAACGGAAGGGGTTATGTCATTCCGGATGATGTTCGAGACGTGGGGTTTGATATTCTCCGGCACCGGCTCATTCTCACCTATGAAGCACAGGCGGAGGACATTTCATCGGAGGATGTGATCGAAAAGATATTTCGAGGCGTCGAGGTTCCGTAATGCTCCCCCAGGAGATCATCAAAAAGATCCGTCTCATCGATATCAAGACCCGAATACTCGTCAACGAGATGTTCTCCGGCGAGTATCACTCCATATTCAAGGGGAGGGGCATCGAATTCAGCGAGGTGCGGGAATACAGCTACGGTGATGACGTACGGACCATCGACTGGAACGTCACGGCCCGGTTCGGAAGGCCCTTCGTGAAAGTGTATGAAGAGGAACGGGAACTCACCGTCATCATACTCTTCGACATAAGCACCTCCACCCTGTTCGGTTCACAGTCGATGAGGGGGCGTGACATCATGGTCGAGCTTGCAGCCCTTCTACTCTTCTCAGCCGTTGAAAACAATGACAAGGTCGAAGCGGTGCTGTTCTCCGACATCATTGAGAAATTCGTGCCGCCCAAAAAGGAACGTACCCATGCGCTGCGCATACTGCGCGAGCTCCTCTACATACAGCCGCGTCATCGCGGGACCAACCTGAAGCTGGCCTGCGACTTCATCAACAATACGCACCCGAGGCGAAGCATCATATTTGTATTCTCCGATTTCTACGACAGCGGCTTTGAGAAACCCTTCAAGATGATGGCGAAAAAGCACGATGTGATCCCGATCGTGTTCCGTGACCCCCTCGAGGATATCATTACCGAGCAGAGGGGGCTCTTCATCATGCATGATATGGAGGGTGATGCCAGACGTTTCATCGATCTCGCCGACAGGAGGACCCGGGAGGAATACGTGAAAAACCTGAAATCCCTTCGGGCTGAACGAAACCGGTTGTTTACATCAATAGGACTGGATTCCATCGAAGTGTCGACAGACAGGCCCTATATCAAACCGCTCTTCGAATTCTTTAACAGGAGAGCACGCAAGCTATAATACAGACAATGAAAATACAATCGGTAAAACACTGCTGTTTCATTCTCCTGGTGCTGATATGCCTTCCGCTGGCCACTGCTGACGGCAGGAGCTCTGAAGGGGAAATTGAGTACACCATTCCTTCGGTGTCACTCACGCTCCTCTCCGAGAAACCACTGACCATCGGCGACCCCATTGACCTGGCACTCACCGTGTACCACGACAGAAAGGACGTCTTCGTGTATCCGGAAGAGGGGGATGACTTTGCACCCTTCATGCTGAGGGACCACTCCATGAAGAGAAAGAAGGTTGGCCCACGAGAGGTAAAAACCATTGTACTGTACACCATATCCGTATTTCAAACCGGCGATGTCCGCCTTTCCCCGTTAACGTTAACAGTTGGGGAAGTTGCATTGCAGACAGAGGAGCTGACCTTCGCTATACTATCCGTACTCCCTGCAGACAAGACGGAACCCCAGCTCATGGACATAGTACCACCCTACCGAGCGCGGATCAGGACCATAACGGTAACTATCATACTTCTCGGTATTGCCGCTGCATTCGGCCTATTCATTCTGGTCAGAAAATATCTCATACATCCCCGCCAGATACCAAAGACCATTGTCGAAAGTGATGTACTCTTCGATCCCTACGAGGACTCCATAAGTGAACTGGAGAGCATACGGAAGGAGCATGCAAGGGAACAGGCTGATTCGAAAAAAGTATACAGCACCATCTCCCATACCCTGAAACTGTTCTTTGGAAGCTTCTTCACCATTCAGGCCCTCGAAATGACAACTTCCGAATTGAAGCGCTACCTCAGGCGAAGTGAGGCAAGGCGTGCGAAATATGTGCATCCGAACAGGTTGATTAATATATTGCACAGGAGTGATATGGTTAAATTTGCCAGGGAAATTCCGCTGCACAGCAAAGTGGAGCATGACATCGACCAGTCGATCACCATAATCAAAGAGGCCCAGGTGAAAATGCAGGAAGCACATCGCCATTGGGCGGAGGTGGCAGGCGATGGAGTTTAAAAATCCATTTATACTCTGGGGACTGGCCCTGCTCCCGGTTTTATTCTATTTCCTGTTTGTCAGGGAACGGGAGTGCAGCATGGGCGCGCCCTTTTTCTCCCTGTTTCCCGGGATAACCACGGTCCGTATACAGCTCTTCTTCTTCTCGAAGGTTCTGCTCGTGCTTGCCCTTGGACTATTCATCGTGGCCCTCGCACGGCCACAGAAGGGATATATTGAAGAGACCCTCGAAACGGAAGGCATAGATATCGTTCTATCACTCGACATATCATCGAGCATGAAGGCCGAGGATTTCAAGCCAAACCGCCTCGGAGCGGCAAAGAATGTTGCAAAGGAGTTTATCGGAGGACGGAAAACCGATAAAATCGGCCTCGTGACCTTCAGCAGGAAGGCGATCACACAGAGCCCGCTGACCATAGATTACAATATACTGTACGACTTCATCGACACCATTGAGATTGGTATGATACCCGATGGTACAGCGATCGGAAACGCTATTGCCGAGAGCTCGAAACGTCTGGCCGGTGGAATGGAGAAAAGCAAGGTGCTCATACTTCTCACTGACGGAATCAACAATAGCGGCGAAATCGACCCCTTAACTGCAGCCAGGGCTGCGGTGGCCCTGGACATAAAAATATACACCATTGGGGTGGGCAGCATGGGAAGTGCCCCCTATCCGGTACAGAACCAGGTGTTTGGCAAGCGATACGTTTCCGTTCCCGTGCAGATAGATGAAGAGGTGCTCAGGTCCATCGCTCAAATCACGGGAGGGCGTTACTTCAGGGCGACGGATACGCAGAAACTCGAGGACATCTACGGTGAGATCGACCAACTCGAGAAGAGCAAGATAGAGATCAAGCAATACCGAAAAACCAGGGAGCGTTTTGTGGCGCTAACGCTTATCGGTATGCTGCTGTTCTGCCTCTATCTTATGCTCACGAGAACATATTTGAAAACGATTCCCTGAGAGTTGAGGACTAAGGCATGGAACTCGTTCAATTTGCAAATCCCCTGTACCTGTATGTACTCGCGCTGGTACCGGTGGTGTATATCCTGTTCCTGCTCATGCACAGGAAGAGGATGAAGACCATCGAACGCATGGGCAGGGCCGAGACGCTGAACAGCTTTGCCAGACGGGACCTGCGCGGTTCAATCCCCCGGGAAGGGCTGTTCGCCTCTCTCGCACTTTTCTTCTTCATCATCGCCCTTTCGAAACCCCAGGCAGGCACCCGACTGGAGCCGGTCACCATTACCGGTTCTGACATATACATAGCCATTGACCTCTCACAGAGCATGAGGGCCGAGGACGTCAAACCCAATAGGCTGGAGCGTGCAAAGATCGGGGCCCTTGAGCTCATCAACTCACTGCAGGGAGACCGTGCCGGTATTATATTCTTTGCCGGTGACGCTTTTGTGCAATGTCCGCTTACAGGCGACTACAATGCCCTTGTCTCGGTGATAAACTCTCTCTCCTTCGAAACAGCCGTATCCAGCGGCACATCGATTAGCGCACCCCTGGAGCTTGCGATGACTTCACTGAAACCCGAGGATGACCACTATGCGGTTATGCTGCTTCTCACAGATGGGGAAAACACAGGACCGGACCCGGAAAAGGCTATCAAAGAATTGACAAAGCGCGACATAAAAGTGTTTTCCATCGGCATTGCCACGAAATCCGGCGCTCCCATTCCCGTGTACGACGAAAATGGGCAAAAAACCGGTTACAAGAAAGACCAACAGGCCAAGGTAATCATCTCACAACTCGATGACTACCTGTTGAGAAATATCGCTGAGAGAACAGGCGGTGAGTACTTCAAGACAACCGATACCTTTGATGAGATCCGCCGCTTCAACTCAGCCCTCGATACACTGAAAAAACGCGAATATGAGACGAAGCGCTACACCGTGTACGAAGAACGCTTTCAGATACCACTTGCCCTGGGCATACTGTTCCTGCTCATATACGCCTCAATCACCGTGCGCGTGAGGAGAACATCTAAATGAAACGCACAGCAACGCTCCCCTTAATCCTCTCTATTCTCCCACTTCTCTTTACAGCGGAAATCCTGTCAGCGGACCCATACACCTCGGTGATGCGAAAGGGCACCCGTTATTACAGAAACGAGCTCTTCAGGGAGGCCCTTGGGTTTTTTCAGGAAGGGATGGAGAAAAACGAGAAATCGGTCGCACCTCATTTCAATACAGGCGCCGCTCTCTACAAAATGGAGGATTACGTACAGTCAATAGAATCTCTCACTGCAGCCTTCGAACGGACCAGTGATAACGAAGAGATTGCTCAGATTCACTACAACCTGGGCAATAACCACTACCTTATAGGGAACTACGATAAAGCGGCTGAACACTACGTGCAGGCCCTCGAAAAGAACCCCTACGACCTCAACACGAAGTTCAACCTCGAGCTTGCGTTGAAGAAGCTTTCCGACCAGGCCTTCCCCTCACAGGAGGAGACAGAGGATGAGAAGGGGGAGGGAGGTCCGGAACAAACTGAAAATGAGCGAAGCGAAGAGGCCGAACACAAGGGCAGCTCTGGTGAACAGGAGCAGACAGCCGATGAATTCTCGCGTGAGGAGGCAGAGCGGCTCTTTGATTCGGTGAATAACGATCAGTCGAGAATTATCAATGAAATAATACAGAACAGAGCTGGAAAGGTACAACATGAGAAGGATTGGTAAGGTGCTGTTTCTCTGGGTATTGGTCATGGGGACTGCCCTGGCCGGGTTTGCAGATGAGAGGATAGTCAATGTATTTGCCGAAGTGGATGCCGACGAAGTCGGTCTGCTTGACACCTTCAAATTGACGGTGACCGTTGAGGCCGAAAACATCAAGCGCATGCCAAAACCAGAGGTTCCAGAGCTGCAGCATTTCAGTATTGTAAACGAGAGTACACGAACACAGTCAAGTATATCCATTGTTGATGGACAGGCTTCCCGGAGAAAGGTCATCTCCTTTGTCTACACCGTGAAGCCTGAGAAAAAGGGCACCTTTACCATTGACCCGGTACGCATACGCTATGGGGGAGAGGTTTTCAAGACCGAACCTCTGCTCATCACCGTTGTGGAGGGCAGGAAACGGGGAGAAGAGGGGCGCTTCATGTTCCGTGACGGGACTGCCATCGACATGGAGAAACTGCGAGGCGACATCTACGTTCAGGTGAAACCGGAAAAAACCGAACTTCTCGAAGGAGAACAGCTGTTCCTCACCTACATTCTCTACTCGCGTCTCGATATCGATTCCATATCCCTCAAACAAAATCCTAGTTTTCCCGGTTTTTACATAGAAGACATATACAATGCCACCAGGCTCGAGTACCGGCGGGAGGAAATAGACGGCAGAATCTATACTACTTCCCTGATTAAAAAAGTCACCCTTTTTCCGCTCAAAACCGGCAGCTACGCTCCAAAGCCGCTCGTTCTCGAGGCCACGGTCATTGTAAAAACCGATGACCGTTTCGATGTATTCGGCCGGCCCTTCACCTTCGAAATCGAGAGCACACCATTCGAGATCAATGTGAAGCCCATTCCCAAGGCAGCCGGGAGTGACACATTCAGTGGAGTCGTGGGAAGCCTTGATGCTGCACTGTCCACACCCGTTTACAACATTCGAACAGGCGAATCCATGACCTGTTATCTCACGCTGAAGAGCACCGGAAACCTGAATGTCATCAGTGACCCTGGTCTGATTCTTTCATCCAGGGGAAGGGTATATCTCTCGGAGACTATGCGGGATACGGTGGAAGAGGAAAAGACAGTCTATTTTGTGAAAAAATTCGAATACACTATCATTCCCGAGGAAAACGGTAAACTGGACATCGGTACCGGTGACATAACCTACTTCGATACAGCCGAGGGGCAATACATTACACTCATCGCAGAGCCCTTGCAGCTGACTGTCACCGGTGAAGACATCATACGAGAGAAACCCATCAGGGGCGGGAGGAAAGTATTTTCAACGGCCACCCTGCAGTTTATCAAGGGCGGCACCAAGTCTTTGAAGAGCGTCACGGCATCTCCTCTTCAGTCACTCCCCTATTTTATATACCATGTTGCACTGACGGTCATTACTGCAGCTCTTTTCCTGATAATACTGAAAAAGGAAAAACTCGAGAAAAACGTGGAGCTTCTCAGGATGAAGCGGGCGCGCTCATCAGCCCTTGAGCTTCTCGACACTGCATCGAAACGGATTGAAAAGGGAGACCTGTACGGTGCTGTAAACGCCATATACAGGGCACTGGCAACCTATGCAGCAGACAAGGCGCGGCTCTCCCCCCAGGAAGTGACCGGTAAAACTGCGGGCAGGGTGCTCAACAGTATTCACGGCATCGACGCATCGACAAGCCTTAAGTTTCTCAAACTATTCGAAACCTGTACGATGATCAAGTTTTCAACAGGCAGTATAGAGAACACTGATCTGCCTCGGAACTTACGGGATAGCTCCCTACAGGTCATCAATGAGATGGAGAATAGGTGGATAAAGAATCAATAGTGTCACTTTCACCCTGTGGGTGAGACAAACCGACATGCGAAAATTGAGGATGAAGTATACATGAGACGATTGCTTTTTCTTATCGCACTTGCCGCAGCCATGCTTGTCCAAATTGCGCAGGCAAGCATTGAAAATGCAGAGATCTACAACAGTGCCAATGATTACTACACGAGGAAGGAGTATCATGAGGCCCTTGACCTCTATCTGGAGCTTGCAAACAGGGGAATTCAAAATCCCCTGCTCTACTACAACCTGGCCAATACCTATTTCAAGATAGGAAACACCGGGTATGCGGTTCTGTACTTCGAAAGGGCGCTTCTTCTGAAACCCTTTGATCGAGATATACGGGCCAACCTGAACCATGTGAGATCAAAACTGGAGGACAAGATACGTCCCCTCTACGATGAGGGAATATTCAGACTGCTGAGAACGCTCTTCTCATTTCTGAGACTCAAGATTACCGTATATCTGGAAATCCTTCTGTTCACCACACTCATCGTCCTCCTGCTCTCCTTCCTGTTCCTCCGCCATTCACGGATCCGCCTGAAAAATCCCATCATCGTAATCGGCACGATTTATACAGCGATACTCATTGGTATGATCTCGCAGTACGCCTATGAGAGAAAATTCCCGCAGGGGATAATTCTCCAGAAGGTGCTCGATGTAAAATCATCGCCCCTGGTGGAAAGCGAGACACTGTTTAAGCTGCATGAGGGAACCAAGTTCAGGCTGATCGAAGGCCGGGGAGAGTGGATCAGGTTTTCAACACAGGATGGAAGACAGGGATGGATACTGCAGGAAAGTGTAGCGCTCATACAGGAGGGATAGCTGCTCAGTACACTCACAGCAGGCTTCGCAGCCATGGGAGATCATCTTTCATGAGCATCTGCAAATCCGGAACCTCCCTTCCCATGATCCCGTGAAAAACCAGATCTGGAATGTCCACACAACACTCCGCGCTGTCGATGAGCACCGTGTCTGAGGTGGCGATGAGGTCCCGGGCATGCTGTTTCATAATAATCATGTCCGGGCTTTTGACCACTTCCACCCGGGAAGAGAGCTCCTCACCGGCCATCTTCCCC
>Ga0114925_10000975_pt1 | contig 13639 bp, 11 predicted proteins | sample SumtaG_2_FD_87287 | JGI IMG/M metagenome (GOLD analysis project Ga0114925, IMG submission 87287) | Deep subsurface microbial communities from Indian Ocean to uncover new lineages of life (NeLLi) - Sumatra_00607 metaG | ecosystem: Environmental > Aquatic > Marine > Oceanic > Sediment | place... | reverse complement strand
TCCACTATGAATCCCTATTCCTTTCAGTTCAACCTGCTTTTTTATCGTATTCTGAAAATACATTGTTTATCCTCATCTGTAAGAATACATTTATTCAAAATAATATCTGCAAAAAGAATACCAAACTTTAAATTTATTATATAATTTAAGTTCTTATATTCTATAAATTATAGTAGCATTCCGATATCCGAATCAATTAAAAAAACACTTTGTAGTAAAAAATACATATAAATTATACAATTTAACACAGTTATGCTCAGTTGAGGCGAGTAAATCCTTTTAAATTCGAAGTATCAAAAGAAAAAAGATCACTATTTATTGGAGAGTTGATTGTAAGGCTTGAATAATTTATTTGGAGTAGTTTGTCTTCATTCTTTATTGTTATTTTATACGGGAATTGTTCCTTCTCAATACCATTAAATTTGTAGAAATTTACAAGTAAAGAATCAGAATGAAGAATATACAGGGCTTCAATCGGCATCAGCTTTTCATTAAATAAAACATTTTCCTTCTCTGTCATACCATTAATTGAGAGTAACAGGTTATCAGGCTCAGAAACCTCAATATCTCCTTTAATTATAAATACCTCACCTAATACTGAGTTCACAAGAATATCCTTTGGAATATTGAGGCCTATCATATTTTTAAAATCAAGATCTTTATACTGCAGCCTGGAGAAGGTCTTTTTAGAATAATTAATTACAAGTACATCTTCACCTTGTTGTATTACAGTAATAAGAGGTATTTTAAAAACAAAGTCATTTATATCGAGTCTGAAATTCATTTCATTTTTATCAGCCGCGACCTTAGCCCTGAAGCTGAAAGTTTTTTCACCTTTCTTATACATTACAAATGCCTTGCCTTCAAGTGTCACCACCGAATTATTGTAAGAGATCAGTTCTTCAAACAGAAAGCTTCTCGCTTTTTTTTGTACAGGTTCTCTAACCCTGGCGACCTTCAGCGAACAGGAAATAAGAAAAAGTGATATGAAAAGTATAAAAGGTTTTCCCGTATTTATCATTTCATTTAGAATTATTTCACTTCTCTGTTAAAAGATTTATTTTTAACTGAATTTCTTCTACATATTTCATTTGCAGGGCCTTTTCCCATGCACCTATTGCTTCCTTATATAACCCAATTTGATTATAAGTATCACCCAGATGTTCATATATTAAATAATTCTCATCTTCAGAAACATCCATGTGTTTTACAGCACTTTCCAGATATTCCTGCGCCTTTTCATACTCAGAAAGCTTGTAATATACCCATCCTATACTGTCAAGATATGCCCCATTATCCGGATCTTTGGCTAATGCTTTTTCAATTAATTCTTTTGCTTCATACAGTCGGATTCCTTTATCAGCAAGAAGATAACCGAGATAATTCAATGCCACAGCATTTGTATCATCCAGCTGAATCGATTTATCGAGATAGACAATTGCTTCATCAATTTTTTCCAGCCTCTCAAATGAAACACCCAGGTTAAAGTAATAATATGCATTATCTTCGTTTAATTCTATTGCTTTGCGAAAAGTAGTCACTGCATTTTCATAATCTTCAAGGATCCTGTATTCTATACCAAGATAGTAATAAAGCTCTCCATTTTCAGGAAATAGCTCAATTGCCAGTAGAAAGTTATTTACCGATTCTTCATGATTTCCGATTTCATCATAATTGAGCCCTAACTTTATATGTATATCACCTTTCTCCTTAGAAAATTTTTCAAAATATTCATATTCTTCAATGGCTTCATCTACCATTCCAAGGTTATTATAAGTGTCACCCATTAGATATCGGTTTTCAAGAAAGGAAGGATCAATTTCTTTTACTCTCCTGGCTTCATCCAAAGATTTTTTGAAGTGAAGAAGATTATAATAGCTCCCTGCCAGAACAAATCTCCATTTTTTTTCCATATCAAGGTTTTTTTTAATTTCCGCTATTCGAATTAACCCTGTATAACCTGCTATGCTGTCTGGATTTTCTCTTATATCCATTTCAAAAAATTCCTTAGCTTTATCAAAATTGCCGTCTATAAAGAATTGAATAGCCTTTGTTATATTATTTATATTCTCTTTATTCTTAATCCTTTCCAATACTGGTTCAGGGTTTTGATTCTCAATAAAAAGATTTACCGCATAGTCCTTAAGCATCTCATCATTCAAAAGATCCCTGTCATTAAGCTTCCTGAAGTAAAAAAGAGCTTCATTAGTATTACCCTCACTGAGACTGATATAGGCAAGATAAAAAATTGCCCTTTCATTCTCAGGTTCATGTTCCAGCACTTTTTGATATTCCTGTTTAGCCAGACCCAACATACCTTTCTTTACGTAGAGATAACCAAGGTCCAAATGAATATCAATCAGATCGGGATTAATCTGTAGAATTTTTATATAAACATCGATTAATTTATCATCCTCTTCCAGCACACTGTATATTTCTGCAATATAAAACAAATATTGAAGATTAAATGGCTGCTTTTTAAGCAACCGATCTATATATATAATAGCTTCTTCATACTCTTTTTTTTCCATCGAAAACATTGTCTTAAACTGAAGTGCAATTTCATTATCAGGATCCAGTTCAAGGGCTTTAGTTACATACATCTCTGCTTCTTCTTTCTCACCGAGCATATCAGAAATTTCTGAAAGGATAGTATAGATGACGGGAGCCGGCTTTTTTTCAGACTCCAGGCATAATTTAAATTGTATTTTTGCCATTTTCAGATCGTTATTGTATAGATAGTAATAACCCATCGAGAAGTAAGTATATGGCTCAGAATTCGATACAGAAAGAGCGGTGAAAGGCATTAAAAAAATAACAGCTACAACGAATAAATAAAGAAGTTTTTTCATTAATTTCTTTTGAAATAAAGAGTTAAAATTTTACTCATTGCTTATTATAATTTAACAATATATTGTTGTATTGATAATAAAAAATAGTGTTTTCAATGCTATAATATAAAATAGACGCCATTTATGGCGCCTCAGATTTATTGATTTATCAGCCAAAGAATCACCAGGCCTAAACGGCCATCCTGGGCTAAAAAATTGCCTTAACAAATCTCCCTGCCATTGGAAGCTCACCAACAAGTGGGCTGGCATATTCTCTGAACTTTCTTTCATCTATCTTCCCATCCTCAGTAATCCAGTCCTTAGGAAAACTCCTGGTATTCTTCTGGATACTTTGCAGAGGAGAAATGAATGTTTCAATTTTGTAAATTCCATCTTGATCTACTCTCTTAATTGCTACACTTCCTTCATCAAAATGATCCCCTACAGCAGCAATGACTGAATCCACCCCAACCTTAAATGCTTCTCTGGCATCAACCTCGGATATTGCAAGTGGAAATGAACGCTGCGGATACCCAAGCGTATCTGACCGGACTCTGTTTATATTCAGTGTGCTCTTAACAATATAGGCAAGAATATCCCCCATCATTCCGGAGCCACTCAAGCTCACATTGCCATGAGAATCAACTTCAACTACTTTATTCTCACCTTTCGGCATGTATTTTTTTGGAAGATTTAAGGTTACAAATGAATTCAGCCATGTTGATATATACTCAGGGTTTTCTCCTGTTTTCAAATTATATATACCCTGTTTATTTATGCCTTCAGATACTGCGATAAGTGCGCGTCCATGGTCTTTGAATGTTTTATCAACACTTTTAAGAAACAAATCAATATCAAAGGGGGATTCAGGCATATGTACAAGATGCGGGCCATCTTTTGGATATTGTCTCCCTAAAATGCTTGCAGCAGTTAAAAACCCCGCATTTCTTCCCATAACTACATTGATCTTCACACCTTTAAGCGCCCGGTTATCTTCATTATCCCCCATAAAAGCACACGCTACATATTTTGCTGCACTTCCGTATCCAGGACAATGATCGGTAATAAGGAGATCATTGTCAATTGTTTTCGGTATGTGTACTACCCGTAAATCATATTTTTCATGTGCAGCAAAACTATTTATAATATAAGCAGTTTCAGCTGAATCATTTCCACCGATATAAAAAAAATACCTGACATTCATTTTTTTAAAGTTTTCAAAAATTCTATTACACTCATCACTGGAGGGCTTGTGCCGAATTGAGCCGAGAGCAGCAGCAGTAGTGCATGATATCTGCTGAAGAACAAAATTGGGTTGTTCGAATAATGGTACATACTCATTATTGAGCATCCCGTTGATTCCATGTCGTGCACCATAAAATTCAAGGATTTCTCCATGCTTTCTCGCTTCAGTAATAGCACCAATAAAACTTCTGTTAATAACAGCAGTAGGACCCCCTGATTGACCAATGACTGCATTCCCTTTTGGACCGGCCATAATTCAGCTCCTTTAACAATTTTTAGTAAATGGTTCTTTGTGACAAATCATAATTTTTGGGGAAAGTTAAATAAAAAGTATAAAATGAACAAGTTATAATTAATATAACAATCTATGGATTCATCAAAATCTAATATACCGTGAAAATATGGGAAGATTTAGGGTTTTATAAAAAACATCTAATTGTCCGGTTCGTGGGAGTTCGTCTTCATCGATAAGGAAGATCATCGATGTAGCTTCTTCTGGGAGCAGAACTGTATTTTTTTCAATGAACTTTTGAAAAGTAATTATTTCATTATTCCTGCCCTGTATTTTCAGCATAATAGGTACAGATTCCTGGTATACAATATTTTCCTGATTTTGATTTTTAACAGTAAAACCAATTAAAATCTTACCTCCTCTTATGCCCGTTATATTTAATTCACAAATTTCACCATTAAGAATTTTTTGCAGGTATAAATTGGTAGGTTTATTCAGGAAGTATATTACAAGAGAGATGATAAGAAGATCGATAAAGATAATGAGCAGAGTTCTGATTCTTCTATTTGAAAGTAAACGGGTCTTTTTTGGCTCTTTAATATTTCTAAGCTTTTTTAATCTTTCCTCTCTGTTATAGTAGAATTTAATATTTTCTTTTTCAGACCCTGTTTCTTTTTCAGACCCTGTTTCTTTTTCAGACCCTGTTTCTTTTTCAAACTTTGCATGCTTAACCTCATAATCTGCTGTTTTATTTAATTTTACAGTCCTTCTTTTATCATTTTGATTATCTGTTTGCATTTTTGAATTCCTGAATTTTATCTTTAAAAAACTCTTTCAGGGTCACTTTTTCCCGCTTATTCGTAATTAATTTATCACTTCTCCATCGATAAAAATGGAGGAGCTCGTTATCAATTTTTAAAGCCGAAACCGAACCATCAATAGCCACCTGAATATTTGTCCAAAGGCCATTATCTTCAAAAACGAAACTACGCCGTGTTATGAGAGCCCCGTTTGGCCGGATTATTGATATGATCGCCTTTGTATTATTCAGGTATTTCCATAAGAAACTGTTCATTTCTCCGTCAATGCCGAAAAATTCTTCTGTTGGTTCAAACGTGTCTCCCAGATGGTTTTCCCATTTGTAAGACCTGATAACTTCATTAGATTCCAGATTATAATATAGTAATTTATAGTGTAATAAATCTCTGCTGTAATATTTTTCCCCCTTTTCTTCAACATCCTTTAATTTTTCAGCATCCTGGATTTCAATTTCCTCTCCCCATAAATCTTCCTCTTTTTTAACATTTTTTGTATCATATCCAGTATTATATAAAGAAATCCAGTAAATAAGATGATTGTCATTACAGGTAGGTGTAGCGTCCATGACGAAAAAAGATGTATCTCCCATGTCCTTTATATCAAATACTTTATCTGTAGATGTTGTTGAATTGAAGAGTAAATTTCCTTCAAAATCAAACTTATAATATGTCCAGTTCTGCCAATCATCATCTGCTGTTAAAACAATAAGATTTCCATCTTTATCCACTTCTGTTTTATATACATAGTAAAAAGGATCTGTATTTCTTCCATCTTTTCCAATCCTGCATAAAAATTTCCCCAATCTATCAAACTTTAAGATATATGAAACATACATCTCGCCATTTTCTTGCTCAAAGGGACTTTCAGTATTGAAAAGATCGATTTCATTTTTTTCGGGCAACTTTTGTATAAACTTGTCTTCAACATATATGTTATTTTCATTATCAACAGCAATTTTACCGATATTATTAAAATTGAAATATTTTCTTTGTTTTGTTCTTAAAATATTTTCTTCCTGATTTTCTTCTTCATTTCCTTGAGATAAAACAAGGATCACATCACCTAGAGTTGTAATTTTTAATATCTTTGAATTTACAGGATCAACGATATAAAAAAATCCATTTTTAAAAAGAGCTGAACTCGGCCCCAAAAACCTTCCGTTATTCTCTTTTACAACACCGATTTCTTCTTCTTCGCTGCCTATTGGAATAGTGAATAATTTTTCCTTTTCAAGTTCTTGCACCTTATCCTTAGAACAACCGTAAAAACAATTAAATAATCCTAAAACTATAATTACTACTAAAGTTACTCTTTGTTTTATTTTCAATATCCTTGCTCCCTTTCATAAGGCTCTGGGTGCTACAAAGCAACAAATTCGGCTAATTAGAATTGATTTTTTTTACTCCAAATATTAAATTGCTTTTATGGCTAATCCTCTTGTAAAGATTTTCGGCAGTAAACAAGAAAGAGATATTAAATCTCTTCTTCCGTATGTAAAAAAAATTAATATTTTTGAACAGGAAATCAAATGTTTATCTGACAAAAAATTGAAAAATAAAACAGAAGAGTTTAAAAAAAGATTAAAATCCGGCCAAACCCTTGATGATCTTCTCCCTGAAGCGTTTGCGGTTGTCCGCGAAACAGCAACCCGGACAATCGGTATGAGGCATTTTGATGTACAGCTCATGGGAGGAGTTGTCCTATATGATGGCGAAATTGCAGAGATGAAAACAGGAGAAGGAAAAACCCTGGCTGCAACTCTTCCGCTTTACCTGATTGCCCTTGAAGAAAAAGGCACACATCTTGTTACAGTAAATGATTACCTTGCTAAACGGGATGCCCTCTGGATGGGGCCTATTTACGTATTTCTGGGACTGAAAGTTTCTTACCTCTACCATGATATACCCTTTGAAGAAAGAAAAGAGGCCTATAATGCTGATATCACATATGGAACTAACAATGAGTTTGGTTTTGACTACTTAAGAGACAATATGGCAGAAGATAAGGAGTACATGGTTCAGAGGGGCCATCACTATGCAATTGTCGATGAAGTCGACAGTGTCCTCATAGATGAAGCTAGAACTCCATTAATTATATCAGGACCAGCGGGAACTGCATCAAATCAATATTACGAGCTCAATCCAAAAATTTCGAATCTGATCAGCAGGCAAAAATCAATTGTAAACCGGTACTTAAAAGAGGCAGATGTCTTCCTCTCAAAAGGTAATTTAGAAGAAGCAGGCAAAAAACTTCTTCAGGGAGATAAAGGTGATCCAAAAAACAGCAGGCTTTTAAAGCTTAAAGAAACCCCTGAAAATATAAAACTGATACAAAAAACTGAGTTTCTCTATAACCAGACAAAAAGTATCTCTCAGATCGAAGAAGAGTTATACTTTGTTATAGAGGAAAAAGGCCATTCGGTTACACTCACCGAAAGAGGACGGTCTGCTCTTTCACCTACAAACCCTGAGAAGTTGATTCTTCAGGACTATACTGATAAGCTGGCGGAAATTGATAAAACAGGCTTACCAAAAAATGAGTTATACAGAAAAAAAACGGAATTGGAAGAAGAATACCTGATTATGAGCGAGAAGCTCCATATTATCAACCAGCTTCTTAAGGCGTATTCCCTCTATGAAAAAGATGTTGAATATGTGATACAGGATGGACGGGTAATCATTGTCGATGAATTTACAGGCCGCCTTATGCCGGGAAGAAGATATGGAGAGGGACTTCACCAGGCCATAGAGGCCAAAGAAGGGGTGGCCATAGAGCGCGACACACAAACACTGGCCACTATAACGATTCAGAATTACTTCCGTCTTTATGAAAAACTTGCAGGAATGACCGGTACTGCAGACACTGAAGCAGAAGAATTTTCAAAGATATATAATCTTGATGTCACTGTAATCCCGACCAATGAACCGGTAATTCGTACAGACCATCCGGACAGGATATACAGAACTACAAAAGAAAAATGGAAGGCTATTGCCGATGAGATCGAAGACTGCCGCCAGAAAGGTCGGCCTGTACTTGTTGGGACTATCTCCGTTGAGAAATCAGAACTTCTCTCAAAAATCCTTAAAAAAAGAAAGATCGGGCATGAAGTCCTTAATGCTAAATATCACGAAAAAGAAGCTCACATTATAACAAAAGCAGGTCAAAAGACCAGTGTTACTCTTGCTACGAATATGGCAGGGAGAGGCACTGATATAAAGCTCGAGGAAGGGGTTGTTGAGCTTGGAGGTCTGCATATTATCGGTACTGAGCGGCATGAAGCACGGAGAATTGATAATCAACTGCGCGGACGTAGTGGAAGACAGGGTGATCCAGGCTCCTCACGTTTTTATCTTTCTCTCGAAGACGATCTCATGCGGTTATTCGGATCTGATAAAATTTCCAATGTGATGCTTAAAATGGGGATGGAAGAAGACCAGAATATTGATTCTCCACTGGTGAGTAAGGCAATCGGGGGCGCACAAAAAAAGGTTGAAAATCGAAACTTTGAGATAAGAAAGCACCTGCTGGAATATGACAATGTAATGAACGATCAGAGAAATTATATTTACAGCAAGAGAAACGAGTTCCTGGATAATTTAAATATTAATGACAAAATAATTAACATAATTAAAGAGTGCATAACAAATGAATTAGAAGAACAGGAACTTCCACGAACAGGGATTTCCAACAGCATTGCAGAACCAATTTTTCACCAGCTTGGAGGCTTATTAAACAGGAAATGGGAATCAGACAATGAGACGGAAGAAGAGCTTACCATAAACACCTTAAGAGAAACGTTATTCAATTTTGCAGAAACGGCACTTGCAGAAAAAGTATCGGAGCTTGGAGAGGAAATTGCGCCGCAGGTAGAGCGCTTTATTGCTCTGCAGTCGATTGATCGGAGATGGAAAGAACACCTGTACGAAATGGATGGACTGAGAGAAGGAATAGGATATCAGGCATACGCCCAAAAAGACCCGTTGATTGAATACAAGTTCCAGGCATTCAATCTGTTCCAGGAGCTCATAAAAAATATAAATACTGACATCATTAAAAGTATATTAAAAGTACATATTGCACCTGCAGTAAAGAAACCGAAAATCTGGCAGATTAATAAAACCCAGCATGAAGAATACGGCCAGTTTCGGGCAGGTGGTGGTTCCCGGGCAAGTGAAACACATGGAGAACCGGAACTCCCCCTTCATAAACCTGAACGTATGCAGGTTATCACCGGTAAAAAGGTAGGAAGAAATGAACCCTGCCTATGCGGAAGCGGTAAAAAATATAAATACTGTTGTGGACGGTAATCAATTATTATAATGAGTATAAAAGAAAATTATGAAAAAATACGAAATGAAATTCCTGACCATATAACCATTGTTGCAGCTGCAAAAGTAAGAACAGCAGAGGAAATTGCAGAAGCCATAGATTCTGGTGTTACGGATATAGGTGAAAATTATGTCCGGGAAGCTGAAAAAATATTTCAGGATCTTGGAGAAAAAGCAAAACTTGTGAAGTGGCACATGATAGGCCATTTACAGACAAATAAAATAAATAAGGCTCTTCCAATATTCGATGTGATACAAACAGTTGAATCTGCAGAGAAAGCACGTGCTATTAATAAACGGGCAGCACATATAAATAAAGAGATCCCTGTTTATATTGAAGTAAATATCGGCAGTGAATTGTCAAAGAGCGGTATTAAGCCGGAATATAAACTGATTGAAAAGGTGATTCGTGAAATCTCAAAAATAGAATACGTGAGAGTAGAAGGTATAATGACAATGGGTCCTTTTGCAGGAAATCCGGAAGATGTAAGGCCTTATTTCAGAAAAACAAAAGAGATTTTCGATAAAATCAAAGCTTTAAATTTAAACAATGTTAATATGAATACTCTTTCCATGGGAATGTCGAATTCATATAAAGTTGCAGTGGAAGAAGGAAGCACCATGATCAGATTGGGCACAATTATTTTTGGAGAAAGAAACTACACTTAACCGCCGAGTATCACCCATCCTGCCTTTTCCTGAGATCCGTTACAGAAATCCCTGTTATAAATGTCAGATAAGAGGGAATAATCGGGAGAACACAGGGAGAGACAAAGGAAACGAAGCCCGCTGTCACTGCGATTAATAGTGAAAGATGTTCTGCCTCAATAAGTGAAATGTCAGGAATGACTGAAAGAAATTGTGAAAGTCTTAAAAATTGGCCCAGTACAAGAACCAGACCTACCCCAAGAAGAAGCAGTCCGCTCACCAACTTTATTACTTTAAATTTTTTTTTCATAAATTTTGAAAAAGAAATAAAATACCCATACGCTGCTACGGCAAAAATAAAAGGGAGCCCAAGCCCTAATGAATAGGCAGTGAGGAGAATAACCCCTCGAAAAGCTGAATCTTTTGTGGCAGCTAAGATGAGTATGCTCGAAAGTATCGGACCGATACAGGGGGTCCAGGCAGCCGCAAAGGTAACTCCAATGATAAAAGCGCCGAAAATCCCCTGCGGCCTACTGCTGAGCAGCGCCTTTTTTTCGAAATTGAGGAATGGAATATTAAATAGACCCATGATCTGGATTGAAAAGATAATAACGATGGCGCCTCCAATGATAGAGATCAAATGTTTATACCGGTTGAAAAATAAAGAAAATGAGCCGGCCCCTGCACCGAGCAAAACAAAAATTATTGTAAAGCCTAAAACAAAAAACACTGTATTTAAAATACTTTTATAAAAAATATCTTTATTCTGCATGTCCTCAACTCACTACTGTACTTTCTTATTAAGATAAACTATGATATGCAAATTAAAATTCACAAAAAATATATACTCAGCCTCCTGATATGGACAAGCCACATGCAATATTATAAAGATTTTCTTGCCTACGGGCAAGAAAATCAGGATTAAGGTACTAAAAGTAAAGACATAAATAACAAAATTTAACAATTGACATTAAAATTAAAGAAACCTATAATTGTTACATGATACGCCTAAGCAAGGATACAATCCCACTTGATGTGTTAGAAGAAATCGTCGCCCTTGGGGAAGGTTATAAGACTGAATTTAAAGCAACCCTCCCTTCACCAGCTGCAATAGCAAAGTCTTTGTGTGCATTTGCAAATACAAAAGGAGGAAATATTTTTATAGGAATAAATGATTCAAGTATTCCTGTTGGCGTTATTGATAAAGATTTTGAATTAACCAGACTCGAAAAAGCATTTCCACTTCTTTTCCCGAGTCCAGACCTATCTGTCAAGATCGTTAACTTTAAAAATAATGAGATCATATTTATCGAGGTAAAAGAGGGAAAGAACAAACCGTACCACGTAAAAAACGGTGAAAAAACACAGGCCTATATACGGGCAGGTGATGTAAACCTTCCTGCCACAAAAAAAATATTAAGAACTTTCATTAACAGACAGAGCTCTTATTATTATGGGGGAAAAAGTCTCAAAATGGATGAAAAGATCGTTTATAACCTTTTTGAGAAGGAAAAACGGTTAAGTATATCAAAAATACGGGAATCATTGAACTATTCTGAAAGACGTTTAAAAAAAATATTGCTTAACCTTACAAAACATGGGCTTGTTATTCCTTCAAAAAACGAAAAAAATGTGTATTATAAGACAAAAGTTTTTTAAAATAGTATAAATAAAAGTATTTATATCCTGAGAAGAGGAACAGTTTTTAAATGAGTCGTTGGAAACACAACCCTCTTCTTTAGAAGAAGGCTTTACTTTGGTTTCTGTAATAATCCCTACATATAACAGGGTGCATACGCTGAAAAGGGCAGTAGATTCTGTTTTATCTCAGACCTATAAAGAATATGAAATTATTATCATTGATGACGGCTCTACCGATGGAACGGGGAGTATCATACAGTCTTATTACAAAAATGTGCGCTTCTTCTCTATTGCACATTCCGGGGTGAGCAGGGCCAGAAATACCGGGATTGAGAATGCAAAAGGTGAATGGATTTCGTTTCTAGACTCTGATGATTACTGGCTTCCTGAAAAGTTACAAAATCAAATGGCATTCTTAAAAAAGTATCCTGAATATAAAATATGTCATTCAGATGAAATTTGGATAAAAAATGGTAAAAGAATTAATCAGGGAAAAAAACACATAAAATATATGGGATGGTTTTTTGCTCCATCACTTCATCTCTGCCTGATCAGTCCTTCTTCTGTGATAATCCATAAATCGGTTTTTAATACAATAGGTAAGTTTGATGAACATTTTGAGTATGTTGAGGATTATGACCTCTGGTTGAGAATAACATCACGATATCCTGTTGGATATATAAATAAAAAATTAGCAGTAAAAACAGGTGGCCATAAAGACCAACTTTCAAGGAAGATCGATGGAATAGAAAAATATAGAATACTTGCACTTGAGAAATTGATTTCAGAGAAAAACCTGAGAGAAGATTTATTAAAAGAAGCTCTGGATGTGTACAAAAAAAAATGTGCCATCTATTTAACTGGATGCAGAAAAAGAGGAAAGCAGGATGAAATCAATGAAATACAATCAAGAATGAAAAGGATTATAGATAAATATGATGGTTTTATATATTCCATATGACTCTTTTAAGAAACAGGCTTGAATATGAAAAAAATTCTCATCATAGATGATGAAAATCTGGTTAGAAGTGTTATTAATATTGCATTAACGAATAATGGATACAAGGTGTATGAAGCAGATAATGGAAAAACGGGCATTCAGATGTTTATTGACATAGATCCTGACATTGTAATTACCGATGTTAATATGCCCGAAATGTCCGGTATTGAAGTAACAAAAAATATAAAAGAAAACAAAGTAGATGCTGACGTGGTAATCATGACAGGATACGGTACAGAAGAGCTCATCATTGAAGCATTAAGGGTTGGGGCTTCAAATTATATAAATAAGCCTGTTGATTTTAAAGAATTATTTAATATTCTTGATAGCATCATTCTTAAACGGGAGAATAGAAGGCTCTTTGATGTATTAAAGGATGTAGTGGTATTCGAAAAAAAATCCCTCGTTTTAGATAATGATATCACAAAAGTGTGGGGAACGGTAAATCAAATACTATTTAATTTGTCCCCGAGTATCGAGAGAAAGAAGATTGAAGAATTAAAACTTGGTCTCTACGAAATATTGGTAAATTCTATTGAACATGGGAATCTTGGTATTACGTATGATGAAAAAAAAGAAGCTCTTGAAAACAATACATATAACGAATTAGTTACCAGAAAATTGAAAGAGGCAAATGAACAGAAGAAAGTGGTTAATATACAAACAGTCTATAATGGCGAGGAATTAGTTGTCGAAATAATTGACCAGGGGAAAGGATTTAACTTGAAGGAACTGCCTAAGTTATCCGACCCGGATACCCTTCTTGCAGTCCATGGACGGGGTATACTCCTCGCTTCTTTATATTTTGATAAACTCGAATATAAAGAACCGGGCAATGTTGTAACTATAGTTGAGAAGTTTGTTAAAGAATCTTGAAGCTTTTGTTATCTCATAT
>Ga0114925_10000974_pt1 | contig 13654 bp, 21 predicted proteins | sample SumtaG_2_FD_87287 | JGI IMG/M metagenome (GOLD analysis project Ga0114925, IMG submission 87287) | Deep subsurface microbial communities from Indian Ocean to uncover new lineages of life (NeLLi) - Sumatra_00607 metaG | ecosystem: Environmental > Aquatic > Marine > Oceanic > Sediment | place... | reverse complement strand
CGCTATGAAATCCTCTGCGGTATCCAGGACCTCCTCGAATTTGTCGAGTGTGCTGTGTACATAATCAGGGTGGTCTTTGGGTGTAAACTCACCACCCATCTCCAACCATATAATCTGGACGTCAATACGACCAGAGAGCCTATTCCTCTTACGGATAATAGGATCACTTCCGGTGAGGGCATCCAAGTCCCTGAATACCTTAGCAGCCCTTTGCTTTAGTTTCTCAAACCTCTCTTGGTCCACTGGCTCCTCCCTTGGTTACGTTTCTCCCCGTGTGAACACCACTATGATACCATCGTGCTCGACCGTCTTGACATGTACCTCTTTGTCGTAGTGATCGAGCCCAATAATCGTCCTTGTTTTTATGTGGTTGAAGTACTTTATTGGTACCGTCAACCAGAGGAACAGCCCTTTGGCGTTTAGACTAACCGCTACATGTGTCATCGCCTACCTCCTACTAATATGAAGAGATCATACCCCCCAAACCCTTATAGGGCATCACCCGACTAGCACCTTGCTCACCGCCCTTGCCCCTGCGAAGCACACCGCCAAATCTGGACTTTTTGGTCAAGACCAAGATTGGGCCACCATCTGGAGGACAGAATTCACGTGCTCCAAGAGGACCAGTGGGTCCCTCTTTAGTGTAACCCAAGACCTTGATCAAGTACCGTGTGCGACACTTAAATGCCTCGGTACTTGAGTTGTGGGCCGTTCGGACACAGCGGATACCAAATGAGGTTGTAACCGAACTCCCGTTGCAATCTACTGCCGGTACTCCACACGTGTACATTCTCATCTTTTTCCTCCTAACGATACCAGTTTCTACTCAAACCCAACTCTATCATCCTATACCCAAACTTGGTTATCTCGTGATCCATGGGTAGTCTTAGCGTGGGGGATGGTGTGTCGCCATAACCCTTCCGGTAAGAAAAGATGGTATCAAGGGCCGCACGCTGGTCGTTGATGCACTGACCAAAATACCAGGTAACCCTCGGATCGGTTGCCCAATCGTTTTCCCACCAGTGCTTTAGGCGTGACCTCAGATCGTGGATGTCTGCTTTGTGTGCGCCTGTCTGGAGCTTCCAGGCATATTGTCTAAGATACCCTATCAGCAGCCCGTTCATCGCCCAGCCATATTGCAAGAACTTTGGGTCAATGTTGAAGCTCACAAAAGGTTCTCTCCCCTCGAAGTCAGGCGGAAAAGCGTTTACATTGTCTGTATCAATGATTGGTGAGGGCAGGTAAGGACACACGTGCCTCACAATCCTATTGATGGTTCCCAGTGGTGGGGCGGGTCTTTTTCCACACTCAACAACTAGCTTATAACCAACCACCATACTGAGGTTTCTGGTTAGCACCGACCGCATGTTTCTGAGAAGATACCCTCGGCAGTAGCTCTTCGAGATATGGTGTCTCCCATCTTTGAATTCCAGGCGTACCAGCATACTCACCATTAGTAGTCTCCCTCATCAAAGGACGGGTTGCGTGTATCCCCCGCCAGTCCGTTGGCAACCAGGGCTTCACAGAAGGTTGCGATTGGGCCAGTTATCCACCTACCTATATAGGTAGTGTCTGCCCAGCCTCCACGTATATTGAAAATGCTTCCAAGTGCGGCTTCCTCCATACTCAGCGACCCACCAAAATACCAGGTAACCCTCGGATCGGTTGCCCAGGCATTCTTCCACCAGAGCTTGAGTCTCTGGTCTTGGTCCTCTATGTCAAACTGGTGGGTTTCGTCGCTGCGTTCAGGCCAACACATCCCCCTGAGATACCCCACTATTAACCCATTTATTGCCCAACCGTATTGTAATATCTCTGGGCAGAGCCAAAAGGTTGTTTCTAGTTGGTGGCCGATGGATGTATCACCTCGGGTGGTTTTGACCTCTAACACCGGCTCTGATATACCTGGAATGATATCAGAAACCAACTCATTTGCCTCAAGTGCCCACAGGGCAGGTGTCACAAAACTGGTGGAGTCCAGGCATGTTGGTGTGATGCTAAGAGAATAGTGTGTTATAGTGTCTAGGTCTTCCCCCAGTGTTAAGATTACACCCCTCATTTTATTGAGAAGAATTGCCCTACAACAATGCCAGTGAGACGGTCCGTACACCATATCTCCCGCTAACAATTTTATACGCACCCAATGACTTGTCATGTTATCTCCCTACTCATGTTCTTTTTTGTGGCATGTTCTGCATAACCACAAGAGGTTTTCTCGGACGTTCCTCCCACCAAACCTGGTGGGAATCAGGTGGTGCCTCTGCAAACTATGCGACGAAGCGCAGTGTGCACAGACCCTCTCACCCACAGGGTTTGAGCGTATGGCGCTCTGCCTCGACCGTGCTTTGGCGATTCTCTGCTTAACCGGGAGGTCTACAAACCCCACATCTATTACACGTGATGGAAGCCCATATAACTCTACCAACAGTCTTTGTATCTCTTTCAACTGTTGAGGGTTCGCTGATATGATAGCGCCTAGTTCCATTCTTTTTCCCAGTTGTACCCTGTGACCCCCTCAGTGTTTGGGGTGCTTGGAAGGTTAAAGATTGCAGCCACCCTCTGATATAACTCTGCTGCAAGTTCTACATCATCACCCCGCAGGGCACTCACCACCAAATCGTCGGGGATGATGTTGTCCAGTAACTTCAAACGTTTGCGCTCTACAACCATCTCCATGGTCGCACCCGCTACCTCAAAGGCAAACCTCATGAACTCTGGCGACCGCAAGAGCACATTTGAGGGAGTACGATATTCCATACCCCAAGGTTGCACACGGTAGATACCCGGTCTCCCATAGATTCCACGTCGCCTGGTATCCTCATTGTCACCCATAGCCATAGTTGCCAGACCAATGGTTCTATCCAATGCACGCGACGCCACCTCGATGTTGTTGTCTACGATGAAGTATAGTGCATCCCCTGGGTACCCGAAGTGCAGGTGACATCCTGCGTACCTCCAAGGGTGCTTGGCAGCATTGATGGTGGCAGGGCGGCACCCCTCACCCCAAGCAGATAGGTCTGGGTCACACCCAAAAATGGCAATGTCTCTGTCAATCTTACACCACTTTAGGTCAAGACCTAGCTCTGGTTCTATGACCAACTTGGTACCATATTCCTCGCCCCAAGTACCAGCGGTGTGTAGAAGTATGCGCAGATTATCGACCACCTCCTCGTAATCTGCCGACGGTGTGGGCTGAAACTCCATAGATGCACCGTCAAGATACAAGTCTCCTGCCTCTCCAACCGTATACCTGTTGGCTGCCTCACCGAGCACCTCGGTGAACACCATCTTCGCTGGCAGCACTAAACCTCCCTCTGTAAAGAATGCTTCAGGATCACACCCAAATGAGAACATGTTTACCTCCTCTTACTCATAGTAACCTCTGATCTCACAAGTACCACGGTTCTCACAACGTCTACACCCTGCGTTTTCCCAGCATGATTTGCATAAGTGCATGTTGTGGTTTTTACAGAAAGTCCCCTCCAGTATTGGGTCTTGCATGGCTTCTGATAATATAACGAGAGGTGCACCACATTCACACACAACGGAAACCTGCCAGCGTTCCATCGGGAACACATCACGACACGAAGGGCACTGGAGTTGACCTAACGAGATTACCAAACCACTGGCAATAACCCTCGTTAGGATGCCCAACTCAACCCGACCGTAGTATGGAACCCCAACTACTCCGGCCTTAAACGTAGCCTCGACATCGGCCATCACCGACCTATTTACTTGTTCACACCCTGGACACTTTAACGTTATCATCACACCCCCTATGTGTGTAGAAGCGGTAGTTGGGTGGAAGCAGGTAGTGGGCTTCCGTCGCCACTGGTTTTTTCCCACTTGAAGCTTCCCTCCACCACCATATCCCAGGAGAGAGCCACCTGTAAGCCAGAGATAGTGCTCAACCTATCTTCCCATTTCTGAATAATCCGTTCAGACTGCTGCCCGGTTACGTGAGCAATTGCGTAATCCTCTGGGTGTAGAGTTATACTGTTTACCCGAAAGGGTTTGCTCTGTGCAAATATTCTCCCAATTATAGGAAACCGTATAAAGTCTACTTTGTAGTCGAGCAGCCCTTTGACCATAGAGATGACCAGATAATCAATCAACTTATTGTCAACGGCCCTTTCCCACGATATGGTGCTGGTGCCCTCTTTCAGCTCTTCCGAAACAAGTACCGCAGGTACGACATGTAGACGTGCGTAGGTCATGTGATATAGGGAGGTGAATGCCGATGTCTTTATCATTGGTTACTCCAATATAGTGCTGCCAACCGCGCTGGGCTTATTCCGAGACGCAAACCGGTGGTGGCTATTTGCCTACGAATCTCTTTTGCAAGCTCTGGTAGGTGCTCGTGCATGCTGACCCACAACAAGTGGCTAAATAGCTCACTGTCTTCGGTGTTCAGAACTTCTTCGAGGTGTGGTCTTAGTGCCAAGAACAATGGCCCCAGGAGAAAGGTCCTGTTTATGTACCCCGGTGGATTATCACCTATATATGTAATAACCTTGTCAAGGTTGGTGGTGGCTTTGGCTAGATGAAGCAGAGTCAAGTAACCAAAGGTTTGCACCCTGGTCGCATTGAGGCTACTGGCGCAGACCATCCCATGTTGGGCACAGAACGCTATCATGTTTCCCTGGGTTTCAGCAGAGGTTGTTTTTGAGCATTCAATACTAACCACGTGTAGTTCAGCGTTGAAGGTTACGGTGGTAAATATCGGCACCGTTATAAACTGCTCTTTGACCTGTTGGACCAGGCTCTCGTGAAGATGGGGGTATGTGGTTAGAAGACCAACCACAACCCCTGAGATACCCTTTTCTACTCTGGCCACAGGACCAAGCCGACCTGCGGGCACCACCACATAGCGAGGGCTCTCGCTTTGGTTCTCTTTCATAGCATCTGTAACAAAACGGTCTGCTGTATAAAAGCTACCAATGATCCACGAACATGATGAACTATATGTGCGGGTTTCTATCCGCATAGTGCCCTCCCTTTCGATGTTATGTGAACCAGTCCACATCTAATGAGATAATCTTCCATTCTATCAATCTCACCACCATCAACGTTGATGGTGGCAGCCAGACCTGCCCTCGATTTCGGACCACTGGTTAGGGCTTCGAGATACTGGCGATCCAACCCAGTTAGACCACGTGAATCTATACCAAACTCTCCCTCGATCACCTCACCCGCCGTTGAGAGATTCATTGGTGTGCCTCGCAACCTACACAGGGCAGAATATTTTACCATAGTCATCACTCCAGTTCGGGGGGTGCCTCTGGAACGCTGCCCAATAAACCAAGCCACATCCTCACCGAGGGGTGTGTGGTTCTCTCTCGAATGTAAGCCTACAATCTGTGCAAGTTCCTCGACCGTATAGGGTTCCATCCTAAGTACAAAGCACCGATTCAGAAACGGTTCTGGTAGTTTTGATGCCATGTTTGAACAGAAGATAAAACCGCACTTTTCCATTGCTGGATAGAGTAGCTCAAAGGAACGCACCAGGTGACACTCATCCACGATGTGTAGGTCTGTCAAATTTGATAACACTACCTTTCCATTAAGGGGTAAACCATAAGAATAAAGCCCAATAATTGCAGCAGATACCAAGGCCAAGGTGGTCTTTCCCCACCCGTATGGACCTCTGAGCAAGATAGACCAGGGTTTACTCCGTGTCATTAGAGCCACCAGTAATTCTTTCAATCTCTTTTGTCCAATGTAGTCCTTGAGATACATAGCCGACCTCCAATTCTAGTAGGTACCGTTCAAACTCTCTAGCATAGTACAACTGTGACACCGTGTTCAAAGCGGGGCCGGTGTTTACCTCAAACACGACGTACTTATCTTGGTCTCTGCTCCAGCCAATGTCCACACCCCCAAAGACCAGTCCGAGTGTGGAGGTTGCAGCAACCGCTAACTCTTGAGCACCAATGTGCTTATCGAGGGCTGTCCGATAATATCCCCAACCTCGTAGGCTGGTTTTAATTGTTTCACTTGCGCCACCCACTCTCGGTACCTTCTTGAACATACGCAGCACTTTCTTGTCAAATACGTGCACCCGAAACTCCTTATCACACTTCAGGTAGCGGGTAAAGTACCTACGGTTTGCACACCGAGCCTCTTCTTGGGTGTTGCACCACACAATATCCAGCCCCGCATGGTGATACCAACGCCTTCCCAAAATGGGGTAGAGCTCAGGGTCATCTGGAGGTGTCAAGTACAGTTCCAGTGTTGAAATCCCCCCACCCATTAGGGTTTGCAAGCTTCTCAAGCTGTTAGCTGCAAGCTCAATACTGGTAGCTGAATTGATTGCTACATCCTGTACCGCTGGTGTGCTGGAGCCCCAACGAATTACAACCTTCTCACTTGGTGAGCGCCCCCATCGCAGGTTGAGTAACCTAGCCAGGGCTCTACCAGTTTTACCGGTTGACCTATGGTAAAGGAGCATCATTGTCTATACCTCTCATCCGTTCTGTGTGTGCTTCCAATAATGCCTTGTCACCTAAAAGTGTACGCGCCTCTTCCAAGTTGGCCACGGTGTTTAGTGGCCAGGGAAACGTAAACTCCAGGAGGTCAGAAAGTGTCGAATAGGGTGTGCTAGGTTCAATTGCTAAAATATCATCCCACAGTAGCATCTTCTCGTCGGTGGCATACGTTGTGTATATATCCCCCATGGTTGCACAAATAACACCCAGTACCTCTGGGGATAGTTCTGTCCACCGGGTTTGAAACAGGAGAAAGCATGCCATCTCTGTATCCAGTTGGCTGACTCCGGGTATCTGGGTGATCTTGAGGAACTGTTCGGCTCTATCCGCCACCACAGTCTCGGAGGTATCTTCTGGATGTGTGGTGAAGCCTCCTCTATAAGTACCTGTAGTACCCGGATAGCCCGCTGCGTAGTAAGATGAGTGTACTGTAGTGTATACCACCGTTGTCTTTGGAAGATCGCATACCTTTACTAGTTTTTCAGAATCCACGCGGTAGGCGGTGAAGGTGTCCAACTTGGTAGGCTTGCCCACCTCCCATTGGTACTCGAAGATGTCAGCCGCCGCAGCGGTATAGTCCGCAACTCCTCCAAGCGTATTCTTGGCGGTGTTCACGAGAAGTAATGGACCCTGTATTTGGGTGTACAGCGGGTTCCCCCCTGCCACAACCCAAATGTCTTTGGTTTTCTGATCCAATATCAGAAAACTATATGAACCGTGTAGTTTCTCCAATACAGTCTGTAGGTGTTTTTCGCTTAGGGCCGCATCCCCAACCTCTACCGCCAACATCGCGGCGACCACGTGGGAGTCAACCGGACTATTATCCCCAACGAGGTCCTTTACATCTTTCAACAGGGCACGGTAGTTGGAGATGGTACCATTGTGACACACTGCCAAACTCCCTACCACGAATGGGTGTGCACTGTCTTTCGCTTTTAAGCCGGTGGAGGCGGTACGTACGTGTCCAACGAGTGGTTCTGCGATGTGTTTCAATAACCACTCGTTGGCATTGTGGGTCTGAAAAAAGGTTGACCCTGCCAACGGTGCCTTTCTCACACTACCGGTACGAGAGATCACCCCATACCCGTCTCTGTTACTCACAGCGTTAGCCAGCATAAGGTTGCTCATACATAAGACAGATAACTGTCTTTCCAATTTACTGAGCCGTCCTGGTTGTGGGACCGATAAGGTTAAGATACACATTAAAATTCTCCTTGGGAGTCTGCATCATCACCCTGTGCAACCTCACTAAAAGTGGGCTGCACAGTCTCACCAAAAGTGGGTGGTGCACTTGCATGAAAATCTGTAAACCGTATATTGTTCGCTTCAAACGATATGGTGGAGGGAGGTGCTTCATTGAAGACTGGTTGTATGTCTGGCAAGGGGTGGGGATTATGGTGTGGTTCCTCTCTTGTATGCCGACGACCCGACCGTGTTGGGGGGTTTAGCACACTTGTTGGGATTACCCCACGTAACAGTTCTGTCTGCTGTGGCGCTGAACCAAAGCCCAAAATATCCTCTTGACGACAGGAGGGTGGCCTCAGGTGCGGGGACACTCTTGCCCAGTTCACCCTCTGCCCGGTGTGTCCCCATTGAAGCCCCCGTGGAGATGCTTGGTAGGGAGCAGCATTCCACAACTCTTCCAAGGTATAGATGGTATGATTACTCGTAATACCCAGAAACTCAACCACGTCCAAAAGATCAAGATCATCACTACCCCCCAGGGGGTGAGGTGGTAGGTCTCCGTCTTTACCGAAGGAGGCTTGGGTGATCTTCTTGCAAACCTCGACCCAGGCTTCCACATACTTGGGTTTAAGGGTCGAGTTAAAGACCCTAAATTCCATGCTTCCCCTCACAAAGAAGGAGACTGGGTTTAACCACACATACCTAGCTTCGTGGTATTTGCCCCCACCCCATAAATCATACCGACCCAGGGCTTGCTTGAATTCTGTCCAGTTTTCTGCACCCAGGAGCGCGTCCACTGTGAAGATTTGTCTTCTGGTCTCTGTGTTTGTAGCCGTTACGGGGGGACCAGCACCGGTGATTGGCCTACAGTAGCCATAATCGTAGGCCAGGCTACCACGATGAACACCGGCTTCGGCACAGGCCAGGCGGTACATTGCTGCTTCGAGATAACAGCCCACCCTTATAAGCTGTTGCATTGCAAACAAGGGTAGCCCATTACAATTAACGTGTACGTGGATACTGGTTCGAGCATCCACACCCTCTCCGTGCTGACTCAGGAAGTTGAGTAATGTCGTCATGTGATCCACCCACGGATCGGTATCTGTGTCTATCATGGGGGATACAAACTCACCTCCAAACATCGGTCTTTCCCAGGGGAGGTTAGACCGAACACTCTTACCACACAGACCACAAATGATTGTGTGTCCTTGCCTCCCGGTATCTAAGCTATGTCCACAGAAGGGACACTGGATGCTGGATACGTCAATGGTTAGCCCCCCAAGCGCGTATCGGTAGGACCTCGTAGAGCCGTCTTCGACCAAAGCCCAACCTGTATCCATAGCAACCCTTCGAGCGTGAGCCTTTTGTATATTCCCAAACTCTATTTCTAATCCTATCGTGGTGATTAATGATTGCATTTATCCTGGTTCCTTGTGTGCGCTTTCACACTTTTGGCACAAGAGTACGTGGATACCCCCCAGATAGACCTGGCGGTACCCTCCCGCTGGTTTCTCGCCACAAAGGTCACACCCAGAAAGAAAAGCCCTTGCCACCGCCTCCAGGTAGTAGCAGGTAAATATATCTGCGTTTATGCGAGTTTTTCCTTTCATGGCAAAATAATACAAAATTTTAAGAACCAAGTCAAGGGGTGAGAACCAGAAAGGTTTTTTCTCCTTGACAGGGTTTTTGTGACATGTTAAAATTTCTGCGCAATGGAAAAAACTGCGATAAAACTATACTAGACTCTAAAAACCTTGTCAAGCCAAGAAATCACAACGCTGGTGATTAGGTCTTGACAAGGTTCGCTCGACCTGTTATAATAAAAGGAAAACTTTTCGCATGGGAGGTTACAGTGACAGTCTCAGTGGTGATACAGGTAGCAGGTGAGCCAGAGGTTCCAGCAGCAGCAACCATCAACAAGGTATACCAACGACAGTGGGGCGAGGACAACCAGATGACAGAAGGATACTTATGCGCTGTCTTCGACCAGACTGACAAGACATTACATGTGGTTGGTGGTAGAGGCCATGCTGAGCGGTTGTGTGATACATTACTCGGTGAAGAGCATGACCTCTTCCGGTTTGAGGGGCGTACGAAGAGGGAACCCAGGCTCCCATATAAGGTGGTGAGCTACAACCGGAGAAACGCAGCGGCATATGGGATTGAGTTTGATGACCTCCCACGGTGGAGGCGCATTAACATAGTTCCCAATGCTGCTGCGTTCAGGTTCACCTTGCGGAGGGTATAATGAACAAGAAACGGGTAGAGAGTGAGTTTAAGGTGACCACACGGCGTAACCGGGTAGCCGAGGCTGCTCGACAGTTTGTGAGGTTCAAGAGAAAACCTAAACAGGAGGCACAAAGTGAAGCTGGACATTAACACCAAAAACGGGTACATCCTAGCTACCGCACTTCGAGGACCAGATGCAAACTACCGCGCCCTAAAGTGGATTATCACCGGGTGGATTCGTGCTCAGTGTATAGCATCTGCAAGATACAGCATGGTTAGGCGTTCCATGCTGAACAAGCAGGATATAATCAACGCTAAATCAGCGGTGACTGAGCTTTACCAGCAGTTGTGGGATTACAAACCCCTCCAACGCATCATGCTCCACTGGGTGATGCATTGCTCCCAGGCTATTGAGCTTCTGGGGAACGGTGACAAGGAAAGCCGGTGGTTGCTATGCTTTCTCGTCGCTCTTGGGGCTTTGCTTAGAAACCCAAGCCTGTACAAGGTAGAAGAGGTGCATCGGTGGTTGGACAACTACCAGAGAGAGGTGACAGATGTACATTGACCTGTGTACCAAAAGAGGATACGACATAGCTACTGCTTTGGTGGGGAGTGGTGTATACCAAATTCCCACCCTAAAGCAACTTATTACCTGGAGCATTCGAGAAGCATGTAGGATCACCCACTGTAACAAGTGGGGTGGGAAACTTGGCACCAAACCTGGGGATTTCCATAGACTCCGGCTCCTGGTGGTAGAGGTTAAGTGGCTGCGTCACCAATTGCGGGAAGATCACACCCTACGTATAGCAGTGCACCACTGGCTGACTCACGCGGTCAGGGGTATGAAAAACCTGACACCACTCCACGACACCTGGTTGCATAAGTTTACCACTGCTTTAGAAGCAGCAACAGGTATAGCAAACTACCGTGCATACGATAATGACTGGAAAGAGGCATGGGACACCTTGGAGGAGATGCTAAAATGAACCTTGACGTTAGTACCAGAAAAGACTATATCATTGCAACTGCGCTAACCGGCTCCGGTATTCAAGCACTGACTCCGCTAAAGAGATTTATTACCGGGGAGATTCGCAGGGCGTGTGGCGTACCATCAGAGTGTGGCGGCCCATTGGTACGCGATAGACCAACCGACATTGAAGCGGTGCGACGGCACGTCCACTGGTTGCACACCAGAGTGAAAGAACACCGATTTTTACGTCAGGCTGTAGTCCACTGGGTTACACATGCACGCAGGGCTCTCGTAGAGTTGGGTGAGGACGATTGCTGGCTCTTCCGGTTTGTTCACTTGTTGGGCGAGTTGGTATACAACCCACATCGCAACGGTGTGCTGGAAGGGATTGACAAACACCTCGACAAGTTCACCGAAGAGAACTCCAGGATATTTAGGTAGAGAAAAGAGCCGGTTACATAGGGAGAGGTTGGTTGGTTTGTACTCGACCAGAAAACCACTCGGTGAACCCTAACCTGACAGCAGTGTGTGAACCTGCCAGTGGAGTGTGTGGATATGGGGTCAATGGACGACCCCCGACTTGGTACCAAACCCAGAAAATGCCCAGTGGGAGGCGGTGGCAGACCGAGGTTCTGGTTAACACTCTGAGAAGGCCTGATCTGCTACTGTGCCATACTCAGTACTGGGATAGCGCATTATAAAGGGTAAAGTCGTTTTGCACGGGAAAGCGGGCAAAGGTTGCAATTGTGAAGAAACCACACAAGAAAATCTGCACCAAGCAGGGTGCTGCCCTCTTGACAAGGTTCTGGGAGTCTGCTATAATGGAGGCGTAGGGCAGCTCAGATGAGAAAAACCAGCAGGCGCAGAGACACCAGAATGGTACAAGCAGAGAGGCAAAATCTGACCAGGAAGGAGGTGATATAGACATGCCGAAGAAAACCAGCACGCCCGCGCAGACCGACGCAGAGAAACTCGCTGCCGAGTGGTTGGAGCACTCCAGTTTGGCCCGCATCACCATCGAGATCAAAGGCACCACCATCGACGGTGAGACTGTGGATATGGGCCAGGCAACCGTGTATCAGCTCAAGCGGTTCAAGACCGGAAGCTGCGGTTTCAACATCAACCTCAAGGTTCCCGATATGTCCCCGGTGGGCATGAGCACGGGCAACCGTTTTCAGTTCAGTGGTAACGTTGTCGCAGCGCACAGCAAGTACCCAGGGTGGGTTAAACCCCGGTAGGTAGGGGGCTATCGTAGGTGAGGGGCAGTAGGAGGTAAGAGAACCTACTGCCCCTACAATCATATACAGGAGGTGTAAGGTGCCAAATGGGGGAAGAGTTGCAAAAGATATAAACCACTGTTCACGAAAATGTTGCTACTTTCGTGAATGTAAGGGGTTTAGAAACAGGGATTCCCGGTGTCCAACCTGGACATTAGATTGTCCCATAAGGTTTGAGGACGCAGAACAAACTTCAACCGAACTGGCAACTCAGGAGTTTGTAAGTGGTTTTGTTGCCCAGTTAAACACATAGACACAGGAGGTGCAAAGGTGACAGGCACGGTGATTAGTGGAACGACACGCCACCAAGATGTCCTGGTAGCATGCATGGACTACCTGGGAGCGCACGCGCCAGAGGACTACCAGATAGTCACATCCATCATTTCTGACGAACTGGACATTGAGTATGGTGATTTGGTGGCAGACGAGGACAACCGCCTCTGGTCAGATGGGTACCTGAACTACATCCTCTGGTCGGTGGTCTTTGGCCTGATGGATAAACTGGCACCAGAGGGACATTACTTCGGTGCCCACCCTGGTGATGGATCAGACTTTGGTTTTTGGGAGATAGAGGAGGAGGAACCGAGTATGGTAGTTCCTGGAGCAGCACGCAACCAGGACATTCTGGTAGCCTGTATGAGCTATATGAAAAAGCGCGAACCAGACTACTACCAGGATATGTCTGATAATATCCTTGAGAGGTTTAACATCACCTACGAGGAACTGTTAGCGGACAGAAACAACCCCATCTGGTTGGAGGAGGCCATCACCCACTTCATAGCAGGGGAATGGGAAACCCCCTTCGACATGATGGAAGCCATTGCAGAAGAGACACCGGAAACCCTGGTTCTTACTGACGGGTGGACATTTGCTACACCAGAGGCTTGGCGGGGTGATGGTCTGGTCAGTGGACACCCAGAGGAGGCAACCATCAGTAACCTGACACCAGCCACACTCAGAGACGTGAGTGTTAAAGTGGCGGTTATGTTGAACCGGGGTGAGTCAGACCGTCGGGTGGTTAACTTCCTGGCTACACTGTGTAACGTAGCAGGAGAAACCCCCATCAGGGCAAACAAGGACTTCATGGTAAAATGACTACAACACAGAGTCCTATGATGGGTTTGGCAAGGTTGGTGGTATACTTCATGCTGCTCTTCGGTGTGGGTGCTGTGGTGGTGGCCGCCATAGCAGGAGTCAAACCTCAGACCGTGGCAAGACCAAAGAAGCTGGTGAAGCACGCAGAGGCGGTGACCGGATATGAGTTGATGAACGGTGATGCTGGAGGGTGCTACCAATCCTGGATATACTACAACCAGGCACTTGGAAACATTGCCTACATCTGCCAGTACACCAGCTTGGAGCCCTTCATGTGCTATGGGGTGATTATGGTCGGCTCAGAGAATGGAGGGAACCTGATATATAAACCCGGAACAGTTCCCGACCGTACTTGCTACGCCATGACCTGCATGCAGTGGTTCTCTCGCTTGGCTGGCGAACCCAACGGG
>Ga0114925_10000973_pt1 | contig 13667 bp, 12 predicted proteins | sample SumtaG_2_FD_87287 | JGI IMG/M metagenome (GOLD analysis project Ga0114925, IMG submission 87287) | Deep subsurface microbial communities from Indian Ocean to uncover new lineages of life (NeLLi) - Sumatra_00607 metaG | ecosystem: Environmental > Aquatic > Marine > Oceanic > Sediment | place... | reverse complement strand
TTCTTTTGTTGGCGTTCGAGATCCACATATAGAGTAAGATTTTAAATCTTTATCTATAATCTGACCTTTGATAAATACTAAATCACGCTTTCCGGGCTGCAAAATTTGAAGCAATTTAGGAATATTTTTATCGAAAGGTGTTACAATTATAATATTTTTTTGGAGGCAATATTTAACTAATTTCTCCAATTTAGAGTATTCTTCTTCGTTAGGATTAAAATCATATAATTTTGAAATTTTATTGAAATATTCTAGGTTTAATTTCTTTTTTGTAATCAGAATCTTAGTTAAAAATTCTTTATTTAAGGATTTTAATCGAGATATTTCCATTGTTGGAATTTGAAATAATTTAATAAGCCTTGATTTTGAGAACTTCATAATCCGTAATAGAAATATATAATCAACAATATTTCGATGTGAATTTACTTCTTCCAGCATTATTCATTCTATACTTGATTTTATTATTTTTAAAAACATTGTCACTTTTAAATTTATAATCCATAATTTTTTAGGATTTTAGAAAATTATAATTTATCCTAATTTAAATAAAAAATAGAAATAATATAGAAAAAGGAAAAAAGGAAAAGAAATTGTATTGCTAAAAACGAATGAATTAATAATTTATATTCATAAATATAAGATTTGACTATTTAATTATGAATCGAAAGATATTATAAAAAAGATTTATTTTCCTTTAATAATCGTATCATACAGCGGGTTTCACTCTAAAAATATGGTTGAAAGCCTTCTTTCGAAATATTAGAATTACACAATCAATAAAATTAAGGAAGAAAAAATTGAATTAATTGAATATGAAGATATAGTAAAATTATTTAAGAAATATAATATGTCAACGATTTTTTACAATTACAAAGTATAAAATCTAGAAATTAAAACACATTTCTAGAATTTATGAGTTGATAAAACTCCTCTTATTATTACTTCCTACAAAAATAAGCGGATAACGATCTCAAATTAGATTGAAAATGTAATCATACCATTCCACTTTGTTCTTAAAACCTTTTCTTCTAGTTAGAATACAAAAATGTAAATACTAGACATATCTATATAGAGCTTATAAATTTTAATAAACATCTAAATTTCCTTGAACTATTAATTAATTGAGGTTATTAAAAGGATATGAAAATAATTATCAGTATTATTAGAACTTAATAGGAAGACAACTAATTTATTCAATATTAGAATTAATTAAATTTATGTTATACCCCTTCTTTATAAATAACTAAGACTATTTTTATTTGTACTAATTTATGAATAAATCCATTTCTATTAGAATACTCTATAGAGGAACACCGAATTGACTATTAATGAAATTTTTCCAAATCCAACAGTTAAAAAGGTAATTTTTCAAATACGATTTCCGAATCTGTTTTATATTGAAAATAAAATTGGTGAATTGCAGATGAAGATAATGGAAGTATTTCCCAAATCATCTCTGATTTTCCGAAAGCAATTATTATTTGCTGATATTGGACCAAAAGCTAAGATTGAAGATATAGATTTAGAAAAAACAAAAGGTGCCAAAATTTGGAAATTTGAATCAGAAAAGGATTTTGAATTGAATATCTTAACTGATTCATTAGATATTACTTCTAAACATCATAAGACTTATAATTTAGAAGGCGGTGATAAATTTCGAGAAATAATAGAATATGTTTTAGAAAAGTTTTTTGAAATTATTCCTATACCTGTTGTCAAACGTATTGGACTAAGATATATTGATGAATGCCCTATTCCCTCTAAAGATAATTCCACATTTAAATCTTACTATAATTCGGTATTTCCTCTTGAGAGATTTGATTTAACTAATGCAGATGCTATGAATTTTAGAACAGTTTTTAAAATAAGAGAATATTTCTTGATTTATGCTGAATCCTTACAAAAGAAAGAAAATGAATATAAACTGATTTTAGATTTTGATGGTTTTGCTAATGATATCTCCCCTGAAAACTGTTTACCTGTTTTAGATGAATTACATGAAATAATCAATGAGGAATATACAAAAACAATTAAGGAACCTGTTTATAATTTTATGAGACAACCAAAAGAAAGTGGTGAATAAATTGTATAATAATGAGGAATTAGAAAAATTAGAAGAGAATAGCACTGGTTTGATAGATCCTATTGAATTGGAAGAAAAAGGGACAGGATTTAAAGATTCTGATGAATATTTAATAGTGGATTATCCATTTGATAAATATGTTGTAAAAGTTAAATTAACATTGAATCATGAATTCATCGGAATACTAGAAATCAAAATTAATAAAGAATTTCTAGATTTTAAACAGAAGATGACATCTCAAGGTTACCATGATGTTGACGAATTTTATCCCGAATAATTGGTGTAAAAATGTTTTATCAAACGAATATAGATCCTGTTTTAAGATTTGGAGATGTTTTAAAGGGATTTATTACAACAACACCCTTTATAGATGATCCCGTGTTAAAAACTGTAGGAAATCAGTATAAAATTGAAGTTTATTTACCAAATTTTTCGGTAATAATCTCTCCTTGTTGTTCAATCGGACCTAAATTAATATCCTTAACTCCGTTAATTGAAATACGAAGCAGCTTTTTTTATAATTCCTATTTTGCAAAAGATTTCACTAGAATAAATCGGAAAATGAAACCAGAATTTACTGTTCCCACTAAGATATGGGAAGATTTTCCTATTAAAGAGAAAACTAAAAGAAGGGCTGTCGGTTTGGATTATGCTCTTTTAGATCTTTTTATCTATGAAAAGAATGATTATTTCCCACCTTATGAGATTCATAGAAGGGAAGAAAATATTAAAACTACATATTATATGATAAATTTTCGAAATATTTATTGTATTAATTGTGATAAAATAGGAAACCCCGGAGAAGAAATTAAGAATAATTTATTAAATTCAAAGATTTTACAGCTAACTATAGATACTAGAAAAGATTTAAGGGACAAATTATCTAATTATTATGGTAGAACTCCTAAAGAAGATGAAATTGAAATGGATTAAAATAAAAAAATAATTAGAAAGTATGATTATGATAATATTCTAATATTACTTAGATATTTACCTTAATTCTTGAAAACCTTATTTCACGTAATTTATTAAAAGGCTTTGTTTTTATCAAATAGTAATTTTAAAATTTTTTTACGTGGACATGACTTGGGTGTAAATACTTTGTCCTGCTCCGTAATAATTCTCAGATATGTGTAAATAAACTAATTCACATTTTTCATAATAATCTTTTTCATCATAACTCGGTGGCAGTTCATCATCAAGCACAACTTCTATCGTATTTCGTACCGCTGCATTAGTTTGTTGTTTCTTTCTCCAATCCAATACTAATTTCTCTCTCTTTAATACATCTAATAAATTTTTGGAAGCTTTCTTTACTTCCTCTTTCTCCTCATCCGTTAATCCATCTTTTAGTATCAAATCATAAAGAGCTAATTCTTCATCTGTAAGATTTTCAGTAAGAGCTCTTTTCTCCTCTTCATCCAATTTTTTAATAAAAGCTAAAAGTTCTTCAAAAAATTCTTCTACGCTTAAGATACCTTCATTATAGCGATCCACAAGGTCACGATAAATTTCAGCATATTTCTTTCTAATAGGATTAATTTTTATTAATCTTGCGAGCTTTAATTTCAACATGTTTCTTAATTTCTCAATTTCCATATGTTTTTTTCCTAGTCGAAATTTCTTTCTTAATTCTTCTAAATCTATGTCTTTAAGGTCCACTAAATGTTGGATATCATCGCCTGTCAATGCTTTGATTATAAAACCTTCAGCTGCGATTGATTTATCAAGTAATTTAGAAATCTCATCCATTACTTTTGAAATATCCACTGCGGGATCCAAGGAATATATTCTAATTTTAAATACAATAAAGAGGGATACAATTTTTGAATATTTATTTGATCTTTTATCTGGTAAGATTGCCCTATATAGATGTTGTATAATTGTGGCTTGGATGAGATATTCTCTCTTTGAGTTGTCATCAGAAACAAGAATATCTACCGCATCAGTAATGTGTTTAATTAAATGGAGCTTTTCCGCTTTTAAGATTACATCTATCTCGATATCTTTATCCTTACAAAAATTAGTTAATTTTTCAATCTCCTTTTCAAGGTCCTCGATTTGTTTATCTTTAGAAATTGCTGGACCTTTTCTTGGGATATCTTCTTTTCTAATATCAATTGTATAAATTGCAAGAGCATCCTTTAGATTTCTAAAGACGCCATAATAATCTACGATTAATCCATTTGGTTTATCTTTGAAAACTCGATTTACCCTTGCTATTGCTTGCATAAGGGAATGATTCCTCAAGGGTTTATCCAAATAAAGTGTAGAAAGTCCGTGAGCATCAAAACCAGTTAGCCACATCGCACATACAAAGACTAATCTGAAAGGGTCATCCGTATCTTTAAACTTTTTGGAAAGATCCTCATCGTTCATGCGTTTCCTATGAGTTAAAATATCAAGACCAAGGTTGTTAAATTTTTGAATTTCATTTTGCTCACTACTAACGACCACACCCATATCTGTGGATTCCATAAAATCAATTTTTGATTGGATTTCATCGATTTCGATTTGATCTGAGGTGGTTTTTAAATCTGATTTAAGTTGTTTAAGATCTTTTTCCCAGCAAATCTTTACTTTATCAAACATTTTGACAGTGGTGGGTTTATCAATGCAAACTACCATAGCTTTACCTAAATATCCTCGATTTATATAATGATCCACAATATCTTCTGCAACCTTTTCTAATCTGTCATCTCGAGTAACAATATGATATTGATCACCAAGTTTTCGTTCAAGCAACTTCTCTTGTCGGGGATCGAGCATTGCATTCTCAACAATCTGGTCCAATTCATCATCAAAATCAGGATTTACAATTTGGACTTCTGGTAATCTATTCTCATAAAATATCGGGAGTGTAGCGCCATCTTCTATTGATTGATTGAAATTATAAATACTAACATAATCGCCAAACTCATCTTTGGTCTTTTCTTCTCCCACAAGGAGGGGAGTTCCTGTAAAGGCGATAAAAGCAGCATTTGGTAATGCAGATCTCATATTTCGGGCTAATGTATCATACTGAGTTCGATGAGCTTCATCAGCAATGATTATGATATCTGTTCTATCTGATAATTTAGGATATGGTGCTCCACTTTCCGTTTTAAACTTTTGAATAAGAGTAAAGACAGTCCTATGATTTTCTCGTAGGAGCTGTTTTAAGTGTTTACCATCTTCAGCGTGGATTTGTACTTCGGTTATTGTGCCAGAATGCAAGAAATTTTCATATATTTGTTTATCTAATTCTTTTCTATCTGTAATTATTAAAAATGTAGGATTTCCATAGAATTTCCTTAAAATTTTTCTTATAAAAAAGATCATTGAGAAGCTCTTTCCAGCACCTTGAGTGTGCCAAAATATTCCTAATTTACCTTCATTTTTCTCTCTGGCTTTATATGCTTCGATTGCATTATTTACCCCGAAATACTGGTGATATTTAGCCAGCACTTTTTTTGGAGCACCACCAGTATCAAGATAAAAGATATAATTTTCTAGGATATCTAAAAACCTTCTCTTTTCACAGGTCCCTCTGATTATAGTTTCTAGTGAGACAATACCTTCTTCTTGCTCATCGCTAATTTTTTTCCACTCGTTAAAATGCTCCCATGGAGAATTAAAGGTTCCTATCTTGCTTTCAGACCCATTTGAGATCATAACAAAACCAGTATACCAGAAAATATGAGGAATTGTGTCCTTATAATCTGTAAGATTATTATCAAAGCCATGTTTTAAATTTCTATGTAGCGCTTTGAGTTCTACAAAAATTAGGGGAATACCATTTATAAAACCAATTAAATCTGGACGTCTAAGATATAATTCACCTTGAATCCATAATTGCGAAGCTAATAAAAAATCATTATTTTCTGGGTTATCAAAATCGATAACCTTCACTCTTTCTGTATATTCAGTCCCATCTTCTTTTTTTACTCGAATATTAATGCCATCTTTGACTGTATTGTAAATCTCTTCATTTGCATTAACAGGATTTAGAAGAGTTCGATCTTTTAATATAATCTCAATTGCATTATTAATATCTTCTCCAGAAAGAGTTGGATTAAGACTTTTTAATGATTTTTTTAATCGTGAAGTCTTGCAGTATTTATTTATATTAAATATCACACTTATTCAATATAAAATTTGATTATCAAAGTAGTAAAGCATTGTTAAACACTGGATGAGTACGACTAAATTTATTGTTTGATTATCTTTATGAAAAATTGAAAAATAAAATTAAATTTGAGTATAACTTTATATTATTAAACCATTAACCCTGAATTAAAAACTCTTAGTCTTAATATCTTGACCCAAGATTGATTTTTCACCCTTAATTTTCATAATTCTTCTCTTGTATTATTTTAATTTTTTCGGTTTCTCAATTTTTCTTCCGGAACTTTAATTTCTTTCCCTGATAATGTGATAAGATATTCTATCTCACGATCATCACCAATAAAAACCATGAATCCCGCTTTAATAGCAACATCCATATCATCAGTTATAAATGTGGCATAATCATCTCCTACTCCATTATCATCATTTAATTTAATACCCCATTCCTTCCATTGCCGAAATTGTTTTACTAATGACTCAAATGTGTCAATAAAATCATCTATCGTAGCGGCATGAGAGGTAATCCACTTATTCCTCCATGTTGACATATATTTTTCCAACGTTATTTTCACCACCTTTAGGTTTTCATAAAATTTTCAATTTCAGACTTAATTCTTTCTTTTTCTTCCATTAATTTCTTAATACTCTCTATATTTGCATCATATTCTATAATCCGTATATCCTTAGACAAATTATCCAAATCAAGAGAGTTAGTTTCTACAATTTTTTTATTATACATCCCTGGAATGCGTTGATAGATTACACGTGTCTTATACTTATCTGCTTTTTTCACAATATCATTTGCTAAATCAACTAATCCATTCAATGTATATTCTTCACAGGGGACTACAACCCGTTCAAAGAGAAGTGCCGCTTGAACCCAGTTTGGATCTTGATATTCATTCATAGGGTCTTCTAAAAACTCTCTTATCTGGATTTCGATATACTCCTGAATAAAAGCACAGGCATCATACATTCTATCTAATCCCGCCATAAATTATTATCATCTCATAATTTTTTCTAATTTATCTATTATAACTTCAATCAAAAGTATATAAAGAAAAAACTAAATCCTCAAATAATAAAATTTAATTATTTGGGATTGTTTTTAAATATATAATATTGGGGTCGTGGATTAGTGGAAGATCGTTCGCTTGGCATGCGAAAGGCCGCGGGTTCAATTCCCGCCGACTCCATAGCCACTTCTTATTATGGGCAAATTGAATTTAAGTCCGCTAATGAATCTTGTATTTTAATCGAGATTTTTAAAAGAAAATCAAAATTTTTATTACTTTACCTAGATAGGGGTAAAAAGAAAAAAAGAGGAAATTTTAGTATTTCTTCTTGTCTTGTTCAACATCAAACTCTCTCTATCAAACTCCCATCATTAAGAAAAAAAGAAAAAGAATTAAAGATAATTCCTTTTCCTAGGTAGGCTGAACTCGTAATTATCCAACATTTCATTGAATAATTTTTTTCCAAACCCCATTTCATAGCACTCTCCATGAAGTACTACTCCATTAATAGGGGTTGGGCCACTAAATTTTTTCGCGATAACATATTTAAGATTAAAAAGCTCCTGAATTTGTATTAGGAACTTTTTACTACCACATGTTATTCTTGAAGTATGTACTTTGCCATCACCATCGTAATAGCCAAGTAAAAACGCTAGATATAACTCCCGACTACTGAGTTTAGGTAATTCGATATTTTTAGACTTCGTATTACCAATAATAAATCCGTGCTGGATTAAATTATCAGTAAACTGTTTATTTAGAAGTCTTAATTTTACCAAATTTTTATCAGTTTTGTGTTTGGGATAATAAATGTACTTTAGGTTAAATCTAATGGATTTAGCGAACCTAATGATTTGTAGTTTGTCCTTTTTATCAGAACTAACTCCAAATCTAACACCAATTTTTTGTGTGGGGGATCTCTGTAAAGATAACCAACCATCAGCAAATAGGAAACCAAGCCAATAGGCATTTTCCTTGGTGTCAATAACCTTGAAATAATCAAGATTAATGTTTGGGTGGTAATTGAAGATATGTTGATATTGTTTATGAACATTCCCAGGACTCATAACATCACCTCTTTTTTTTATTTTGTATTTATAAACCAAGGGAAGAGCCCAACGCCAACCGTGTGAAATAATTGAAGTTAGGGTCTTCCCTTGCTTCAAAATACTTGAGGTGATATTTTGAAGCCACGTAGAAGATATTACTAAATTTTCTCTTTTTTCTTTTTTTTTTCGAGATCTGATAAGCAAATTTTGTATAGAATCTAATGTTCTACAACACTTTTCAGAGCTCGCTCGGAAATTATTATTTTGAGAATTATATATTTGAGATTTGATTTTAAACAATTTTCTATGATCAAAATCATCCTCAAACCGATTGGACATTTCAAAATCTGCTGAAAGCGTTATTTAAAAACCCCAATTGAATAATTATCTCAGATTAATTTTTTCCGAGTTGTAATAAAGTAGAAAGAGGAGTATAAAAACATCACAAAAACAGATACTAATATTGTAATAATTCTAATTTAGAAAGTGCAGAGGAAGGATTTCCCCTCCGTGCACAATTCTTCCCTTGTTTATAGGAGGTGATGTTTACGACTCCTATAATATCATTATCAAATGAATATATTTAAACAAAAAAGTTTTTTAGGTCTAGTTTAATAAACCCAAAACGTCACACATCCTTTTAGCTGCGAAATTCTCTGCCAATTTTTTACTTTTTCCTTTTCCCATTACTGTATCATTGCGATTTTTGAAAACTTCTTGAAAGTTATTTATATTTGTTCCTGGAACAATGCTTAATTCTACTGTATAAATGGGAGAATGATTTGGACCATCTCTATTTATCACTTTATAAATTGGCAATTTAAAATGGTTTTGTTGACAAAATTCGTGAAGCAATGATTTAGGATTTTTATCTCTATTATCTTTTTGAGTCAAATTTTTTATTAATTTTTCAAGACGAAAGAAATCCTCATCTTTATTTTGATTAGGATTTTCAGTTTCAATTTTTAGAGTTTTAAAATTTTCTTTTTTGACTTTAGGAAAAATCAAATCATTTTCTTCAAGTCTTTTTTCAATTTTAGACGTTTTTCTTCTCAGCTTAACAAATTTGATTTTATTTTTAAGTTTTTTAAACCATAATGATTTATTCAATAAATTCTTCTTTGATTCAGCTTGATTAAAATCTCCATTTTCTTCACTTTCACTTTTCTGGAGGATTCTTTTATTATTAGCATTTATTTGGTCAAGGGTTAGCGAATGTCTTTTAATATATGGAATGTACAATAGAAAAGGTTTTTCAATCGAATTTACACGAATAATACAATAACCCATTTGTAGCATAGATAGGTATTCTTCATGTTCTTCATCAAGATTGAGTAGTTTACGCAATGTCTCTTTTTGCATATGGTTCTTAAAAGTAATTAACACTCCACAATTCGCTAAAATCTCTTCACTAACATCGGGACGTGTGGCAATAGTAATTAAGCATTCACCAGTCCCTCTTAATAAAAGGGCAATATCTTCAATATAAGTCGAGATTTTAGTTTTGTCAGATAGTCCCCTGGGAGCAAAATATTGAGCATCTTCAATAATGGTCATATGTCTTATAGTTGTGTAGTCTTCCGAACCTTTAGATAAATTTTTATCCCATAAGTATTTTAAAATCATGTTTAAAAAGAATATAGCATCTTCTTTTTCTCCACCAAGGCGAATAATTGAGCTTAAATCAATAAGAATGTCTCTTTCAAATAATTTTTTTACCTCTAATTTATTTTTTGTTTCAAAAATCGCCTTAATAGGACCAACAGAAAATCTTCTTATCCTATTTTTAACACTGATTATTGATTGGTCTAAAAATGGAATATTTCTTTTTTCTTTTTGAAGATATTCTTCGCATTTTTCGTAGAATCCTTCCCAACTCTGATATTCCTTGCTGCTGCAAACTTCAGTTAAAATATCAACTAATACTTTTTGCATTTGAGGTGTAAATTCTGCGTGTGCTTCCAACATCTGGGCACTTTTAAAAATCGCAAATATTCTCTCTGCATGAACTTCGGGATTACTTCCTTCTGGATTAAAAATATTTATTGAAAAATTTTCTCCAGGTCTTATGATTAGTAGGTCATTGAGTTTCTCTTGTAAGAAATTGTATTCTCCTTTGAATTCTACAAGCATTATTGGTGTTTTATAATGCTTTTTGAAATTCATTAAAAAGAATTGTAAAAAATTACTTTTTCCTGCTCCTGTTGAACCACATACAAACATATGTCGCTCCAAATCATGAATTGATAAATAAAACGCATTCTTCTTTTTACCTTCTTTTACAATTCTCCCAAATTTTATATCCCCGTTTTTAGCTTCTTCTCTTGAAGGGTTATATAAGTCTAGTGTTCTTTTATCCGGATCAAAGAATGAAAAAATAAATAAAATTAGAGAAAACATCAAAAACAATTGGGAAAAGGTCACTGAGAAGATTTTATTCATATCTACAAAGCTTAGCCAATCGAGCGAAGAAGAAAATTCAAAAGGGACATATAATTTAATATTTGAATAAAATATAATTAACAGAGAAATTGAAAGTGGAATGATACAAAATATTAAATATCTTGCTTTAAATTTCTTTTTTCTTAAAATCTTGAAACTTATTACTAAAATTAGTAAGAGAATGACAAAGAAAAGATAAATTTCAATAGGTAACATTTAATCTAATTTTATAATTAACTATTAAAAATATCACTTAAATTCAAATATAACTACAAGAAGAATGGTAAACAAGTTGTAAATCCCATTAATATCCCTGTAGTTAAACCTCCAATTAAAAGCGAAAATCCCATTTTCGGATTAAAAGGCACTCTATTTATCAAATACCACATAGCTATTACTAAATCAGTAACGGCACCAAAAGATGCGAAAGCGATCCCGTAATAGATCGTTTGCTCATGTGGATAAATTGCTGCATTAATATCCATTATTCTATTCATAAGAGAAGGGTCAATACCCCCATAGAAATCAATAAAATTAAAGATTAATCTATCTGGTAAAGGATCTAAAACAAAAAGCAAAAAGAGTGTAAACCAGTTAAATAGAATTCCAAATCCTATTACGATGTATATTGTTCCCAAGATCAGACGTGGTTTATCAAGTTTATCTAACTTTGCAAATCCCTTATCTACATCTTTTAGTCTTTGGCGAATATAATGCCCCCTTAGTTTTAATAAAGTTGAAATTCCAATGACTAGTAAGAGAAAAGCAAAAATATATTTCAAATATCCAAAAAAGATTACTGCAAATTCGTTAAATGCTTCACACCACGCCTCTAATCCACCAAGAATATCATCTATAGGATTATCAACTTGGAAAATTAATTTCATCGATATTTTATTTTACTCCAGATATTTAAACTCTACAGAGATTTAAGAGCAAATTGAATAAGTCGATTCTTTTTAAACTTACTGAGTTGTATCATACTTCGAAAGTTCGAATAGAATTGCTGAATAACTTAATAAGAAAAGGATAATAATACTAAGATACATGTTGAACGCAGGAATTTCACGAATATCCATAATACTATATGGAAGTGCATCTAACAGATAAATGGTAAACCCTGAAATCAATGTTATCCTTATTATAAATTGAATCTCTAAAATTTTGGGTTTTTTCTTTCGATAAACATAATATATCGTTGTTAGAATACATACTGTTAAAATATAAATCATAAATATAAGATAAAACTCAGTAGAATTCATATAATCAAACATTAAATCCTAGTTAGTTAAAATATTTAAAAAATACACGAAGTTTAGAAACCAATATTTTAATATTGTTTTATTCTGCCATATCTTCTTATCTCTAAATAATTATTTAAGATAATACTTATTCTAAAAATATAGTATATAACCAACATTAAGGTGATATCTATAGAGTTAAATCTAAGAAAAATTAAAATCAAAAATATTTTAAGTTATCAAGAAACAGAATTCACATATTTAAAAAAATATAACATTTTAATTGGTAAAAATAGCTCTGGTAAATCCAACTTGTTTAAAATCTTTCAAATAATTAAAGATTGTTATACTGGTAATGCTTTCAATAAAAATTTTATTTACAATGGAGATGCTACTAAAGAAGTCAATACAATTTTAGAATTCGAATTTTCAGAAGAATTTAGAAAAGATCTATTGTTTTCTTTATTTAATCATAAAGTATTTGATAAAACTTTTGGATATAATGAAGGAAAATTTGATTATCCTCCCCCTAATGAATGGAGGAATAGCGAAAAAGCTTTTGATTGGTTTTCATTAAAGGGTTATTTTTTAGGCTTATCTTGTCAAATAGGATTTCATAGAAATAATGGCACTTTATGTTTAGATAAGATCTCTATTATCAACAAAAATCAGGAATTCTTAATTTATAAACTAGATTTTGATGGAAATTCATTTAGATCAAATATTTTAGATATCCATAACATTATAGGAAATCGTAGAATTCTTGATGATTATTTTAACCTTGTTTCGGTAGGAAAAAGTAACTCTTCTTCTTCACGAGTTATTTTGAAGAATCAATTAAATCAACTATTAGAATCAAACTATTTGATAAAACCACTTATTAATAAACTTCTAAGCTGTTTTTTTGAAAACGTTTTTATAATTCCTGAGAATAGAGAATTTAAACCTATTATGGATACTCTTAATGTGAATATCACAGAGATTTCACCTAAAGGTACTAACCTTGTAAAATTACTTCATAAAAAAACAGTTAAAACTGAGAAAGCTTGGTTAAAAAGATTTAAAGATGATTTACAGTATTTTATTGAGGAAGTTGATGAATTGAAGCAAGATATAGATGATAACGATCAAACTTATTTAATCCTTAAAGAAAGAGGGTTAAATTTAAGTTTACACTATGAAAATATGGGTGCGGGAATACTAAATGTTGCTCTATTTATTATTTACATCATGGAAAATGCTAAAAATAGTATTATATGTATCCAAGAGCCCGAACTTTATCTGCATCCTGGTTTAGAAAGAAAATTAAGAGATTATTTTATCGAGAAGGCTCAAAAATTCACATTTTTCATTACTACACACTCTCGAGAATTTCTAAGTAAAGATAAAGACCTTTGTAATGTACATCTGATTAAAAAGGTGAATGCTAAAACGAATGTACAAAACATCCCCCTTACAGAAGAGAATTTTAGATTAATTTATGAAGATTTAGATATTGATATTGATAAAATTACAGAAGAGAAAAAAATGATTGATAATGATGAATTTTTAACAAAATTCATTATGAAGATGAAGGAAGAACAATTTGAGACAAAATTATGGGATTTTAAAAAAACTATAGATTTTTGGCATATATCAGATCCTCATATTAAAAGAAAAAAGAAGATTGAGTTTTGCGAGAAAATAGCTGCTTTTGGTAATACAGAGGGAGGAGTAATTATAATAGGCA
>Ga0114925_10000972_pt1 | contig 13674 bp, 12 predicted proteins | sample SumtaG_2_FD_87287 | JGI IMG/M metagenome (GOLD analysis project Ga0114925, IMG submission 87287) | Deep subsurface microbial communities from Indian Ocean to uncover new lineages of life (NeLLi) - Sumatra_00607 metaG | ecosystem: Environmental > Aquatic > Marine > Oceanic > Sediment | place... | reverse complement strand
TTCGATTTCTGCGATGGCTTTATTTAGTGTACCCAATTCACCTTTTTCAATTAAATCTAAATCCCCTGCTAATAATATCTGCGTTTCCAATTCGCAAACAGAACCATAAGATATGTAAAGCATTCTAACGTAATCCAAGGTGGTCTTTCTTCCTTGGGGATTTTTGCTGTTATTCTATAGATCTCTAAACAGAGTTCGTATGACTTTTGCCAGACTTTCAAATCTTTGTAATTTTTTAGCATTTTTATCCGCCTGTTCTCTGGCGGATCACTCGAACCCTTGAATCCTTGACCCCTTGTACCCTTTGGGATCACACCGAGTCAACTATAGATGATCCACTTATTTTGCCCTAATTAACTACAACTAATCGGGAGATGATCCACATTCTTTAATTCACAGGAGGATTCTTCAAGCCGGAGTGTTAATGAACTCTCTATTAACTCCCCAGGCTCTTAATAAAACCATTGACAGCACCGACGCCCTCTTGGTCCACCAGTCGAATCGTCTGGGACCCGATAACCGCGATATCTGCTTTTCCCTTTAAAAAATCGACATCTGTTTTGTCTTTCACCCCGAAGCCAAGTGCCAGCGGAAGCTCGGTTGCCTTTCGGCATCGTGTGAGATAGCTCTCTAATTGATCGGAAAAATCCGTCTGTCTCCCGGTCACCCCTTTTCTGGCCACACAGTAAATAAATCCCTTTCCAAATGACGCAAGGTACTGCATGCGCTCGTATGGCGTGGTGGGAGAAAAGATAAAGATCGGATCGAGATTGTATTTGTCCATGGCCTCGAGATACTCTCTTCCCTCTTCCGGAGGAAGATCCGGAACAATTGCACCCTTCACATCTCCTTGCACCGTGGCGGCGGCGAACCGGTCGATCCCGTATTTGAAAAGAATATTGAACTAGCTCATAAAGAGAAAAGGGATATCAAAGGTTCGGGTTACCACCTGAGCAAAATCGATACACTTCTGCACGGTTGTCCCTCCTGCCAAAGCCTTTTGATTGGCATGAAGAATCACCGGTCCGTCTGCAATGGGTTCGGAAAAAGGGATCTGCAGTTCCATCAGATCAACGCCGCCATCCACCATGGCCTCAATGATTTTGAAAGAATCTTCGAATGTGGGGTAGCCGAGGACAATATGGGTCATCAGCAGGATTTCTTTTTCTTTAAGCCGGGTCCGCAGGTACGCTTCGAGCATGATATTCCTCCGCTTTATCCTTTATGAATTCTTGCCAACCGGGATCATCAAAAGCATCGGCGACGGTAAAGATGTCCTTGTCTCCTCTTCCGGACTGGTTGATCAGGATACTCTCTGTCCGGGGCAGAGATGATGCTTCTTTGAATGCCTGGGCAAAGCCATGGGCCGACTCCAGTGCCGGAATCAGGCCTTCTTTTTGAATCGTAAACGAAAGCGCATCCACCACCTCCTGATCCGTTGTCGCCTCGAATCGAACACGACCATTTTCCGAAAGGTGTGACAGGATCGGTGAAACCCCCACATAATCCAGCCCTGCAGCCACACTGTGGGTTTCCTTCATCTGCCCGTCATCGTCCTGAATAAAAAAGGTCTTGTAGCCCTGGGCCACACCGATGCTTGCGTCTTTTGAAGAAAGCCGGGCAGCATGTTCGCCGGAAGACAACCCCTTCCCCGCTGCCTCGACGCCGACAAGTTCCACAGGGTCATCCATGAATTCCTTGAATATCCCCAATGCGTTGGACCCGCCACCCACACAGGCATAGATGCGGGCCGGGAGTTTTCCCTCTATTTCTAAAATTTGTTTGCGGGCCTCTTTTCCGATAATGGACTGGAAATAAGAGACCATCTCCGGAAAAGGATGGGGACCGCAAGCCGTTCCCAGGACATAATGCGTCGTATCCATGTTCGTTACCCAGTCGCGGAAGGCTTCATTAATGGCATCCTTTAGAATCCGGGTTCCCTCCAGCACCGGGACGACTTCTGCGCCCAGCCGTTCCATCCAGAAGACATTGGGCCGCTGCCGCCGGACATCGACCTCCCCCATATAGATGGTACATTTGAATCCAAATCGGGCGGCCATGGTAGCGGTTGCCACCCCATGCTGGCCGGCCCCGGTCTCTGCGATGACCCGGGTCTTTCCCATCCGCCTGACCAGAAGTCCCTGTCCCATCACATTGTTGACCTTGTGAGCACCGGTATGATTCAGGTCTTCCCGTTTAATGTAGATGCGCGCACCGCCAAAATGCCGGGTCAGGTTTTCAGCAAAGGTTAACGGCGTGGGCCGGCAGGAATAGGTGGACAGGATCTTCTCATATTCCGGCCAGAAGGCGGGATCCTTTTTTGCCGCCTGAAAAGTCTCTTCAAGTTCGTCAAAGGTGGCGATAAGAATCTCAGGGAGATAAGCACCGCCGAACCCTTCATAGTAGCCCCGTTCAAACATTATCAATTCCTCCTATGGTTTGAGAAAAAACAAACTGATCTGTTCGACAGAAAAGTTCCGAGTAGATAGCGTTTTTGACCCGGTCAAAGTGAAGAAACCGCTTTACGGTCAGGATCGGTGTGTCCGATGAAACAGCCAGTTCTCGACCCTTTTTTCCGCTTAAAAAACCGATCCTGAAGTTCTGCTTTCCGCCGGTCGGCCGCATGTAATAGTGTTCATCGACAATTTGCGAGAGGGATTGTCCTGACAGGTCAAACCGGTCGATTCCTGAAAAGAGGGTTGCATGCAGATAGATATCCTCGAGAAGAACCGGCATCTCCTTTACCTGGCTGAGCCTGGATAGAAAAAAAACCTTCTGGTTGGCAAAGGGATTTTCCGGATCGTCTCCGATCGACACCAGTCGCGTCTTTTCCAGAATGCGGGGGGTCATTGATATCCCTTTTTTGTGAAAGGATGAGATCGTCCCGGCCAGGGAAAAGAGATCAATCTCTTTCTCTCCGGTCTTTACATAGGTTCCGGAACCCCGCTTTCGAACCAGTAACCGTTTTCGAACCAGAAGGTCCGTGGCCTGCCGGGCGGTCGGCCTACCGATGCCGTAATTCGACGCAAGGCTGTGCTCAGACGGAATCCGTGAGCCGGGCGGATAGTCTCCTGAACGGATTTTGGAAAGGAGGATATCCGCCAGTTGATGGTACAATGGAATCGGAGATTGTGGGTTGAGCATCATCGACTCTTTTATTTCCATGTCTCGACATACTATTAAATTAACACGCGACGCATTTCTAAGGTATGTATGGCATATTGGTAAAGTTGTCAAGACAAATTTATCAGTTTGTCATCTTGACACACCATTGCCTGTGAGTATCCATTTAAAGTATAATAGTGGCCTTCTGAAAATAGTATGGGCGGTTCAAAGGAGAAATGAACCGCCCATACACAGAGGATGGAAGAAGTGATAGCGAACGTTTGGGGTTTTCGTCCGCTAATACAACCTATAATACTACAATGTGGCATGTCAAGCAGTTTTTTCGTCTGCCTCATAAAATTATAGAATTGAACATTGGAGGGGAGGTGTAACCACTTTCTACTCCCTTTCTATCTCTCCGGCGGCATAGGGCGTTGTTTGGGCTGTCGCGCCGATGAGTACATGCGCTTCGGTTCGGCGTGCGGTGATAATGCCGGCAATGCATACCAAAATAGCTCCTGCCCATGTGTGCAGGTCCAATGTCTCCCCCCAGAAGATCCAACCGATGAAAGTTGCGAAGACGACATTCGCGTAAGTGAAGGAACCCACCAGGGCCGCCGGTGCAAAACTGTAACCTTTGGTGAGAAGGTACTGCCCTATCACGGCCAGCAGGCCGATGAGTATGAGCGCCACCCACGTCTCAGGCTCAGGTGCCTGCCAGGACCAGAACAAGGGACCGGCGGAAATTACAGTCGACAGGATAGTGAAATAAAACACGATCCGAATAGCAGGCTCCGAGGCGGACATGCGCCGGATACTTACCATTGCCAGAGCGGCGAACATTCCCGCACCCAGACCCACAAACGCAACCGATTGAAATATGCCGAATCCAGGTTTAAGGATCATAATCGTCCCGATAAAACCGATAACGATTGCCCCTCGTACATTACGATCGACCGGTTCACGCATCCACAGGTAGGCAATCATTGGAATAAACAGGGGCGCCGTAGCCATGAGCAGAAAAGCTTCGGTGAGTTGCATGTGGGCGATGGCGTAGAAAAAACAGTACATAGCCCCCAATCCTGTCATGGCGCGTAATAAATGGAGCTGAAAACAGTTCGTTCTGACACCGCCGGACGGCCGACTGTACCATAGCCATGGCAGGATAAAAATGAGGGCGCAGGCGTTTCGAGAGAAAACAACCATCTCATTATTGAGCGAGGAAGAAACAACCTTTACCAGCGCTCCTAAGATTGCAAACACAAACGTAGCTCCCAGAACAAACAGAGCACCGGCTACGGGTTGATTTTTGTAGTTTTCTGTTGGATTCATTCTTCTCATCTGGCTCCCAGGTGAATTGCTGAAGTGCCATGAATAACAGACTGATTTAAGAAAACAAACGAAAATTTATTCCGGATGACGTCCAAAAAAATTTATCCCCTTTTCTTCTCGAGCTGTATCTTCAATTTAGTCTATATGGCGCATCCAGGTTTGAGTTCGATATAAGAATAAGATATATCCTCTGATTTTTAGCTTTCCGTCTTCAAGCCATATTTTGGCATTATAGTTTTTACCGTTATCCGGATCCAACACTTTTCCCTTGGACCAGGCATCCCCCTTCTTGGTTAAACCATTTATGATCACCATGCCCAGTGTTTTTTTGTTTTTTTGTTCCCCTGTGCATTTATCACAAACCGGATCCGGGTCCTCCCCGGGTTTGAGGAAAAGTTTAACAATTCTTCCATACAGTTTTCCTTCCTGTTCGTAGATTTCGACTATGGATTTGGGTTCTTTGGTCTTATCATCAATCGTTTTCCATTTCCCCCAGATTGTATCATCCTGGGCTTCGGCAGCAATTGCTGTAAAAAAGAATACAAATAGCAACAGACATGGTATTTTTTTCATCAAATCCTCCTAAAAGACCTAAGGGTTATGAATGTTAACATTTCTGAATGGCAATAACGGGATCAAGACCTTTGTGTATGGCTCTGCGAACCATTGAATCGATATGCCCCTCTTCCAACAGGTCGTGAGGATGCCTGTCATCGGTACACCACATCATACGACGCGCGGTCTGCTCATTGATAACCGGTAGCAGCTCCTCCAGGTTTTTCGCTCCGGTTCCCTCCCGGACCATGATATGCATTCCGGCCATCAGCTTTTCTCTGGCTTCCCGGGCCGTGGTGCATTCATGATCACTTGAGATGCCCGCGGCAACATAGGCGTAAATATCAAAATTGCTCAGTCCCGGCGCATGGCCGTCAACCGGCTTTTTTGGGGAATAGTCGCCGAACCCGACGATGCAACCGTGAGCTATGGCAATATCACCTGAAACGATCTCGCCTGAAAAAACATTAATGACACGAGCATGGGTCAAAAGAAGATCCACCGGTTCTTCACCGCGTGCCGATCTGATAATATCTTTGAGAATCATCGTAGAGTGCCTTTGTTTTTTTTTATGATCCGGCTGATCTCGGTAACCCTTTCAAGGATCTCTTCCAAATCTATGGTCGTCAGATTTCCATCTTTCACAAGGGCTCTACCGGAAACAATAACATCCCGCACGTCTGATCCCCGCACAGCATAAACAATGTGAGATACCGGATTGTACATGGGAACAAGGTGGGGTTGGGCGGTATCGATAACGATAAGGTCCGCCGATTTTCCGATTTCCAGGGAGCCGATATCTCTGTCCAGGCCGATGGCTTCAGCACCTTTAATCGTGGCCATTTTCAGTACGGTCCGGGCATCCATCACCGTGGGATCAAGGGCATCCACTTTATGAAGCTTTGCCGCCATGTCCATTTCCTGGAAGAGATCAAGGTCATTGTTGCTTGCGCATCCGTCCGTGCCGAGGCCGACCGTGACACCGTTCTTTAACAGGTCTGCAACCGGAGAAATGCCCGCAGAAAGCTTCATGTTGCTTTCCGGATTGTGGGACACCTTTGCCCGGCGTCTTGCAATGATCCTGATATCATCATGGTCCAGCCATATGCCGTGCACCAGCAGTGTATTCCCATCAAGAACGCCGATCCGATCAAGATACTGAACCGGAGTGGCTCCGTGCTCCGATTGAATCTGATCCCGTTCGGCTTTGGTTTCAGCGACGTGGATTTGAAAGAGCAATCCATTTTCGGCAGCGGCCGCTTTGGCCTTTTTCAATGTCTCAATTGAACAGGTGTAAGGGGAATGGCAAAAAATCGAAGGGGTTATCAAAGGAGATATCCCTTGCCACTTTTTTGTAAATGCCACGGCATTTTTGATATTTTCCGACGGATCCGGAACGCCCGGTGCGGGAAAATCGATAACCCCCTGTCCGAGTACGGCCCGCATGCCTGATTTGTTCAATGCCGCTGCAACATGGTCCTCAAAAAAATATCCGTCACAGCATGTTGTCGTACCTGACAGCAGCATCTCGGAACAGGCCAGAAGTGCGCCCAATTCAACAGATTCGGGATTGATGTGCCTTCTTTCAGCCGGAAAGATGTGTTCATTCAGCCATACGGAAAGGGGAAGGTCGTCGGCAAGGCCTCTGAAAAGGGTCATGGGCAGATGGGTGTGTGTATTCACCAAACCGGGCATAATAATCCCACCCTTGACATCGATGACATCTTCGGCCTCCGGCAAAGGAAGGTTGCCGTCGCTGGCTTCGATCCGTTCAATTCTACCGTCTTTGATACAGACCGCGCCTTTTTCAATAATGTCAAAATCCGGATTTACGGTAATGATCGTACCGTTGTGTATGACCCTGTCAAAAATCATTTCTCTCAGTGAAAATACCCAAGCATGCGTCTGTTCTTTCTAACGATCCTCTAATGCACTCAAACAGTACACGCTTTAACAAAAGATCATCCATTCCGCTGGTAATAATGATTGATAGTAAAAACACCCCGACACCTCAAGTTAAATACTTCATGATATAATACACCTTTGTTGTCAAGAGAGGTTGACGGATGTTGATGTAACAGGTAAAAAAACAGCACGAATGTTGATCAGATGTGGATATGCCGAAATACAATCTGGAGAATGAACCATGCAGCATGCGGATATCATTATCAATAATGCAACCATCCTAACCATGGATTCAAGTAATACGGTTCTGGAAAACGCCTTTCTATTGATTTCCGGAGATGAAATTACCCATATCGGGAATCAAGATCCAACGGCATTTACAGCTGAAAAAATGATCGACGCCGAGGGTGGTTTGATCCTTCCGGGTCTTGTGAATGCGCATACCCACGCGGCCATGAGTCTTTTCAGAGGCCTTGCCGACGATCTTCCGCTCATGGATTGGCTGAACAACTACATCTTTCCGGTAGAAAACAGAATGGATGCTGACTTTGTTTATACCGGCACTCTGCTTGCCCTTGCGGAGATGATCATGTCCGGTACGACAACCTTCTGTGACATGTATCTGTTCGAGGACGAAGTGGCAAAGGCGGCTCAAAAAGCAGGGGTGAGGTGCCTGGTGGGAGAAGTTTTGTACGACTTTCCCTCACCCAATTACGGACCTGTAGTAAAAGGTCTTGAATATACCGAATCGCTGATCCAAAAATGGCGGAATGATCCCGTCGTATCCATCGCCGTTGAACCGCATTCCCTGTACACCTGCAGCCCGGAGCTACTTATCGCATCCAACGAACTGGCGTTGAAATATCGCGTGCCGCTTATTATTCACGTTGCCGAGACCTTGAGCGAGATTGATGAAATTAAGGGAAAATACGAAAAAACACCGGTGGAGCACCTTGAAACCCTGGGGCTTTTAGGTCCCCACCTGATTGCGGATCACTGTGTGCATCTTGAAACACCGGATATTCAAAGACTGGCAAATCACGGCGTAAAGGTCGTTCACAACCCGGAGAGCAACATGAAGCTGGCATCCGGCGTGGCCCCTGTCCCCGAACTGCTTTCCCAAGGCGTGATCGTGGGACTGGGAACGGACGGATGCGCATCCAACAACAACCTGGATCTTTTTTCAGAAATGGATACGACCGCCAAGCTCCACAAAGTCCACACCATGGACCCCACGGTCATGGATGCCCGGACCGTGCTGAAAATGGCGACCATCGAAGGAGCGAAAGCATTAGGATTCGGCGATATCACCGGATCCCTTGAAAAGGGAAAAAAGGCGGATATTATCGTGATCGACACCCACAAGCCGCATCTTACCCCCCTCTACAACGCAACATCTCACCTGGTTTATGCCGCCAAAGGAAGCGATGTCAGGCACTCCATCATCAACGGCAAGGTGGTTATGGAGAATCGAAAATTGCTGACTCTGGATCTTGAAGAGATCATCGCCCGGTCCAGGGAAATATCGGTACAGGTGAGGTCCTGGCTGACTTAGCCGGGTTTCTGTACGGGTAGGATCAGACGTCCATTCAGCCGGTGTAAATTATTCATTGACCCTATAGATTTCCCACAACATGGCTGATAATCGTTTCAAGCTTGGGAGCAGCTTCTTTGGCAACGCTGATGATTTCCTCAACCGTCGCGGGAACCGGTGCATCCGGGTCGTGAACGTTGGTTATGGTTGACAGGCCGAGCACTCTCATCCCCGCATGAACCGCCGCGATCACCTCCTGGACCGTTGAGAACCCGACTGCATCGGCACCAATGGCCCTAAGAAACCGGATTTCGGCCGGTGTTTCAAGGGACGGCCCTTTAAGGCCTGCGTAAACTCCCTTCTGCATATCGATTCCGGCATTTTTTCCGCAATTTTCCGCAATTAACGCCAACTTTTGATCGTACGCGCCGGTCATATCGGGAAACCGGAGTCCCCAGCGGTCTTCATTGGGTCCGACGAGAGGATTTGATCCGGTGAGGTTGATATGATCGGCAACGATCATGATATCTCCGGTGCTAAGCCCGGGGTTGAGACCTCCTGCCGCATTGGTAAGTATTACTGTTTTAACACCAAGCTCCTGCATCACTCTGATGGGAAAGGTCACTTCAATAGGGGAGTATCCTTCGTAAAGATGAAAACGGCCCTGCATGGCGACGACCTGTCTGCCCGCCATGGCACCGAGAAGAAGCCTGCCGGCGTGGCTTTCCACCGTCGCAGTAGGAAAATGTGGAATATCTTTGTATTCAAAGGCGGCAGATATGTCCAGCGATTCCGCACTTTCCCCGAGGCCGGTGCCGGTGAACAGTCCGACTTCCGGTTTTTCTTGGATATGGGTATTCAGAAATTCTGCTGTTTCAACCGCGTTATTTAGATAATTTTTCATGGGTCGAACCTCTGTAAACGAAATAAATGTAAAAATTCAGATATATTCAATAAAACAGAACTCCAAAGAATTCAACGCCTTTAATTAAACCTTGAAGACCCTTTTCTTTTTATGTATTTCAAGAGATAACATATCGTATTCATCCGGATTTGATACAGTAGTGACATTTTAGATCTGTGCATTATGTTGTTCAATAGAATCTTAATGATATTTCGAGGCGACAATTATGCCGACTGAAGAGGGTGTTGTAACAAAACTCGGTTCCACTACCGCATGGATCATCACAACGAAAACCGGGGCCTGTGAGTCATGCGCCGCAAAAAGTTCCTGCGCGGCAATGGGCGGCGGGAAGGAGATGGAGGTGGAAGCGATCAATACGGCAGGGGCAAAGGTCGGTCAAAAAGTCGTCATCAGTTTCGAAACATCGCCGCTGCTAAAATCCGCTTTTTTACTCTACATGTTCCCGATACTTTTCCTGCTGGTCGGCGCGCTCATCGGCGATAAAATGGCGCCTTATTTTAATGTCGATGCGTCGGCGCTATCTGTAATTACCGGCTTTCTGCTATTTGGGCTTGCATTGCTCTTCGTGATATCCAAGGGAAACAAGCTGGCCAAGACGGACGAATACCGGCCGAAAGTCGTTAGAATCTTAAAAGAGGGATAAAAAGTCTCAACACCCCTTCGCTCGTAAGTCTATCCATTTATTCAAAATCCGATTATTCTTGACAATTTACAGCAACATATTGTATTTAATTATAAACGTTTAAACGCTATTCAACGGAATTATCGGTAAACTTAAATTGTCTTGGCGTTGATGAATCCCAAAATTTCTCACGGAGAGAGTAAAATCAGACTTTTTACGATACCGTCAGATTTAACTTATTAAAAATAAGGAAAGTAGAACCCCACGGGCTTGCGCCCGTGGTCCTCTGCTAATTTGAATAGCCCTCGTATTGGATCGAGGGATTTGCCATGATCATTCATTATTCACTTCCCTTGAACCCACCGAAAAGGTTTGAAACCGAGTCGAACTCGATTCTTCTCGGACGCAAACCGGGTCCAGACCAGCAAATTGACCTTGATCTGGAACTGGATGAATACATCTCGAAGGTCCATGCCTGTGTCACCCATGAAAATGGAGAATACTGGATTGAAGACCTGGGCAGCGCGAACGGCACATGGGTGAACGGCCGAAAAATTGAAAAAAAAACGCGGTTTAGACAGGGCGACAAGGTACAGGTGGGCTGGACGATGATTGAAGCGGACACAGAAACACCGGCGCCTGCTCCCGCCTTTGTTGAAAAACCGATGGATACCGCCCCTCAAATTCACGAGCCTGAACTGACGCCGGATTCTCCCACCTTTACAGGAGAGTCCGACGAGATCGTGCCGCCGGCTGTATGGCCTGATTTGGAGCCGGATGTGCCTACAGTTGTCGGAGATTTGGCGGAAGCCGGCATCCCTGTCGCAGAACCTGATCCGGAACCGGATACCCCCGTATTTGTCGAAGAACCGGTGAAAACCGAACCGCCCATCCCTGAGCCGGAACCGATCCCTGAAACCGAAGGCACCATTGTCGATTTAACGGACGTAACAACACGTCCGTATGCTGTCTCAGGTGAAGGGTCAGCGAATGATAGGCTGACACAGGCCTGGAAGCAGTTAGCGGGATTTAACGATCTTTGCAATGAGCTTGGGACGGCTGACACCCTAGACGCAATGGTACGGATTCTCATAGAAAACCTGAAACTGGCGATCCCCAATGCACAACGCGGCGCCGTTCTTTTACCTGACAAGCGGGGTGAACTGCTGCTCAAGGCGCACTGGCCTCCCGGCGATCATTCCGTGAGCGGGACCTGGATCAACCGGGCATATAAAAGACGCGAGCATTTCGTATGGGCTGCTTCCGAGGACAGCGACTTAGAGAATGATGCACCGCAAAGCGCCCTCTATTACAAGGTACAGTCTGCGATTTATGTTCCGTTGCTTTCGGGAAATGAGGTACTGGGTGCAATGTATGTAGATAATCATTACACGCGTGAGGCGTTTGCCGGCACCGATCTGGAGCTGATGCGGGCCATTGCCAATCAGGTTGCAATGTTCATCAGAGATCATGTGCTGAGAAAAGATTTGAAACGTGAAGAGAAAATACGCTCCGATCTTTCACGGCAATTCCCTCCAAAAATTGCCCAGCGCATCCTAGGGAAAGGCGGTCAACTGCGCGTCGGGGGCGAACGGGTGGACCCGGTGACCATCCTTGTCTCGGATGTGCGGAGCTTCACGGCACTTAGCGCAAAAATGGCGCCGGACGACGTCGTACGCATGCTCAATGAAATGTTCGACGCTTTTGTTCCGATTATTTTTGAGTACGACGGCGTGGTGGACAAATATATCGGTGATTCCGTTCTGGCGGTATTTGGCAGTCCTGAAAAAGACGACCGGCAATGTGAAAAAGCGGTTCAGGCGGCCCTCGAGATGCAACAGGCGGTTGAAAAACTTGGAGAAGGAAGAAGGGTTCGCCGGCTGTCTGCCTTTGATGTGGGAATCAGCGTGCACACCGGCGAGGCGATACACGGCTTCATAGGATCCACGGAGCGAATGGAATACACGGTGATCGGCGATACGGTCAACCAGGCTACAAGGTTTTGCGACGGCGCCGAACCGGGCGAAGTCGTCATCAGTAAATCGGTTTATGAACGGATTTATCATCTGGTGGAAGTTGAACCCAAGACAATCAGAACCAAGCATCCTGAAATTGAACCCGACCTGGAAGCCTATATTGTCAAAAAACTAAAAAAGAATACATAGGATTCCGACCCGAGAACGGATAGTTCCGTGCCAATCATTTTAACCTCTTTTCCGCAATCGTTCCTGTTGACACCCGAATGACTTTGACCTATACTTCCCTGATTCAACGGAAGGTTTTAGTTATTGTTGAATACGTACTCCCTGCACGAATTCTGCTGACTCAATTGCTTTGGTGTCAGTCTTGGCTGCAATGGAGTGCTGATCTTGAATCGATTGCAGATAGGGGTCCCGCCCAACATCGAAAGCGAAAACCCGGTTTGCATTACCCCATCGGTCCCAGAGATCGAGGGATGAGAACGGAGTTACGGATGAAGCAAAAGCTGCTGAAGTATAAATTGGGAAGCATTCTGCTGGTCAGCTTGCTGTTTGTGGTTTTGACGGCTCCCGTTGCCTGGAGTCAACCGATACAACAGATTACGATAAACTACATCGAGGCCTCGACGGTTCCGGACCAACTTTCGAATGAGGTCCGTGCATTTGTCACGGTTTCAGATGCTGATGATAACCCCATTCTCGGCCTTTCCCTAAATGACTTTCAAGCAAGGGAAGACGGCAGAGAGATTGCCATTGAAGAAGTGGCCCCGGCAGATGATCCCATGGCTGTTGTGTTGGCTATCGATACCAGCGGAAGTATGCAGGCCAAGGACAAAACCGGGCAGACTTCGATGGCTGCGGCCAAAAGAGCGGCATTAGATTTCATTACCATGCTGTCGGAAAACGATCGTGTGGCCCTTTTCAGTTTTAATAACGAACCGACGCTTCATATGGACTTTTCTGAAGACCACGATGCTGCCGTCAACGCCGTGTATACCCTGGCTGCAAAACCGAATGCCGCCACGTGTCTCTATGATACTGCCTATGAAGCAGTTAAAAAAGCGGCTGAAATTCCCAGGGGCAGGCGTGCCATCATCCTGCTCACAGATGGTAAAGACGAGAAAGCAGGGCGCACATGCAGTACATACAGTTCAAACGACGTTATCGATGCGGCGACCACCAAAACAATTCGAGTGCCCATTTACACCATTGGTGTGGGGCCCAAGGTTGACGCCCGGGAACTGGGTCGCATCGCCAGGCTCACCGGCGGCCGGAGTCTTCTGGCAACATCCCTGGCCGAATTAACGGGCTTTTACCAGACCATCGCGAATCAGCTGAAAAATCAGTACCTCGTAAAGTATAACACCCAGGCCCCGAGTGGTGAACACAGCTTGGTGCTCAAAGTTCAGCACGAAGGAAGCACGGGACAGGATGAAAAGAGGTTCTGGGCCCCGCCGCAACCGGTCCTGCATCCTCCTTCGGTAAGTTTTGTCCGCCCGACGCCGCAAGAAAAAATCCGTGGCACCGTGTCTGTAAAGGTGAGCATTTCTCCAAAAGAGACACTGGCCAAAGTCAGGTTCTACGTCGATGCAGCCCTGAAAAAAGAGAATACAAAAGCTCCTTTTGAGTCATTCAAATGGGATACCGCCGACCTTTCATCAGGTCTTCACGTACTCAGGGTCGAAGCCATCGACATCAAAGGACAGAGCGGATATGC
>Ga0114925_10000971_pt1 | contig 13678 bp, 25 predicted proteins | sample SumtaG_2_FD_87287 | JGI IMG/M metagenome (GOLD analysis project Ga0114925, IMG submission 87287) | Deep subsurface microbial communities from Indian Ocean to uncover new lineages of life (NeLLi) - Sumatra_00607 metaG | ecosystem: Environmental > Aquatic > Marine > Oceanic > Sediment | place... | reverse complement strand
TGGATATCTTCCGGCAGGTCCAGTAACCGCAGGGTTTGAGCGATCTCCGCCTGGCTGCAGCCCATGTGCTCGGCCAGGGCGGTCTGAGTGACCTTGAATTCGTCCAGGTAGCGGCGGTAGAACCTCGCTTCGGCAATGGGGTTGGGGTCGGTACGCTTCTTATTCTCCTCCATAGCGATATCCGCCATCTGCCGATCGGTGAGGGCAGGGTCGATGATCAACCGCATGGACCGCTTGTCTCCCCGATCCGCGAGGAGACGAAGGGCAGCCAGGCGAATGTGGCCATCGGCGAGCTCTACATTCTTGCCGGCAGGTCGAGACTTGGGGGTTTCGATCTGGCCATGGACCATAATGCTCTCGGCCATCTCCTGGATCGGCTGGGGGTCGTCGCGGCCCTCCAGTTGATAGGGGTTTGGTTTGATGCGGTCCAGCTCCACATACTTAAGGCGTTCTTCCCGTTTGGTTTGCATAGATTCTCCCTTCACAATTGGGAATCCTCTTCTGCTGGCCGGGCTTGGCCGGGGAACGGTGGGGTCGCCATCCCACCGTTGGAGGTCAGGGCGCTAGACCAACACCTACCCGGCCTTACCCGATATTGGAGGGGACAGTGGGTTGACGTAGAATGGGGGGGTTCGTTATAATAACTTTGGGTTTTGAGAATGCTTCTTCTCACTGCCTCTACCTTTCCGTACCTGCCACCCAATCTGCAGTAGATCGGGTGGCAGTGTCATTTTTCTGCCTCTTCGATCTTGTTTCTCAGCTATTCAGTCAACACTTCCTTCTCCCCATCGTAGTCTAATCTGCAGGCCAAAATTTGTTTGCCTTGCTTCTCAGTGATGCTTACAACGTTTTTCATACTTGCGCCTAGATAGCATTACTCAAAATAGCTTGAGCGGTTCTTAGCCACTGTTCATCAAAATATCTTACCCCAGTCTTATCCACAAAAGTCGGTTTGGGTAGAAGGCCACGCTCAATGCGAAGATCAAGCTGAAATCGACTGAGCCCCAGTGCCGCCCTAATGTGAGGTGCTGTTAAATACTTATGGGCTAATTCCACCTTTGGCGTCGGCATAGCCTAAGACTAGCACAGGACTGGCAGTTTGTCAAGCCCTCTGGAGGTGCAATTTGGGCAGAGGATTTTCGGGGCAAAAAAGGGGGCTCCACCTGCGCTAGCTTCGCGGGAGCCCCGAGTAGGCGAAATAGGCTAAAAGTGAGCCTCCAGAATCCAAATCTGACGGCTTTTCGAGGGTGACCAATACGGTAGAACCTGGGGAATCGTAGCTAAAACGGCTCAGCTTAACGCTGAGGGCTATTCCCAGGGGGGGGGTGATGTGGTTGGGTGTTGGCAGGGCACAAAAAAGGGGTCTGAATCCCCTTGCGAGGACTCAGACCCCTTTTATTAGAGGGTCAGTGCCAGTTGTTTTGGCGCTGCGGCCTCTATTATTGCCTTGGCCTCTCTTCTTCTCTGCCGGCCGCTTTCCTCCCTGGCCTGTGTCCGCCGCCGGTAAATCCACCGCTTGAGGTCGTTGAGCTGACCCTGCTGGTACTGGGTGATGGATTCCATGCGGATATCCTCGGGTGCCGGCGTGCCCTTCTTCTCGAGCAGCTTGGTACAGACGTGGAGGTAGATATCCGCCCAGTCCCGATCCATGGGAGCCTCCAGGCTGGCCGTGTAGAGATAGGCACAGGCCTCGGCATCGGTTGCGGAGGCCTCCGCCCCCTTGCTGACTTGCATCTCCATGATAAGCCGCTGCAGGGTGACCTCAGATTTTATCCAGTCGGGAAGGGTATCATGCCATCCCCCAGGGCAGACCACGAGAGGGTCAGTGAAGACGCCCACCAGGCCGTCTATCTGTTTTCCTATTTTGTTGTTCAATCCTCCTCCTTTCTATTCCGGATTTTTAGGCAGACCTTCCCTATCCGGCAGATCTCATTTCTGCCGTCGACCTACATTCCTAGGGTGTTTTGTTTGCCTCTTTCCTGCTCGGCTGCCAGGGCACTGGCGGGGATGTCTCGGCGCACCGATGCTACCGAATCGACCGGTCGCCGGATGGCATTGGTTATCATGTAGTTAAGCTGTACCAGCCTTTCCTGCATATATTGAGGCAGGTCCGGGATCTGCGCGGCCTCGTTGCAAGCCTCACCAGCCTGCTTCAATATGGGCCGTGCCTGCTCAAGCAATGCCTCGACCCTATCCATAGCCTCACTGACAGCGACCCCACTCCATCGTATTGGCATAGCGTTCACCTCCTTCCTTGTCGAAGTTGTTGGAAATAGTGGATGACTGCCTCGGCGTTGGGGTTCTCTCCCCAGGACGAGACCACAGCAGTAAAGCTATCCCCTCGAGTATCCGTCATCTCCATTCCCATATCCTCGGCCTCACCGGCATCGCGGTTGACGATCAGGTACTCGATTTGGTCGGTACAAAGCACCTGATCGATCAACCCCCCCTCCATGAAGATCACCGCTTTAACCATTCGCACCTCCTTTCAGACCTATCCTTTCCCGACTGCCCTGGTCGGGACTCATCACACGCAACCCCAGCCGTCGCCAAGGGGTATTGTGCCGGCCAGCCGATATGTGCCATCATTGAGCCTGGCAACAACTTCTTCGGCCTCCTTTATATCAGCGACATCTGTGGGCTCCAAGCATGTTAGCCAGCCATTATTTGGGTGGATGCAGTAATATCGAGCGTCACACTCATCCGTCAGAATTAGTGCCCACCCATCATGCTCATCCAAGCCTACCACAACAGCGGACCACTCAGGGCCACCATTGGCGTCAAGGATCACGATCTTGTCGCTGTTCTCCAAGTCATCGCTACATCCAGACCATTCTGGTTGGCCATAGTGTGAGGTGAACACCTCGGTTGTCAATTCGCCAATCACCTCACCATTCTTGGATAGCTTCACCAATTTAGTCATCAATCCTTCAAACATGTTCTCACCTCCTTATTTGTTGAGTCTAGACTTGGCTCCTAGTGGTATCCATCCGTCTGGCCGCTCGCTTGCCGCTTGCTTTGGCGTTAGCATAGGCCCGCCCCAAAGTTTGATCGCCATAGCATACAACGCGTCTAGCCTCGTTTTATACCCATCCTGGCCATCAATCCCACAATCCAAGATCCATGTTTTGCCCTCTTTGTATACTTCGCACGATGTTGTCATCTTCTCCTCCTTTCCGGGCAGAGGTATCTTGTCCCGATCGGCCATGTCGGGCCTCTGCTCGATATTCAGCCTGCCGCTAGAGCGACATTGCTTCCTGTTTCCAGGGCCGTAGACGTGCGGCCTTGGCTTCTCTCTCCACTGCCAATTTCTCCTCTGCCGTGACGCCCCCTAATATAGGCGCACCCCTTTGGGTACTGCATAATTAGTGCCCTCCCTCCTCAGACTGATATGTTCTTTGTATGCTGCCCGAGCCGTTGCGCGAGTGGGATGTCCATCACTCCATCCTTGTAGGCCGTCAAGACGAAAATACCACTTCCCATCCTTCCGCTTGTGTATATCAGATGCCATAAATCGCCTCCCTTATTAGTTGAGTGTCCAGCACTCACTCCTGCCACCTGTCACATGGCAGGGTGTGGAAGCTAGACTTCTCCTTTCCCGACTGCCCTGGTCGGGCTATGAGTTAGTATTCGTCCGGGAAGAGGACCGTCGTTACCGAGCGGTCCGCTTCCGTGATAATCCAGATCTTCGGCAACCCTTCCTGCTCATAGGCGGAGAGTAGTCGAAATCCCTCTTTGAGCGAGATCTCGTTTCCCTTCTTGTCCTCTTCTTCCAGGTTACCCCAGTCACCCCCAGCGTGCCTTACGATGCTCTCGGCTACCAGCTTGGCGAACTGGGTATCCTCCTCGGCCTTGGCGTTTACGCCTTGGGTCATGACAAAAAAACCTAGAGGGAACTTTTGCATTGTGTCTACCATACTTTACTCCTTCCTGGGCAGAGGTATCCTGTCCTGACCGGCCATGTCGGGCCTCTGCTCGAAGTTCAGCCTACTGCTAGAGCGACATTGATTCCTGTTTCCAGGGCCGTCGTCGTGCGGCATCGGCTTCTATCGCTTGCTCTCTCTCGAACCGCTCAAGTTTTGCGGGAATTGTGAGGTCGGTGATCCCTCTCATATCGGGGCTCGCTCGGCCATCTGCGACGCTTCCCACCAGCGTTGTGTACCAGTACTGCTTCCAATAGTGCTCTCGCCTCACCACAATCGGAACCAAGCTGAAGGGCCGATTGATGCGGGTTAGCCCTGAAGGGCCACGGTGGATATCACGCTCTAGCTCGATGCCCTCTGGTGGCTTGTATCCCTGTTTCTGTGTGTAGACGTAGGAGCCTGAATCGAAGTCTTTAGACAAGCCCCATAGCCCCTTATGGCCCACCTTCGGCATGAGGGATAGCAGCGCATCCGCACTCTCCAGCAGATCCTCCGCTGGGCAGTGATCCAGATCGCCATAGATTCCCTTAGTCGGCAGGTCAATGATCACCGCCCCTGGTTTTAACTTCGCCATCTTAATCACCTCCTTTCGGGCAGACTTCCCCTTTCCTAGTCGCCCAGGCTAGGCAGGTGCCGGTATTTGGTTAGTTGCCTTTTTCGTGCGTCTTGTACCAGACTCCCGAATCGATCAGACCTTGACACGCCTTCACTGTGTCAAACAACTTCCCGCAACTGTCAGCTTCCTTACAACGCCGACAGAATAGAAGCTCGAAGTCGGTCTGGTCGAGATCGTAGATACTGGCCTTGCTTAAATCTCGCATGGCTCTCCCTTCGGGCAAAATTTAAGGGGAACTTACCCCGCACGGAGGAGTAAATTCCCCTTAAAAAGACACAAAAAGAGGGCGTCCTCGCCCTCCCTTTGCGTGGCTGTTTTTTTAGAGGGTTATGCGTTCGTTTGGCTATGCCGTAACGAGTGCTTTACGGCTTCGGCTCTGCTTGGGCGGTTGGGTGGTATCCTCCCCGCTGGGGTTCCCTTGTCCCTCGGTCTTTTCCCCTTCCGGCGTTGAGGTTTGGCTCTCGGCATTGGCTACCACTTGGCTATCTTCCTGCCCCACACTCGCCTCTTGCCCCTCGGCAAGGGCTTGGCCCACTGCACCCGCAACGGCTGGAGCCGCTTTGTGGGGAATCTCCAGGGGCATCTGGATTATGCGATAACCGTTGACCGAGAAGATCATCGGGCCTTTGGGAGAGCCGACCTGCAATTCTACCATACCGCCGCAAGCCTTGAGAGCTTGAGCTAAGTATCCGAGCTGCACTGCCGTTTTTGCTTCCCCTTCGGTCTCGGCCTCTAACTCGGTCTTGCCTTGTTCCTCTTTGCTTTCCAGGGTCAGCTTGCCGTCAGCGATGGCGATCACAACTGGACGTGCCCCATTTTTGAGGCTATCAGCGAACCAGAGAGATGCTAGACCTTGAACAGCTTTCCCCGCTTGCCTAGTGTCGAACCTTGCATGAGCCTTGAAGCTATCTTCTTTGGGGATAAGGTTTTCGTAGTCAGGGGATGAACCCGTGTCCCCAGACAAGCGATAACTCACAAGCTCGGTTTCCAATACAAGGCACTTCGCCAGCTTTTGGGTGCTTGCCTCAAAGTCTAACCGTACTCTTTTGGCTTTCCGCAAGGCGGGTATCAAGGCTTTTAAGTCCGTGGCTTGAACCATGACTTCGGCTTTGTCGCCTTGCAAGGGCAGTGTATAGATCGCCAGTCGGTAACCGTCTGCACTAACGATGTTCAGAACTCCGTCACCACGCCGAAAGAGGACGGTATTCAGTATCGGCTTGCTCTCTTCCGTCGAGGTAAAAGGTATGATTTTTGTCAGTGCAGTGGCAAGCTCTATGGTACCGAGGTTCGGGTTTACTGCAACGCTGGGGCTAACTTGAAGCTGGCCTAAACTGTGGGCCGTGTTCTCTCCAATCCATGCCCCTCCAGGCAAATGACTGACGTTGCGACCACAAACTACCTTAAGACTTCCGTCGTGCTGCTTGTCGCTAGCCACGCCGTTAGACGGTACCATCTTGACGATGCCGCCGTCTAGTGCCTTAAGGTAAGTCAGGAAACCCCGCCGCCCAACTGTGAATTTGTCGATGACCTTGATTCGCTCGGCTTGCGACCTGCTCAAAGCATCAACGAGAGTTCCCACTTGGACTACAAAGCCGTTGCCTGAACGCTTACCCTCTATATTCAGTTTTTCCGTGCTTCCCCCTCTTTGCTGGGACGGCTACAGCTAACCGTCCCGCTTATTCGGTTTTCTATCGAGCTGCCATTCGCTAGCCTCGATATACTCTCCTACTAATACAATCGCAAGAAGGGGCAAAAGGTGTCACTCAAAAGTCAATTGCTTGCCGTTGTCCCGCCGGTACCGGCTAAGGTAGCACTTCTCGCCATTAGTCAGCTTGTATCCGTGTGCCTTCTTATGGGCTATCTCGATCAGTCGTATAGGACACGAGAGAGCCCACAGCTTGGCATCCATCCAAGCGTCGAGGTCTATGGCTGTATCATCGGCCAGCGTTTGCCATAGCTCGGTTGTATGGCCTTCCTCATCCTCTATGGGATAATTGAGGCTAAGTATACTCATACCCTTGGTACACTCGTGATAAAGGTCATGCTCGTGGCACTCGCCACGCTTGACCTTGCTACAACGTCCACATGGCAAGCGGTCAGATGGTAGCCATTGACTCCGCCAGTAGTCGGCTACGGTGAATTTGGCTAGCCTCAACATGGCGGCCTGGCTAAGTGCCCCCTCACCGTTGCGTTTTGTCTCGGCCTCGGCAAGGCGGGTCAATATCTCCTGCTTTATATCTTCTCGATCTTGATACTGTACCTTGCCTTGAAAACGCTCGGCAATGTTCGTATAGGATTCCCAGTCTAGCATTTTAACCCCCTTCAGAAGTCGTTTAATAGCATGGCGACTTTTTTTGCGGCTTCCGATTATTGATCATTGCTTGGGGGCAAACGTTCAAGCTCCGGCATTGATCTTATTCAGTTGTTAAGGTGCTGTTTATATTGTAAATCTAACCTGTATTTACATTATAGCATAAAATCGATAATTTTTGTAATTTTGATAAATTTTGTAAAATTGGATAAAAAAAGGGAGCTGATCTCCACAGCTCCCCGCGGGTGTCCTAATTGGCCAGGTCAAGTCCTCAGCTGCATAACCGATAATATCTTCGCATTGGCCTTATCGGCCAGGCGGCAAACTGGGGGGCCTCGCTATCTTCTTGTCTTCCTGTGAATTCGACCACTCCCTCACGGATCATCCGGTGTACTAGCGTTTGGAATGACCGATATGTAGGCTTGCGATAGGCTTTCTTGCGCCCATTTAGCTCCCCAGCCACCTCTAGGGCGACCTTATATCTCCGGTGCAGGGAGGCGATGTAATCACCCGCCCCTCTGCCCAAGTTCTCAATGATCCAGGACCGCGACGATAACGGGTGACGGTTACCGCCCCTGCCGGGGGTGGTCTTTACTTCAACCATCGCCTATTCCTCCTTGTGTTCCCATCAGACACTCCTGATAAAGCTAAGCGTATCCTTGATCCGCTGCCGGAACCCGGGCTTGATGCCGGTGCGGAAAAAGACGACTAACCCCTCGATCAAGTTAGCCAACCCCATGCAACAGATAATAAAATACAGGGCCAGCATACGCAGGGCTGCCCGCACCATCAATAAAATGGTAGCATACCCAGCGCTCTTGTCAAGCCACGTGGTGTATAATGGGGAAGAAGAGGCTCATGGGGACTAAAGAAGAATGGGATAATGTGGCGCCGCCCAAATGCCCTGATTGCGGAAGGGAAACCTTTCGGTTTATTGGGCGGCTTTGCCCTCAATGTGCCGGAAGCATGCCTGGTGAGATGGCAGCCTATCTCACCCAAATAGGACTGCCGGCCACGGTCGAAGATAACACCGTAGTAGCAGTCCTATTTGACCATCAGATCCAGCTAAGTTTTAGCTCCGCGCAGTCCCTGGTCTACTATCAGCCCGCTCGCCAGGCCGAGCGCCAACTATTCCGCCACCTGGAAAGAGATCTCAAAAGCTGGGCTCATCAGAGAGGGCTTGGCTTTGCTACGCGGGAAGGCATACAGCCGATCTAAACCGGTTTTACTGCTAGCTTCATTTCCTTCTTGAGACAGGCGACGAACGGCTTCCAGCTCTGGCCCTTACACTTGGTCACCGGGTGATTAGCCGTGCCAGCCAGGTCCTCCAGCTTCTTGTTGATTGCCTGGACCTTTTTCGAGGACCGGATCACGTCAATAGGCCGAAAGATCACCTTTCCCAGCGAGGGGCGATAGAATACACGGGTTCCGGGGATTCCTGTTCCTCTTACAGACATGTTGCACCTCCATTCGCTTGACTCTACCACCTGCCCTAATCAGATTGCAAGCCCCTATATATTCTTGCTATACTGATCTATAGGGACCAACTATGAAGGGCCAACAGAAGACGATTGGGCTGACCATCCCTGAGAAGAGGATACTTGACCAGGCGAAGGCCTTTTACGAGGAGATGTTCGGGCACAGGGTTAGCTGGGGGCTTTTTCTGGTTACTCTTGCGCTGGGGGTTCTATCCGTGAGGGATATTGAGGGGTTTGCCATTAGCTGCCCCCACTGCGAACACGTTATCCAGGCCACATTTGTAGCCGGCCCTGGTGATAACGAAAAGAAAGACACCGATCAGGTCACGGCTTGACGCTTTTTTTCAGCTCCTCAAAGGACTCGTCGAGCGTATCTGCGGGTTCGATCCGCTGAACCTCTTTCCCCTTATCGAAAATGATGGTTTCGGGAAAGCCTCTGAATTGCAATTCCTTGGCTATTTTGGGGCAGCTATCGGCATCCACTATAAAGACAGGGCACCCGAGCTCCTCCTCGGCTGCGCCGACTTTATCCAACCACATATCACAGGGCTCACAGCCATGTTCCCACCCGATCACGATTGCTTTCCCCTGGCCATGAACTAACCCTGAGAAAATCTGCGGGTCATCAGTGAAATAGTTTGGCATGCTATACCTCAATCGGCTTGATTTTGTGCCCCAGATGGGCATAGAAAGGGAGATAATCGCTCAAACCCTGCGGTTGCTGGACCTGCCGGAAGATATCCAGGCGCAAATTATTACACGTGTAATAAATTTCAGTCATGGCAGGGTGCTGGTGTAGACTGATTCCCATTATCCTATCTTCCCTCCGCATTTGGGGCACTTTTTGTCTTTAGGTACTTCCCCACACCAACCGCAGGGACAACAAACTTCAGCCATTACGCACCTCCCGCAGCTAAATTTTTCTCTATACCGGTTAAATTCCAGGCCGCTTTCTGGATATCGACGATATCCTGTTTGATGGACTCAAGGTCGTCAGCACCCTTATTCTCATAATCGAGCAAAACCGCTTCCAAGTCCTTTTTTATAGCATCGCCCTTCCTTTGCATATCCCGGAGCATCTCGTTCAGGACGGGGCTGTCACTTTTGGCAGCATAGTCATCCCGATCCGGAGTAATCAGGTCTTCCATCACATCATGCAACTTCTCAATCACGGTCTCGTCGAAGCCGCCCGCTCGGTAGTGAAACTTGATCGCCTCTTTTATCCGGCCCCTGGCAGCTAAGTAGTGATTATGAGCCAGACACGCAATACATTGTTGGCTGGTTAATGTGCGAGGTGGCAATCTTAATTCTTGGGTCTTCTGGGGGGAGCCGGGAGGGTCTGCCGCCCCGGGCATAGGGGCAGGGGTCTCATCGAGGGGTGCGATGCCCTCTATCGGCTTGAAGTAATCCTCGGGGCTTACCGACTCGGGAACTTTTGGTTTCTTCCGGAAGCTCTCACCGACGGCATCGATGACACGGTTTGCCAGTGTGTTAACTAAAGGCTCCCACCGCATGGAATCATGGTAGCAATTGCAAAGTTGAAAGTCAAGCTCTATAATAAGCTGTAGACGCCGTGGAATGGGAGGTGGATGGTGTAAACTAGGGGCTGTGGGTACAGAGGGACCGGTTTACATCGAGGGGAACCATAAGGAACAGTTAAGCGGGGGCACTGCGGACGGAAAGGGGGTTAAAGATGGCGTTATGGTGGTCAGATACTCAGGTAGCCATATATCAGATATTGCAAGAGAAAGGATTCAATCAGGCGGGGGTGCAGGCGGCCCAGGCGGCCGGCTACGGGCGCACTCTCGCCTATAGGGTGCTGAAAGCCGTTAGGCACGGGGATATGCCGGGTGTCACCCTGGGGAATCCGCCAGAGTCCACTCCGCCCGACCCCCCTGATGAGAAGGAAAAAGCCAACCCTCCCGGGACCTTCAAGCACGCGAACCAGGCCATCCTGGGCGTCTCCTTTATGTCCCGAGCGGAGGCATTGAATCCGGAGATAATCCTTGTCTTTGATGCGGCGAGGGAGCAGCTCCAGTACGATGGAGACCTGCCGGCATTCATCTATGATTGCGTTGACCTGGTGAGGAGATATTTCCAGCTCACTCCCCCCGGCTGGGCACTGGTTGAGAGGCAGAAGTTCCCCATGCCCAAGGAGTGGGAGTCAATTTCAGACAGATTGATAGCCGAGGTTTTTGGAGGAAGAAATGGTGAGCGAGAACCGGCCAAATCAGTTGACGGCGAGGGCAGAGGAAACGAGCAGAAATCCTGAAGGCACACTGGGGCTGAGGCGGCAACCGAGTGATAAGGTAAGCGAGAAGTGGGCCGAGGTGCTCGCTGATGATCGCTACGAGGAGCTCCTGGATTCCATCAGCAACCGGAAGCAGGAGAAGGACGCGGCCCATGAGGCCAGGATGACCACAATTGAAGCCGACAGGGCAGAAGCTCTAAGGAGGTTGGAGAAGGTGAGCAAGAGCGATACTGTCGATGATAATGTACCCATAGAGGTAAAGGAGCACCCGAGGATCAAGAAGGCGGTTGAAGAACTTACACCCATATTGGGGGAGGACAGGGCGAAGGCGGTGGTGTACGGTGGGATTCAGCAGGGATGGCAGCCTGGGCCCCCGGGGGGACGGGACGACCCCTACGCTGAAATAGGGAAGTCACTCATCGCCCCCATGGCCAAGGCAATGGGGGAAAACTTTGCCCGGACACTGAAACCCATGGGGAACGGGGCTAAAACGGAGAGCGGGATGGATGGGGACCAGGACGGGAAGTCCTTTGACATTACGGAGGTTTTCAAGAGGCGAAAGGTGGAGCTGGAGGCTGAGGAGGAATACCTCGATGCACTCAGGAAGCGCCGGCAGGAGTTCGCCGGGCTGGAGCAGAACCCAAAACTGGAGCAGGGGGAAAGAAGCAGTGTCGGGTTTGAGATCAAAACCATTGATGATGCCATCAGGTGGCAGGGATTCCAGACGAAGCACGATATCGACATGTTCAACATGAATGAGGAGTCCCGGCGGCGCTGGGCAACGTATCTCGATGATAAGGAGATGGCCGGCAAAAGGAACCACCAGGTTGATGAGGTCATAAATTTAGCCAAGGATCATCTCGGTGATGCGATCGCTGCCGGCAAGGCGGCGGCCCAGTCATTCAGGGGGAAGGACGGTGAGCAGGGATCGCCGCCCAGCAAGAAGGGGAGGGACAAGATCAAAGCCGACACCGCCGAGGCCTCGGTTGAATGCGCCTGGTGTGGGGAAGGTAATCTGGTGAAGATAGGCACCGAAAGCTATAACTGTGGCTCGTGTGGCAAACCAAATGAGATAGGGCCTGTAAAGGAGTAATGTGGGCATCAGGGAGATTGCAGGCGAAATGGTCGACTCGTGGAAGTTGGAGTTCGCAGTCCGGAAGTTTAGGACCAAGAAGGAACCCGAGCTCGACAACCAAACTGCCCTCGCCTGGCTGGCCGGATTTCTGAAGGGATTTGAGCAGGGCAGGCCCGGTTTGCTCCGGGAAGAGATCGAGAAGGGCACTACCTTCGGGGACATTTTGCCGGAGGACATCAAAGCCCACATCCTGCAGGACAAATCCTGGTGGTCTAAGTTTGCTGATCACCTTACCGGCGACGAGGCGGCGAAGATAGTCCATACCGGACTTGCGGAAGTAAACCCCCCGCTCGCCGAGATCTGCACCATAGAATGGTTTGCGCATTCCTTTGAGGAGTACAAGCGACTCAAGGGTGTGGGTCGAATCCTTGCATGAGCTCCGGTTAACTACTATAATGGCCGTATGAGGGCGTGGCAGCAAGCCGGTTTCGTTATTGGCACCGGGGTTGCGACGGGGGTCATTACTGCCGGGATCGTCTCGGCGATGGCGGCGGCGAAGATAGCAAAGGCTTTTCATCCTCCCCCTTACCTGGTTAAGGGCCCCTTGGTCAGTGTGATTGTGCCCGCTCTGCAGGAAGAAGATTACCTCCCCGATCTCCTGGAGACAATCTCCAACCAAACCTACACTCCTATAGAGACCATCATCGCCGACAGCTCCACTTCTCCCTCAATGGAAACAACCCAGGATATTTGCCGCCGGTATGGAGCCCAGTACGTCTATGTCCCCAAGCTCAATGTCGCTCATGCCCGGAACGAGGGGGCAAGGCGAGCCCGAGGGGGAATCCTGGCCTTCATCGATGCCGATTGCTTCCTGGCATCGGATTACATGGAGCGTATAGTCTATGCCCTGGAGCAGGGATACGTTCTAGTTCACGGTGTCGATCCGAACATCGACGGGATGTTCTATAGCATCCCGTCAGTGATCACGCGCATGTTCTTCAAGCCTAAGGGCTACACCACTGGCAGGGGTATCGGTATATGGAGAAAGGAATTCTGGGAAATCGGCGGCTATGATGAGGAGTATGATCCCATGCAGGGCTACCGGGAGGATCTCAAGTTGGGCCAAGATGTGATACGAAGGTTTGGACTTAACTCTATAAAACTACTCCGTGGGGCGCTACTCGGAACAGATCCCCGCAGAGAGAAAATCTATGGTTTCAGAATGTGGAAGGTCCGAGGGGTCAGAGGTTCGGAGGCAATAGGTGGGTCTGTATAGCTTGACCAGTAAGAGAAAGTCCCTTCCTCTCTACCGGTTTAGGGTGGGGCAGGCAACCTATCCCCTTCCTATCAGGCACGGGGATACCTGGTCGGGCGAGATCCGATTCAAGCGCATCGGCCCACCGGAGACCGTTAAGGTGCGCATGGCGCTTTATGTCGCCGGCGCCTACCAGTGGAGCGAATATACCTCAGTGGTTCTCGGCAGGGATGAGTCGGAGCAGGAATATACCGCTGTAGTTAGCGGACCCTATGACTCCAAAGGGCTGCCGGAATGCCAGCGCATAGACACCAAGATGGAACTGGTAGACAGCACCGGGAAGGTATGGCAAGATACGAGCACGGAGCGGTTTCACAACGTCGAGATTATTAAACCGACCGACATAGTACTCTATGGAAAGAACATACCGGCCGGAGCAAATGTCTGGCTGTTGATTGGCTTAGTAACGAGCCCTCTGGGCACCTTTCAGTGGAGCACCAGGGGTTCTCCAGAAAAGTTGATCCTGACTCATTCGACCGGGCAGTGGACAAGACTAGATACGTCATACACTTATACCAAGTGGCCCCCGGGAGGTGAGTGGCCCAGCTCCTTCTTTGGCCAAGGGACAAACGAAACACCGATCACGCTTGTTAAGCCACTGGTACTTGGACAGGCATACGACTTTTACTTTGATACCGGCATAGTGGTCCCCGAAGGCATGGTTCCACCTCGAGTATGCACTGAGGGAGAGACGCAGTGCAGAGGATGG
>Ga0114925_10000970_pt1 | contig 13685 bp, 9 predicted proteins | sample SumtaG_2_FD_87287 | JGI IMG/M metagenome (GOLD analysis project Ga0114925, IMG submission 87287) | Deep subsurface microbial communities from Indian Ocean to uncover new lineages of life (NeLLi) - Sumatra_00607 metaG | ecosystem: Environmental > Aquatic > Marine > Oceanic > Sediment | place... | reverse complement strand
TAGACTAGCGAAGATTAGGAGATTGTCAATAACATGCCGCCACACTGAGGCCGATCTTGACATACTCACTTAATAGCCTATTATAAAAATAAGTGGTCTTTTAGCCGAAAAAATTCAGGCTTTGTGGTCAACGCCGGGCGACCGGTAGAAAGTAGGAGGTTTTCATGGTCAGAAAGTCCTTGGTCGTTCTAGTGGCGGTATTGGTTGCCGCCATTCCCACCGCAGCTCAGACAGGCTGGATGAAAAACTACGGGGGAGAGGGAAGTGAAACCGGCTGGGTGGTCGAGCAAACCACCGACGGCGGATACTTCGTATTAGGGACAACGTCTTCTTTCGGTGCCGGAGAAGCGGATATCTGGCTATTAAAAACTGATTCCTCCGGCGATACCCTGTGGACAAAAACTTACGGAGGTTCTCTTACGGAATGGGCGAGTTCAGGTCAATTAACCTCAGATGGCGGATGCATAATTGCAGGTTACACAGAATCTTTCGGTGCCGGGAAATATGATATTTGGTTGCTCAAAACCGATTCCTCCGGCGACACCGTCTGGACCCAAACCTACGGCGATACAGGTTACGAAGAGGCAAATAGTGTACAGCGAACCACAGACGGTGGGTATATCATAACCGGATACAACAACGGCGTATTTAACGAGGAATACGGGTACGTGCGTCCAGGTGACATCTGGCTTATAAAGACCGACGACGGAGGCAATTTATTGTGGGAGAAAACCTATGGAACACCCGAGGACGAATATGAGGAAGGCATGTGTGTCAGACAGACCTCTGACGGAGGATACATCGTAGGTTGTTACGGTTTAGATGACCCTGCTACACTCAGCAAGGCCAGACTTATGAAAACAGATGCTTCAGGGGATACTGTATGGATCTATAGAACCAGTGCTAACCGGTGGTTTGACTGTGTGGAAGAGACCTTAGACGGGGAATACATCATTGCCGGAAATTTCAATATAGCTGATTTAGGGCTGGCCAAAATAAGCGAAACCGGAAGTCTTTTGTGGGAAAAGACCTATGGCGATCCCGCGCCTGTGAACGATTGGGCCAACGGCTTGGCCGAGACCTCTGACGGAGGCTATATCGTGACCGGACTCTATGCGGCACTCTTCCCGGGTGGTAGTCCCAAGAACGGTGACTTGTGGCTTTTGAAAACCGACGAAAATGGCGATACCCTGTGGACACGCACTTACGGTAAAAATCCCCAGTTTGACTTCGGAAACTGTGTACGCACTACATCTGACGGCGGATATATCGTTACCGGAATCACAAAATCATACACCAATGGCGATTACGATCTGTGGCTGATTAAGACCGACGAATACGGCATGATTTCGGTCGCCGAAGAACCTGGTGCTGACGCGCCGGCTGACTGGCAGGTGCTCTCCCCAATCGGTCATAGTATAGTCCTGCGGTATGAGGACAGACCTCAGGGCTTCTCGGCTTCGGTCTTCGACGCATCGGGCAGAAAGGTGGATGAGATACACGCAAGCCAAGCATCCGGCACGATTATTTGGGGAGACACCCAGACGCCGGGCGTCTATTTCATCCGTTCATCTTCGGATAATACAATGACTACCCGGAAGGTTATCCTGGTAAAATAAGAACTCGGGCCGACCTAAAGGTCGGCCCCTACAGATTCTTCCACCCCACACGTCTGCTACACCCGACGGGGGCGTAGCCGTGCTGGGACCCCGAAACAAAAGGATGGCATTGATCATCCTTGACTTAGAGCCTTCGCTAAGGTAAACTTAAGCTATGACCCGCGGAGTGGAGATCCTCAAGGTGGCCGAGCTTGCCCGTTTAGAACTCAAGTCAGGGGAGAGGCAACGGTTTGGCACTGAGTTCGAGCGGATAACCGCCTACTTCGCACAGTTGCAGAAGTTAAGCCTGGAAGGTGAGATAACGTTTCCCTATCCATGTCCACGTACGCCCGATAGGCCAAGAGACTACGAGATCAAGGTAGAAAAGCTCTCCAAGCATCTCAAAGACGGATACTTCAAGATCCCTCCACTGCTGGCATGAGTAAATTACCTTCCATAGCCGAACTCATCCTGCTCCTCGCCAGAGAGGAACGCAAGGCCACAGAGATTATAGAGGAGATTAAGGGCAATATAGGGAGAAAAGAATCAGAGGCCAATGCCTACATCAACCTATTTTTGGATGAAGCCTTAGCGCAGGCAAAGCAATTAGACGCATCGGGCAGCAAACCGAACGAGGAGAAACCGCTTGCCGGAATCCCGATCGCTATCAAGGATAACATCTGCGTTTCCGGCAAGCCCTGCACCTGTGCATCGAGGATTCTTGAAGGGTTCATCGCTCCCTATGATGCGACGGTGGTTGCCAGACTCAAGCACGCAGGGGCGATCATTGTGGGCAAGACCAACCTTGACGAGTTCGCCATGGGTTCATCGAACGAGAACTCGGCATACGGCCCTGTTCAGAATCCATTAGATACCGAACGGGTTGCTGGCGGCTCGTCCGGAGGATCGGCCGCAGCGGTGGCGTACGGTGGTGCGGTTGCCGCCTTGGGTTCTGATACCGGCGGCTCGGCCAGGCAGCCTGCGGCGTTCTGCGGACTGGTAGGGTTCAGACCCTCATACGGCAGGGTCTCAAGATACGGACTGGTGGCTTTCGCATCCAGTCTGGACCAGGTGTGTCCTATCACCCGAACGGTCCAGGATGCAGCGCTCATATATTCCATAATCGCCGGTCCTGATCCTTGCGACTCCACCACATATCCTGCCGAGCCTGAGGAGATGGACCTTGCCGGCGAGATACCTGAGGGAATAAAGGTCGGGTTGATCAAGGAGTGTTTTGACGATCTGGAAGACGAAAGGATGGGGGATGCGGTGCTTCGCTCGCTCAGGGAGGCGAGGGTAGAGTTGGTGGAGGTGAGCATACCTCTGGTAAGACTCAGCGTAGCCGGCTACCAGCTTTTGGCCATGGCCGAGGCCTCGTCCAATCTTGCAAGATACGACGGGATCAGATATGGAAGGAGAATCGAAAGGCTGGGCCTGCGTGAGACCTACTTTGCCACGCGTGGCGAGGGGTTTGGAGACGAGGTAACGCGCAGGATACTTATCGGGACGTTCGGACTTTCCGAGGGTTACATCGACGCCTACTACAACACCGCCTTGAGGTACAGGGCAGCGCTGGCTGCCGAATTTGAGGAAGCTTTCAAGAAAGTGGACTTCCTCCTCTCCCCCACCGCGCCGACACCTGCGTTCAAGCTGGGAGAGAAGATCCGAGATCCACTGGCCATGTATCTTTCTGATATCTTCACCGCACCCGCGGCCCTGGCAGCTTTGCCTGCGATCTCCATACCGGCAAAGGATAAGATAGATGGATTGCCTCTAGGTATTCAGATAACCGCGCCGCAGTGGCAGGATGCAAAACTTCTGGAGTTTGCCCATGCAGTCGAACGGATATGACACCCGTAACGACCTAGGTCGTTACGAGGTGGTAATCGGAATGGAAGTCCACGCCCAGCTTGCCACCTCCTCAAAGATGTTCTGCCGGTGCGAGGTTGACGTGGACGCAGCCCCAAACACCAAGGTGTGTCCGATCTGCCTGGGGCTTCCAGGAATCCTGCCGCAAACCAATGATCAAGCAATCAAGCTGGGGATAAGGGCCGCACTTGCACTGGGATGCAAGATCAATCTCGAATCACGCTGGGCGCGTAAGCACTACTTCTCACCCGACCTGCCAAAGGGATATCAAATCACCCAGTACGAGCGCCCTCTGGCCACGGGAGGAGCACTGGAGCTTCCGGGGATGGATAAAAAGGTAAGGATTCGCAGACTGCATCTTGAGGAGGACGCGGGCAAGCTGGTGCATTCTTCACGCGAGACCCTGGTTGATTTCAACCGCTGCGGTGTTCCTCTGGCTGAGATTGTTTCAGAACCTGATATCAGAAGTGTCGAGGAAGCCGACGTATATCTCAAAGAGTTGAGGCTTATCTTAAGAACGCTGGGGGTTTCAGAGGCGGAGATGGAGCGCGGGCACTTTCGATGCGAGCCGAACATCAGCGTTCGCCCCAGGGGCCAGAAGAAGCTGGGGGTGCGCTCGGAGATAAAGAATCTCAACAGCTTCAAGGCGGTGCGCGAGGGGATCCAGCGCGCGGTGAAAGACCAGATAGAGTGGTTGGAAGCGGGTAAGGAGATCGTGCAGACCACGTATCTATGGGACGAGAAGCTAAGAGAACTCAAACCGATGCGTGCCAAGGAGACCGCTGCCGATTACAGATATTTCCCAGAGCCAGACCTGCCGCCATTGATCCTTGCCGGATCGGAGATTGCCGAGATCAAATCAACCCTACCTGATCTTCCTGCGGTCAAGCGAGAGAGGTTGATCGAGACAGGTCTTTCCGAGCAGGACGCCGCAGTTCTAGTCGCCGAGCCTGAATGGGAGGAATACTTCAAGGGGTTGCTTGAGGCGGGTGCGTCAGTCAAAGAGGCATCGACCTGGCTCCTGAACGAGGCGCGGGGCATCATGGCGGAACGCAAGGAGACGCTTGCCGACTTCAAGGTGCCGGTAAAGGAGTTGGCTTCACTCATTAAGTTGTTGAGGGATGGCAAGTTAACCCGCCCAGCGGCCAAGGACCTTCTAGCTGCCATGGCTGATAAGGGAAGAGGGGCAGCCGAGCTTATGGAGGAACTTGATCTGGGGAGCGTTTCAGACGAGGGACTTCTTGAGGAGGTGGCAAGGAAGGTAATCGAGGAGAATCCGGATGTGGTGGATCGTTATCATAAAGGAAAGACCGGTGTGTTGGGGTTCCTTGTGGGCCAGTGCATGAAAAAGCTGCGCGGCAAGGCCGACCCGAACGCCGTCCGGGAGATACTTTTGAAATCACTGCAGGAAAGTAAATGAACCCTAGATCTTAAGGAGGATCATGTGACCCGCTACCAGAAGGGTATTCAGACCATAATCCATGACTGTCTCGGAACAAGTAAGGGAGAGCGGGCGATAGTTATCTGCGACAAACCTAAACGCAAGATATGTGCAGACCTCTTTGATGCATTAGTCGGTGCCGGAGCCGAAGCGATTCTCTGCGAGATAATACCGCGCAAGCAGCACTCAGAGGAACCTCCTAAATATGTGGCCGATCTTCTACGCTCAGCGGATGTATTCCTCATCCCAACCTCCAAGTCAATGACGCACACCCAGGCGCGGCGCAAGGCGGTCGCCAACGGTGCGCGCGGCGCGACCCTGCCTGACGTTACCGAGGAGATGATCGCACGAACCATGAGTGCGGACTACGCCGAGATCCACAAGCGCACCTTAAAGCTCGCCAGGATACTTGCAGGAGCAAAAAGGATTCACATCACCACCAAGAAGGGCACCGATGTGGAGATAGTGACTGAAGGCAGGAAATTCTGGCTGGATACCGGTGTGCTTACCAAACCCGGTGCGTTCTCCAACCTCCCTGCAGGAGAAGCATATATCGCAACTCTGGAGGGCAAAAGTTCAGGGGTCGTTGTATTTGACGCCAGCTTCGCAGGGATCGGAATGCTATCTGCGCCGATCACCATCCAGATCGAGAGGGGACGTGCAACGAAGATCAAGGGTGATAGAGGTAAGCTCAGACGCATGTTGGACGCGGCAGGTTCCAAAGGCCGCAACCTGGCAGAGCTTGGTATAGGTACAAACGAGCGGGCCCGCATCACCGGCAACGTGCTCGAGGATGAGAAGGTGATGGGCACCATCCATCTTGCCTTCGGGGATAACTCAACCTTCGGTGGCAAGGTCAAGGTTGATGCCCATCTCGACGGTCTTGTGCTCAAGCCGACCGTAGAGGCGGACGGCCGCGAGATCATGAAGAATGGTCGCCTACTCGCTTAGGCTGCTTGCGCTCCTGCTACTTCTGGGAGCAGGAGAGGGCCGAATACGACGCATCCGGTTCAAGGGGAACCACCACTTCTCCAACTCAAGGCTCAGCAACATACTCTATACTAGCCGCAACGAACTGTATAGCCCCCCCATGGTAGTAGCCGATTCGGCGGAACTTGTAAGGTTCTATCGCAACCAGGGATTTCCCCGCGTTGAGGTTGAACCACGGTATCTCGCATCCAGAAACAAACTTATCTACCATATAAAGGAAGGCGACAGGCTCAAGATCAAAAGCATCAGGATCATAGGAGCCTCGGCAAGCGACGAAAATGCTATCCTTGCTAAGATTCCCCTCAAGAAAAAATCTCCGTTTACACTGTTTGGACAACAGGAAACCGAGCGCATCATCAAACGTTACTACAAGGACCGCAGCTACCCATACGTGGTGGTTAATATGGATACCACAACGCAGGGGACCGAGATAGAACTAACCTTGAGTGTGGTTCCTGGAAAGCGTGCGTGGATCTCAAGCATCAGCTTCAGCGGTGTTGCCCCATCGGCGGTAAATCCAGACTTTCTCCTGCGTACAACCAGACTAAAAGCGGGTGAGCGCTACTCGGCCGCAAGGCTTGACCGAGCCAGTCGGCTTCTCTACTCAACCAGTCTGTTCTCGCGTGTCAGGATGAACCTTCTAACGGTCTCCTCCGGACGCGAGGATTCCCTTGATGTAGTCTTCCAACTTACCCCGACCAAGACGCACGCCGTGCTTGTAGGCGGCGGTGTTCAGACGGCTGAGAATGAGTTCATACCTGACAGGCTTCTTCTTTCCCTCGGTTGGGAGCATCTCAATATCTTTCACCGCGGCGTAACCTTATCCAGCGAGGTAACCCTAAGCCCGACCTTCCGAGGCGACTACGAGACTGGTTTTGAGATACGCAACCGCTATCCAAACATTCTGCCTTGGGGACTGGCACTTGCCCTTTCACCCTACTGGAAGCACCGCCTTAACCGCGACACGATTAACATCTTTACTCACACCCTGGGGGGAGAAGCGGGGATCGAGAAGGATTTCTCTGATAAACTGAGGGTGAGTCTCTCGGCGCAGGCCAAACAAGTTTGGCAAATCCCTAAAAACTTGCCATTTGATGAAACCGGTTCAACCAACTTCCTGCGTTTCTCTCTTATCTATGATAGCCGCGATGACTTCTTCAATCCCAAGAGTGGGGTGTTCTTTTCCCCCTATGCGGACTGGGCGGGTAGGCCTTTCGGTGGTGATAACAACTTTGTGCGGCTTAACGCCGAGTTCCGCAACTACCTTGCTTTACCCTTTGACGCCGTCCTTGCCTGGAGGCTTCGTGGTGGTTTGATCGCTCCGCATTCAGGGATGAGATACGAGGATATATCTTTATTCGAGAAGTTCACCCTTGGGGGCTCGGGCACTGTTCGTGCCCTCTCAGACCGTGCCCTTGGCCCTGATTCAATCCTGGTTAACTTTCGACCCAACCCGCCTGATCTTGTGACAGGAGAAGTAGACACCACTTGGTTTTTTGACCACTATGGAACCCTCCTGCTCCTTTACTCCTTCGAGCTGCGGACACCGTATATGTTCAACAACCTGATAGGCTTTGCTTTCTTCATGGACGTAGGGATGTGCGCACGTGATGGTGACAACATCCGTGATGAAGACCGTGCCTGGGGACCGGGCGCAGGGATTCGTATAAACACCCCCATAGGGCCGGTGCGTATCGACTACGCCAAGAACGCCCTGACGCCCTACTCGTGGGAACCCCGAGAGATCGGGAGAATAGAACTTGGCTTTCTTCAAGCGTTTTAGGCTTCGTCGGGGAGAGCGTCATCCTGCTCTGCGCCCCTGGCGGAAATGGATGCGCTTTTTGATAATCGCCGTGGTCTCCCTCATAGGTATGCTAGCTATGGCCTACTTCCTTAGAATCCCGCTACGCGACGACATCATCCGGCAGCTCTTGAGGATCGCTGAAGAGCAAGGCGTCTGGGTTGACTACGATGCTGTGTGGGGCGACCTCTTCGGCGGAATCAACTTCTCTCATCTTAGTGTAATTCAGGATGCAGATCATCACTTCCAGGCGGATCGCGTGCATCTATCCTATCGCCTTATCCCTTATCTGCTTGAAAAACGCATTGACATAAGCTCGGTGCGGTTAATCCGGCCGTGCGTGCGCTGGGTGTTGCCTTTAGAAAAGAGGAAGGAACCTGAACCGCTCGATCCTGGTTTCTCGCTTGACCTGGCTTCATTTCACATCCGTAGCGGTCGTGTGGAACTGGCAGATACCTTGATGGTTGAAGGAATCCAGCTCGACATGAGCTTACACGTGCGTCCGCACCGGATCAATGGACGCCTGCGCCGCGTCTCTGCCCTCCTAGAGTTGAACGGCGAGGAATGGCTGCGCCTGCGTTCGGCCAAGACCAACTTCTTCTACACAGCACCTGACACCGTTCATCTGGACGATCTGCTCCTGCTTACCCAGCACTCCAAGCTAAGGGGTGAGATACATATTGAAGGGCCAAGTTGGGATGTGGGGTTTAGGGAAACCAGTATTGATCTTTCCGAGATTGATCCCCAAACGCTTGAAGGCCGTCTTGTCGCCCAGGGCAGGGTGGGAGAAGACAGCACAGGTTTTTGGGGGGGATTCACGCTCGACCTTGAGGGTGCGAGGGTCGGCGAGTTCAGCCTCGCGGATGTGAATATGGCACTAGGGGGAGAGGGGGGAAACTTCGAGATCTCACTCTCCGCAAGCGATCCTAGCCTGGGAAGGATAACGAGTGCGGGCACTATGCGGTTGGAAAGGGAGGGTGTAAGTGTTGATCTTGCTATTGAAGAAGTTGAGCTTTTCCCTGCCTCCGGCTGGCCTGTGAGCTTCAAGGGCAAAGTAACCGCGGGCTACAGCTTGCAGGAAAAGGAGGGGGAGATCAAGGGTACGCTGGAGGAGATAGGTATCCACACGATGCGTTGGGAGAGCTGCCGTTTCGACGCTGCGTTTGCTGGAGAAACAATCAGGCTGCGTGAGTTCCTGCTAACGCAGGGGTTCGCACGTATCCAGGCTGAGGGGGTGTTCTCCCCAGACACAATTACAGGCTCGGTGGGTATCCAGAGCTTCCAGATGGCAAGCCTGGGTGAACTCAACCCTCTGGGTGCACCAGCCGAGGTGGACGCAGAGCTGGAGGTTGAAGGGGATAAAGACGCTCCAAAAATCTCAGGTATTGTTCTTGTCCGCTCTGATGAGGCGTTCTTTGAAAAGATAGAAGCGAATCTTGCATCCTTCGATCCCTTGAGCTTTGCCGGGACAGCAACCCTTGACGTGGGAGGAGTCACCGGAGTTGTGAAAGAAAAGATTGACCTTAAGGCCACTATCGAAGACGGTTTCCTTGAGGCCGCTGCATCCGCCGGTCCTGATATGTCTTTAACAACCAAGGGCTTAATAACACTTGACCTGGAGCAAAATATCTACGAATACGGCTGTGAAAAACTTACCTTGGTCATCTCAGCGGATACAATTGAGAACCGCTTCCCCTTTGTTCTGGGTCAGGCTGCAGACTCCATCTATCTAAGCCCTACATTCCTCTTCGTGGGTACGGGCGAGCTCGCTACCGCAGGCTCATGGCGAGCGGGTGCGCTGCCACGCTGGGAGCTTTCTTTATACGATGTTGATCTTTCTACCATCGGCAGGATCTTTAATCTCCCCCAAGACGCGCGCGGTCTCATATGGGGACAGATAGCAAGTCGTGGAGAAACTGAGAACCGAACCATACATATTGACCTCGGTGCTGCGGATCTGCACGTAGCAAATATTGAAGCCGACAGCCTGAGTTTTACAGGTGTCCTCGACACATCAAAACTTGAGTTCGATGCGGCTTTTATCCTCGGACAAGGTCATTCCACTGCCAGAGGTTACCTATACTACAACCTGAAGGACAGCTTGCCCATACAATCTTTCGATGTCCATGCACATCTCGATAACATCGGGGTCTGGCCATTTGAGTTCATCAAGGATATAGTAGAAGTACGGACCGGAGAGATCACTGGCGAGCTCCACGCATCAGGGACACTTGAGAACCCGGACCTTGAGGGGTGGGTAAACGTTCGCAACGCTGAGGTTTACGTACCGATAATTGACCTTACCAGTGAACGTGCCGACGCTGATATCCTATTCAGCAACGGGAAGGTGATAGTTGATCGTCTCGACGCAAATGTAGGGGCAGGTCAGCTCGAGGGGCGTGGTGACTACGCCATCTTTGCGGAAGGACATCCCTTTTTCTTCGGGTTCCGCTTCCAGGACGTAATCTTCTCACCCGATAGACATATCTCAGCTGTCTGCAGTGGGAACCTGACCCTGGAAGGGGCTTATATAACCCCACTTATGATAGACGGCAAGTTGACACTTAAGGAAGCCCTCGTCACTTACGGACTCGGTGACGAGATCCGCGTAACCTCACCGGCTGCCCCTGCGCCCGACCCGTCCAAGCCCCCTCCGCCTCCAACCTACATCAACCTGGCGATCAAGGGAGAAAAGAATATCTGGATACGCAACAACGACATGGACATCGAGGTGATACCAGATCTTGAGATCACAGTACGGGATGCCCCGATGCCTCAGATAATCGGGGAGTTGCGGGTAAGACGCGGTAGCGTCTACTATCTTGACCATCAGTTCCGACTCGACCCGGCCCGAAGCAAGATCACCTTCCTCCCCACAGAGGAACTCGATCCGGAATTCGACATATGGGCATCGAAGCGGACGAACGAGATTGACTCAAGCCGTGGTAAACCAGAAGTTGTAGAAATTACCCTGCACATGGCAGGCACCCTTACCGAACCGATACTTGAGTTCTTCTCCGATCCACCGATCTGGTCGGAGTCTGAGATTCTCTCATACCTGCACCTCAATCTTGCCACCGCGTTTGTACAGGGTGTGGTAAGGAATGTAACCAGCCCGATTCAAAACTGGGCTCGCCTTGATGTCTTCTCAATCGAGGACTTCGCAATGCAGGACGTGCCGACCAAGGTAACCTTTGGCAAGTACATAAGCGACAAGTTGTTCGCCTCCTACACCGTAGCCATTTCTCAGCGTGTGCCAGGCGAGAACCAACACCAGTTCAGGGTTGAGTATGACGTGGGAAAGAATCAGGACATCATCCTTGAACGAGACGAAGATGGTGCGCACAACCTGCGTTACCAGATAAAGCTGCGCTACTGATGATAATCCATGCGGCGGTTCTGGGCCGTCCTATTGATACCCTGCGCTATCGCGGTGATGCCTCCCTTGCCCCGGGTGATCTGGTGCGTGTGTCTTTAGGCACGGAGCGTGTCCCGGCTTGCGTGGTCGCAACCGAAGAGGGCAACCAGCAAGGGCTTAAGGAGGTAGAGGAACTTCTTGTTACCAATCTATTCCCGCAGATACTCCTGGAGCTGGCTGAACACGTCGCTGGTGAGCATCTTGGCTTCCTCGGCGAGGCGTTAGGTTTAATCTTGCCGAGGGATATAATGATGCCGCCGAAACGCAAGGTAAAGAAACCAGAGAGCGAAAAAGACCAAAGAAGGCTCCGCATGCGGGCGGACGAGAGCCGGATACTTCAGGCGTTCAAGAAATCATCAAAGCCGATGCTTGTCCACTCCCCGGCAGACTACACCGCGCTTCTTGTCGAGCTTATACGCGATGTTATGAGTAAAGGTAGGGGGGTACTCCTTATCTTCCCTGACGAGCCAAGCCTTGCGCGTTTCCATGAAAGGCTCTCAGCATATCTGCCGCTTGCACTCTATCATTCCGAGATGGGACAGGGCGAGCGCAGAAGGGTATGGCACGGGGTAAGGGAAGGACGCCTACCTCTGGTTGCAGGACTGCGCTCCGCGGTGCTCCTGCCGTTTACAAATCCTGGATTAATAGTGGCCTCAGACGAGGAGTCGGACTCGCACCGCGTGCGCTCGCACCATCTGCACTACAACGCCCGGGACCTGGCGGTTTTCCGTGCAGAAAAGGAGGGTGCTCGCGTTCTGCTCTTCTCACTTACCCCCTCCCTTGAGACATCCCATAAGGCCCGAAGCGGCAGGCTCTTATGGATAGAGCGCCGGGTTGCACAGCACGGCAAGGCCCTTATCGTTGACATGAAGAAGGAGGAGGAAGGGACTGCTCTTTCCAAGCCGCTGCTCGCGGAACTGAAGGCGGCGAGGGGGCGAGGGATGCAGGTGCTCCTGCTCCTGAATCGCTTGGGGCTGGCAGCAAGACTCCTCTGCCTTGACTGCGGGCACATCCCTACATGTCCCGTCTGCGACATGCCGTTCAAGTTCGTAGGCGAGGGCGCAGCTCTGGTGTGTCCTATCTGTCACAATGAGATTCCCGCGCCCGAGCACTGCCCCGAGTGCGGGGGTGCGCGTTGGCAAAGCCTCTCCTTTGGCCTTGAGAGCCTGGATAGGGAACTTAGGCGATGCTTCCCCCACGATAGACTCTTAAAGATAACGGCTGAACACAGGCCGATTATTGAGGACGCGAAAGCGGCGGAGATCATCTACGGAACGAGCGCCGTCCTGGAGTACCGGCCGCCGAGGGTGCAGGTGGCCGCGTTGCTCTCCTGGGATGCGGAGCGAAGCCGGGCAGATTTCAGGGCGGCGGAGCGTGCGTTCCGTAACGTTGCCTACCTGCGCAGGATACTGACGTCGAGCGCTCAGAGTCGACTCGTCATACAGACGTTCAGGCCGCGCAACCGGCTTCTTTTGTGGGCGCTTCGGGGAGATTACGAGTCGTTCTTTCAAAGCGAGGTGCGCAGACGCCGTGAGCTGGGCTACCCCCCTTATCGGAGGCTGCTTTTATTTGAACGAGGGCTAACCAAATCATCCTGGGATGCGGAAAAACTTCTGGGGGCTATCAAGCACGAGGGAGTCGAAGCCTTGGGGCCGTACCGGGGCCGAAGGGGCAGGAGCCGTATTCTGGTGAAGTTACGCCGCGACCTTAAGCCCGCTGATCTAATCCACGCCCGCACCTTATACAAATCCGGCTGGCGGATGGAGGTTGATCCGGTAGAGATACTCTAACCACCCCTCCAAAAAGCCTTGACAAGATTTAACCTTAGACTATACTCAAACATATAAAACAAACCTTAAACCAACAAGGAGGGTAAAATGTCAGTTACCTTAGCTTTACTCCTGGCCGTGCCGCTAGTTGGCAGCACACGTTTGCCAGTCCCTACGTTCCAGGACATGCTGGATTCGGCACAACTGGTTGTGATTGCTAAAGTGGACAGCATGTGGGAGCAATGGGATACCTTAGTCTTAGACATAGACAGCACAAAAAGCTTATGGCCTCGCACCTATGTTTCAGCAGAGTTGCTCACGGTTTACGTCAAAGACACAACTCTGATTCCCCGCTCGAACTCAATATGCCTGGCATATATTGGAGGATGTGGTTATATGGTTCGCCCTTCATTTAGCTTTAAGGAGGGAGAGCTGTTCTTGGCATCCGTAGAAAAAGACAAACCTTACCTTATTCCTCCGGATGAGAAGATATATAGGGTGTCCATATCACAATGGAAGTACACTATTGGGAATGACACCCTAGTGAATCAGTATACTCCTCCAATTCCTCTGGGCGATGCACTTCATTTGCTTTCTTCACACTTTATCGGGAAGGAGGTGGAATGAACCGCTTGTTCTTCACTCGTGCATTATTGCCAAGATTTGAATTTAAACTACCTACATTCAACGTTGAAGTGCAACACATAGGTTAGCGACTTCGAGGGGTGTTTTGAAACCCAGGCACTTCCTGGGTCTGTTATTAAGCCTGGACTCTATCAACTTGATATCCTCGTTACTG
>Ga0114925_10000969_pt1 | contig 13688 bp, 11 predicted proteins | sample SumtaG_2_FD_87287 | JGI IMG/M metagenome (GOLD analysis project Ga0114925, IMG submission 87287) | Deep subsurface microbial communities from Indian Ocean to uncover new lineages of life (NeLLi) - Sumatra_00607 metaG | ecosystem: Environmental > Aquatic > Marine > Oceanic > Sediment | place... | reverse complement strand
TCAAAAACTCGGGCTTACGCCCTCAAACAGTTTGAAATTTTTAACGCCAGGCTCATTCCGAATCTTTCTCCAAAATTGCTCAATGTCGTTCGCAAAATGACTTTTTACGAGTTTATCAATAAAAGCTCTAAAAACGATGCTTCTTTAGTTGAAGAACAGCAAGATCTATCACTCCACTGCTTTGTCAATTCAGGCCTAACATACCAATGGATAGGCTTCCACCTGAAAAGATACATTTTTCTCACCGGCATTGCTATTTTTATGACCTGTCTTATATTTTTCCAATAATCGATTTTATGTTAAAAAATCTGAACAGCTAATGGAACAGACCAATGGGCAGAAAACGTTTAAACATCTTTGCGGCTAAACTCTCGATATGGGCCATAATTATATCTATTTTTTCATTCTTTGCTGCCTTTACAAACAGTTCTGACGGCCTGCTTTACACTCGTTTATATAAACATCTCTTTAAAACCCCGTCAACATCACGTGCAGCCGTTCAGAGCGTCAGCGCGCTTCCTGAGTGGCCGCATGAAAATAGCGATCTTCGTCCGGATCCGTCCGTTCTGTTCGGAAGACTTCCGAACGGATTCAGATATGCATTGATGGAAAATCACACCCCCAGGAACCGGGTGAGCATACACCTGAATATCCATGGAGGATCTTTACATGAATCAGATGACCAGCAAGGCATGGCGCATTTTCTCGAACACATGCTCTTTAACGGTTCGACAAATTTTAAACCCGGAGAACTTGTAAAATATTTTCAGAACATCGGGATGCGGTTCGGTCCCGACGCAAATGCCTATACCGGATTTGCCTATACGGTGTATATGATACTTCTGCCGGAAGGAAACAGGGAAAACCTCGAAATGGGTCTAACTGTGACGAAAGACTTTGCTGAGGGCGCATTGCTTCTTCAATCGGAAGTCGACCGGGAGCGGGGAGTCGTTCTGTCGGAAATGCGAACCCGTGATTCCGCGTCATATCGTACATTTGTTTCCACAATGAAATTTGAATTTCCTGAAGCAAAAGTGTCGAAAAGATTACCCATCGGCATCGAATCGGTTATCAAAAATGCAGACCGCAATTCCTTCAAAAAATTTTATGATACCTGGTACAGACCGGAAAAAATGACATTGACCATGGCCGGAGACTTTGACGTTGACCTTTCTGCTTCGCTAATAAAAGAAAAATTCTCCACATTATCGTCCAGGGCACCTCCGGAACCCGATCCAAGCATCGGCAAAATACAACACAAGGGAATAAAGACATTTTATCACTTTGAAAAGGAAGCAGGAAATACGACCACTACAATAGAGGTCATAAAAAAGGTTAAGAAGGAAGCGGATTCTACTGCTTTACGAAAAAAGTTGCTCTTAACAAATCTGGCAAAAAAAATTGTCCAGAACCGATTAAATGCGCTGATCAGCAAGCCGGATACACCTTTTACCTCGGCCTCCGTCCATTATGGAACCTTTTTACAGGAGATAGAATCCGCCGAGATTACCGGAGACAGCAACCCTGAAAACTGGAGAAAATCTCTGTCGCTTCTTGAACAAACGCTGAGGAGGGCATTACAATACGGATTTACCCCATCAGAATTTGAAAGAGTAAAAAAAGACTTCCTGGCAAATCTTGACAATGCTGTAAATAAAGCATCCACACGTAACAGCCGGTCCCTGGCAGGCGGTATCAGGCATACACTAAATAACAACCAGGTCTTCCTGTCTCCCGAACAGAAAAGAACGCTTCTTGCGCCGTTAATAGAAACAGCAACTTTAAAACAAGTACACGACGCTTTCAGGGAAATCTGGGCTCCGAACCACAGACTTGTCCTGGTAACAGGCAACGCAGAACTGCACCGGGACGCTTCCACTCCCGAAGATCAGATACTTGCTGCCTACAAGAAAAGTAACAGGATAGCAGTGTCAAAACCGGTTGAAACAAAAACCGTAACCTTCCCCTATCTTCCGGAACCTTCCCAAAAGGGGCAGATTAAAAATAGAACTACCATCCATGATTTAGGCGTCGTTCAGATCGATTTCAAAAACGGTGTTCGTCTAAACATCAAGAAAACCGATTTTAAGGCCGGTGAAATTCAGTTTATGTTGTCTTTTGGACATGGCAGGTCTAACGAACCGGAAGCCCTTCCGGGACTTGCGGTGTTAAGCCGAAAGGTAATCAATGAAAGCGGGCTCGGCACCCTGGATAAGAACGAAATTAAGCGCGCCCTGGCAGGGAAAAAGACAACCGTCCGTTTTGGTGTTGCCGGAAGCCATTTTTTCTTAAAGGGAACCTCTGTCCCCAAAGAGCTTTCTCTTTTGTTTCAGCTTTTGTATGCCCACCTGACTGATCCGGGATTTCGTGAAGACGCTTATAAGCTCTCTATGGAACGGTTCAGGCAGAACTATCATGAACTCCCCCGTACCATTGACGGTGCTTTGAAACTAAATGGGGAACGTTTCCTGGCCGGTGGAGACAGCCGTTTTGGACTCCCGCCTTATGAATCATTCAAAAAATTAACCCTTGACCAGGTCCGGTCGTGGATCAACGCGTCATCAAAACATGACGAACTCGAAATTTCCGTTGTGGGCGATTTCGATATTGAATCGGTCGTGGAGATCGCATCAAAATATCTGGGAAGCCTTCCACGACGGCAACCTGTTCACTCAAAAAACAGACCCGGGTTGCCTGAATTTCCTGTGGGCCAATCCACTAAAATAAAACTTGAAACAAAAATCCCCAAGGGTCTGGTAATCGTTTCATATCCTACTGAGGACATCTGGGACATCCAAAGGACCCGCCGCTTTTCTGTACTGGCGGATGTTCTTTCAGACAGACTTCGTGAGAAAATACGGGAGAAACTGGGGGCAGCTTACTCAGCCTTCGCCTTTAACAGGGCCAGCAGAGCCTATTCCGGATATGGAGCACTGCAGGCAAGGGCTTATGTCGATCCTGAACAAACAGATATGGTATTAAGGGAAATTAAGAACATTGTATCCGATCTCTCAACAAACGGTGTCAATAACGAAGAATTGAAACGCGCCCTCGAACCGACATTCACAAGCATAAAAGACATGATGCGAACAAACAGCTACTGGATGAACACGGTGCTGTCCGAATCAAAAAAATATCCCCAGCAGCTCGACTGGAGTCGAACCATAATAAAAGACCATGCTTCGATCACGGCAGACGAACTGTCAACCCTTGCAAAGAAATATCTGGACAATGACAAGGCGGCATTGATTATTATCGTTCCTGAGTGATAACAATCTGTTATGCAAGCGGCCATAAAACCTGCCCGAGCTATCATCCTTATTGAGCAAAAATGGCGTTTAACTTAAATGAGGGTTCGAGGTGTGTTTATTATAAAGCCTTATTGATCATCCATGGAGCGTTTAACAGAAAAAACTTTCCGGCCCTTCAGTTAAGCGGGGCGCAATTTTTCTTCATTTTGTTTACGCTCACTTAGGACGTTGCTCAGTTTAACAAACTCCTGCACACTTAGCGTTTCGGCGCGTCTGACAGGATCGACACCTGCATTTTCCAGAACATTCAGCGCGTTCCCGGCATCAATGTCAAGGGCGCTTCCGGCGAGAGCGTTTTTGAGGGTTTTTCGCCTTTTTCCAAAGGCAGCCTTGATCACGCTGAAAAGGAATGCTTCGTTATGTGCCAAATACTTCGGAGTCTTTTGAAACCTTATTTCAAGAACTTCTGAATCAACTTTAGGCTTTGGAAAGAAGTGAGGTGCTTTGACATCTACAAGTTTTTCAATCTCTGCGCAGTACTGCAGCATCACCGTGAGCCGGCCGTAATCTTTGCTGCACGGCTGTGCAGTTATGCGCCGGGCCAGTTCTTTCTGAAACATCAGGATGGCCCGTTTCACGCTAATTCTGGATTCAATGAGTTGAACAAGGATCTGTGATGAAATGTTATAGGGAAGATTACCCATGACAATGAACTCGCCACCTTCCTTTTCTGCCAGTTCTTCAATATCGAGTCTCAGTATGTTCTTTTCCATTATAACAACATTTGAAAGATTGCTCGCAAGAATCTGTACTTTTAAAATGTCCATAATTTGACGGTCTATATCTATCGCGTAAACTTTTTTTGCTGCACGTGCCGCTGGAATTGTGAGGGCACCAAGTCCGGCTCCGATTTCCAGAACAATATCTTTCCTTGAAATTCCTGAACACTCAACAATTCTTTCGGCCATGGCAGAATCTGTCAGAAAATTCTGGCCAAGCCGTTTCTTAGCGCGGAGGTTATGGGCGGCAAGGAGTACTCTGGGTGGTATCATCGTTCGGGTTCCTATACTCTTTATGAATCCGTGAACTGTTTACTCCGGACGTTCCTCCCGGATCTTGATCGGACGACAACAACCATTTTTCGGGTTATGAAGTAGGCGGCAATTCCCGGAATAATACCCAATATTACACCGCCCGTCATCATGGCAATTGTGACATCCAACCCCAGTCCCATCAGTTCGGAAAAATGTTCGAATTCAAAATCAAGCGGTATGGATTTGCCGAAAATAAACATGCCTGCTTTATAGCTCCCCATATAGAACAATGGAAGCGTAATCGGATTGCAGAACCAGACGCCGATGGCAGCGGCAGGTTTACTCCCCCTCAAAATAAATGCCAGCGCAATAGCCAGGACAGTATGAAATGGAATGGTCGGAGTTATACTGACAAAAATTCCGACAGCCATGCCCACGGCAATATAGTGAGGATCGCCCTGAAGCGTTTTGAAGGTTTTAATAAATTCTCTGAATTTCTCTTTGATACTCATATAAAATGATTTCCTGAGGTTACAATCGTTTCGACATTTATCTTCAAAATATAGCCGGAAATTTTCTCATAAGGAATTCGGGATACCGGCCTTATGGCCTTTAACTTGACTTTTCATCTATTATTAAGTAATTTTAATATTGACGGTTTCGTAAAAAGTTTCATTTTGCTCTCTCCGTGAGCAAAATGACTTTTTACGAGTTCAACAATATTATCTTCTCAATAATGACACCCGTTGTTGCACTTCCGCAAACAACCGAATCTGTGAAATGCGCACCAAATATTTTCCTGTTCGAAAAAGAGTAACTCAAGGAGGATTACATGGCAACGAAAAAGAGAAAACAGGTCAGCTTTGATGCAATGGTAAAGTTTTTCATGCGGTATTACAACATTCCTACCAAGAAAGATATCGACAAACTGATGAATAAAATGGATCACTTGGAAAAGCTGATCAAAGCGTCCACAGCACCCGGCAAAAGCAGACGCGTAGCCGGTGGCCGGACCGCCAGGGGAAAAACATCATCTAAAACTTCCGCCACAACAGCTTCCGATATGGCACTGGAAGTCATAAAGCGTTTCAAGAAAGGTGTCGGGTTCGCCGAAATCCAGGTCAGGACAGGCTTTGAGGACAAAAAACTGCGCAATGTCATTTTTCGGCTGCATAAAATTGGTAAAATTGTTCGAAAGAGCAGAGGGGTCTATATCGCCTCATAGTGGGTGCTCATCCGCAAATGACCTAATCTAAATATCGGGCAGTGAATCTCTTCCCGCATAGCGGGAGATATCAAGAAGCCTCCTGAGGGGACATAGCCCTGTTTTTGGGAACAGCCGCTATTCTTCGGTTACTGAATTTCGTAAAAAGGATAGTCATATGCAAGCGTCTGTCGATCGCAACAATCCTGATTTAAACAAAGGAGACAGTTTTCACGGTTACACCATTAACAGAATTGTAAAGTTAGAGGAAATTGATTCATTTTACTATGAACTTGAGCATGCCGAAACCGGTGCTAAACACGTTCACATCAGTAACAATGATAAGGAAAACACATTCAGCGCGGCGTTTAAGACTGTACCGTCGGACTCAACCGGTGTAGCACATATCCTGGAGCATACCGCTTTATGCGGTTCCAAAAAATTTCCCGTAAACGACCCATTCTTCTCCATGTTAAAAAGAAGCCTGAGTACCTTCATGAACGCCTTTACTGCATCTGACTGGACCATGTACCCCTTCTCCACACAGAACAGAAAAGACTTCTATAATCTGATGGATGTTTATCTTGACTCTGCATTTTTCCCCAACCTAAGAGAACTGAGCTTCAAACAGGAAGGGCACCGCATGGAGTTGGAGGATTCACTTGAAAGCCCTGACCCCTCAAGGCTGGCAATTAAAGGAGTTGTCTACAATGAGATGAAAGGGGCCATGTCCTCTCCGGACCAGGTCATGGCCCGATCCCTATTAAACGCATTGTACCCCTCAACTACATATCGTCACAACTCCGGGGGGGACCCAGCTAAAATTCCCGCGCTGACATATGAACAACTTGCGGCCTTTCATAAACGACACTACCATCCCAGCAATGCCTTTTTCTATACATACGGGAGCCTTCCTCTAAAAAACCATCTCTCTTTTATTAACGATAAAATCCTGGAAAGTTTTGAGCGCATCGATCCGGAGACGGAAGTTCCCTCTCAGCCCCGGTGGCGTAAACCCAAAAAAATGACATATTATTACCCTTTGGATCAAAGGCAAGATCCCTCAAAAAAATGTCAGGTTTGCGTTGCATGGCTCACTGCAGATATCAAAGACGCATTTGAGATCTTGATTCTCACGCTCCTAGAACAGATCCTTATTGGAAATTCGGCCTCTCCCCTTCGCAAGGCGCTGATTGACTCACAGCTTGGAACCGCTCTCAGCGATGGAACCGGATTCGACGCCGGCAACAGAGATACCCTGTTTGCCTGTGGTCTAAAGGATACGGATGTAACTGCAGCAGAAAAAATCGAAGCGATCATATTCGATGTCCTGGAAAATCTTTCGAAAAAGGGAATTGACAACCAACTGATCGAATCCGCCATTCACCAGATAGAGTTTCACCGAAAGGAGATAACAAACACCCCTTATCCATATGGAATCAAACTGCTGCTGTCTTTTTCCGGAAGCTGGTTTCACGGCGGTGATCCCGTAAGAATTTTGCAGTTCGACAATGATCTGAAACAACTTCGCAGCCAACTTTCCAAGGGACTTTTTCTTGAAAACCGTATAAAAAAATATTTCCTGGATAATCCTCACCGCGTACTTTTCTCGCTCATCCCCGATCAACTCATGGAACAGAAAGAAAACGAGCGGGTTGCCGCAGAGCTCGACCGGATCCGTATCGGAATGCCGCCATCTGACCTTGAAAAAATCGTCGAAGACGCTGAAGCCTTGAAGCAGCTTCAGGAACACGATGAGAACATTTCCTGTCTCCCCACCCTGCTGCTTGAAGATATCCCTCCTTCGGTACAAAAAATAAAAGAATCGGAATCGTATGACGCCGTGCCCGCCATCTGTTACGAACAACCGACTTCAGGCATCTTCTATTTTTCAGCGGCTGCAGGTATCGGTTCGATGGATAAACACATGATGCCTCTGGTACCCTTTTTCTGCTATGCTTTTTCCAGAATCGGCACAACCGTGCGGGAGTACACTGAAATGGCGCAGCAAATTGACGCTTACACCGGCGGCATCAGACTGGCGGCCCATTCCCGCACGCGTTTTGTCGAACCGGACTCCTCTCTTCCTTTTATTTCATTTAACGGAAAGTGCCTGGTCCGGAACCTGGAAAGAATGTTTGAAATCATCGAAGAACTTCTGTACACATTCGATTTTTCAGATCTGGTTCGATTAAAAAGTCTTTTGCTGGAATACCGTTCAGGGCTTGAATCCGCGGTGATTAGAAATGGCCACCGGCTGGCAATCTCACTTGCATCAAGGAACTTCTCGGCGACCAGCGCTCTGGACGAAACCTGGCATGGTATCCGCCAACTGCAAACCATTAAACGAATTACCGAGGATCTCAACGACGATAAATCAGAATCCCTTGCCGCCGAACTTTCTATTATCGGCAAAACCCTTTTTCATGCCGGAAAGCTTAAACTATCGCTGATCGGCGAAGGCCACGCGTTACTCGCGGCTATTTCATCGGCAACATCCATAAAAGAAAAGGCTGAGGAAAAACCGGATTCAGCAGCTTCAACCCATGGGTTTGTATCACCTGAGATTGATGTTGATGCCGAAATTCCCAGAGAGGGGTGGAGCACTTCTTCCGCGGTCTCATTCGTTGCGCAGGCCTTTAAAACCGTCCGCATGAACCATGAAGATGCTCCCGTTTTATCGGTAATCGGCAAAATGCTGCGATCCATGTATCTGCATCGTGAAATTCGAGAAAAAGGGGGTGCTTATGGCGGGTTTTCCATCTACAACGCTGAAACCGGGCTCTTCTGCTTGGGTTCTTACAGAGATCCGCACATTGTATCAACCCTGAAAGCTTACGACGGCGCTTCGATATTTATACGGTCAGGAAATTACACTGATGAAGACATTAAGGAAGCTATCCTGCAGGCATGTTCTGAAATCGACAAACCGGATGCGCCGGGGACAGCCGCCAGGAAAGCATTCTACAGGATGTTAATTTCTTTAACGGACGACATGCGGGAACAATTCAAAGAAAAGCTTTTAAATGTAACCCGTCATCAGGTTATGCGAACTGCGGAAAAATATTTCAGTGAAAGCGACGGAAAACAGGCCGTAGCGGTGATATCGGGTGAAGACAAATTAAAAGCGGCAAATAATAAACTCTCGGGTAGTCCTCTCAAGCTTTACAGGATTTAGTTCCGCCCTTGGCATCAATCCTGATATTGTTATTGCATTATTTAAAAACCGTTTTTGTGACATCTAATTCTTGACAAACTCGTAAAAAGTCCGATATTCCGTCATTCCTGTGAAGGCAGGCATCCAGAAGTATTTGAAAACACTGGATTCCTGCCTTCGCGGGAATGACGCCAAAGGACGTTTTGAGACTTTTTACGATACCGTCAATTCTTGAAACCACAAATTTGCGAAAGGGGGTTGAATATGGCGCGACAAAAAATATTATTGCCCTACAATTTCACGCAGTATGACAGAAAGGCGCTTGATTTTGTCAGCCGCAATTTTCTAAAAGGGGAACAAAATGAAATTACATTGTTTAATGCTTATATCCCCGCGCCTGACATTGACTTGAGAGGCAGTCCGATTATGGTAAAAATGAAGGGCCAACTGGATCAACTGTCAAAGAAGGTTTATGAACAAAAGTCGGCGCTCAAGGAGGCCAAACAGAATTTGCTGCAAAGTGGTTTTTCGAAAGACCAAGTCCACCATATTTTTGAGCCCGTAAAAAAGGATATTGCCACCTCTATTATCGATCAAGTTTCAAAAGGAAATTATGATGTGGTTGTGCTCAATCGTAAACCGGCAAAAATCACCCGATTTTTCACCCGAAGTGTTTTTTTAAAAGTCGTAGAGGCGTTAAAAAATGTCACCGTATGCATTGTAAATTGATTTTTTTTTTTGGAAAAGGAGGAATTCCATGGCTATAAAAGATATTATGGAATTAGATATATTCAAAATAATCACCCGGTCCGTCACGGAATCAAATAACCTGGAAACCATGAGCAACCAATCTGCTCAACTTCTGGTCGGGACACTGGGAATCAAGGCCAGCGCCATATTTGCCCTAAACCCCGAGACGGAAGAGCTTGAACATCTGGCCAGTTTCGGTTTGAGCGTCGATTATTTGAACAAGGGACCCATTCAGATTGGTAAAAGCAAAGGGTGGACATCCCGCAAAGAACCGATAGCAATCAAAGATGTGACAAAAAGCGATATGCTTCAGTATCCGGAACAGGCTGTTCAGGAGGGGATCATGGCTATCGTTTCCATACCCATCCTCTTTTCCGGCAGGGTGATCGGTCTTTTGCGCCTGTATCACCATGACAGATGGGATATCTCAAAAAATGATCTTGATACGTTGTCTGTCCTTGCCGAAATTATCGGTATGGCCATGATGTATTCCCGAATCCGCAGCGCCTTGCATTCCGTTAAAGATACGGTAAGTGAAGTGCATTCGGTATGGCTGGAACCCTAAAAACGTAGAAACATGCCCACAAATCGTGTTTTTAACTGCTCTCCATGATCTTTTAGAGCATGCGACTTAAAAAACTGCCTCATCCGGATATTTCATACGCTCGACGTTTCTTTCGATTTTTTCATGAAACAGCCGTTGTTTTGCGATTATTGAATGTCGAACAAGGAATTTCCAATGATGAAGTGCTCTCTTCTCTGACTTCCGCTGCAGTGTGACAGTACCCAATTTCACAAAATATCCAAATAGAAGGTGATCGGTTGTTTTCCTTCTATATTCGATATTCGACATTCGATATTCGGTGTTGAAAACACCTGTTGAGTTGTGCCTCTCTTATCGTTGATTCAAGATTATTTAGCGACCCACCGGGCCATCCACATAGTGAGGGGAGAATAATAGGTAATGATAAGAAGATCGACAATCAATATGGCTAAAAAAGGCAATATACGCCTGCTGATAGCAGATAGGCTGTCGCCTGAAATCGAACAGGACACGATAAGGCAAATCCCCATGGGTGGCGTGAGCATTCCGATGGCCAGGTTTGCAACAACAATGACCCCCAATTGAACCATATCAATGCCCAGGGACGGAGCCATTCCCGCGATCATGGGCACCAGCAGAATCAGGGCGGCGGTGGTCTCCACAAAGGTTCCGGCAATAAGTAATACCAAATTGATTAGTAATAGCAGCATGATCGGGTCTTCAGTCAGGCCGAGCAATGTACCGGCCAGGTGTGAAGGAAGGTTCTCTATGGCTGCAAGCCAGCTGAATATCGATGCTGTGGCAATAATAAACATTACAATGGATGAAGTAATAGCGCCATCCCGGAAGAGATGAACAAGATCTTTAACCTTGATCTTTCGATAAACAAACATGCCGATAACCAGTGCATAAACCACTGCGACCGCGGCAGACTCGGTAGCCGTAAAAACGCCGAAAAGAATCCCTCCCAAAATAATCACGGGGGCTCCCAGAGCAAGGATAGCCCTGTTAAAAGTCTGCCAGATATGGATGATTGAAAAGCGGGCTGTGGCGGCATATCCTTTTCGCCATGAAATAAAGGTTGAAACGCCGACAAGAGTGATGCCGATGAGCAGACCGGGCAGAATCCCCCCGGCGAAAAGCTGACCAATGGAGGCTCCGGTCAAAAAGCCAAAGATAATCATGGGAATCGATGGTGGAATGATAACACCGATGGAGCCTCCGGATGCCTGAACCGCCGCTGCAAAATCAGATTCATATCCCGATTTCTTCATCGCCGGTATCAGAATGGCACCCACTGCCGCCGTGTCGGCGGCGGCAGAACCCGATATGCCGGCAAAAAACATTGCGGAAACAATGGACACGGCTGCCAATCCGCCGGGAAGCCATCCCACCAGGGCATTTGCAAAGTCTACAATTCTCCGGCTGATCCCGCCCGCTCCCATGATAACACCGACAAACATAAACAAAGGAACCGCCATGAGATGAAAGGAGTCTGTCCCGCCAAACATCCGCTGCGCAACTACCATCAATGGAAAGTCGCCCTGAATCAGAATAGCCAGAATCGAGGCGACGCCGATGGAGACAGCGATCGGGGCGTTAATGACAAAGAGGAAGAGAAGCGATAAGATTAAGATTTCAGCTGTCACGGTCAATCCCTTTTACTTCACCGAAGAGAAAGGCCAGGCCGTGAATCATAAGAATGAAGCCGCTGATGGGAATAACGCTGAATATGATCCACTTGGGCAAATGGAGGGCCGGTGATATCTGCATGCGGACAAAGTAAGAAAACTTAAGTCCAAAAAAAATCATTACTCCGAACAGGAGAATTGAAGCGAGGTGAACAAGAATAGTAAAGAGTTTCTGTACTGAAGGCGAAGTCCGGACAAAGACAACATCTATGCTTGGATGGGCTTTGCGACGGTAAGCCACAGAAGCACCCAGAAAAGTCAGCCACACCAGAAGATATCGAGCCAGCTCTTCAGACCAGAATAAAGAGTGGTTCAGCACATAACGGGAAAAAACCTGGATTGCAACAATAACCGTCATGCTAAAGCCGAGCCCGAACAGGAGGGGTTCAATCCAGTTGTTTATTGAACGACTTACTTTTTCAAGTACAAACACTTTTCATTAAAATATCTGGGGTAAGATGTTATCGGTAATGGTGATAAACAAAAGCAATCTTCCTTGTTTCCGATGACTGACCGCCCATTACCCGTTTTTATTTGGTTGCATCCAATATTTTCACAAGCAATGCCTGAACTTTAGGGTCCTTGTATATCTCCATATCCTTTAGATTTGCCACCTTGGCACGAAAGGCGTCAATATCGGGATTCTCTTCCACCTGCATACCTTTCTTCTTGAGAAACTCTAATCGAGCGGCATTTTTTGAGCGATTATCTTTGCGTTGAAACAGGGCCGCCTCAACCATGGCCTTTTGAATCATTTTTTGATTGGCGACATTTAAAGTATTCCACCACTGGAGTGACGCCACGTCAATGTGGTATGAATAGACATGGCGGGTAAGGGTCATGGATTTCTGTATTTCATAGAATTTATAAACTTCCATGACCCACAGAGGATTTTCCTGACCGTCGATCACACCCTGTTCCAATTCGGTATAGATCGGCCAGGGCATGGGGGTGGGGTTCGCACCCAGAGCCTGCCAGATGGCTTGATGGATTGCAGAGGCCATAACTCTTATTTTAAGCCCTTTAATGTCTTCCGGGCTTTTTGCCGGTCGCCTGTTGCTTGTAAGATTTCTAAAACCGTTTTCAGAAAAACAAAGGCCCTTAAAACCGGATCCCTCCAGGCTTTTTAATACTTCGGCGCCTAACGGGCCATCCAGGATTCTATCGACCTGCGCATAATCTTTAAATAGAAAGGGATAATTTATGACCCTCGCTATGGGGTCAAATGTGTCGAAAGGACCGCCTGTGACGATGGCCATCTGAACAGCGTTCATTTGTACCTGTTGCAGAATTTCTGTTTCATTACCCAGCGATGCGGAATGAAGAATTTGAACTTCGATATCGCGGTTTGTCCGCTGTTCAATAAGTTCTTTAAACTTTTCCGCCGCAATGTTTTGGGCGGAACCCGGTTTGGTCACAACGCCCAACTTGATTTTGATTGCGGCCGCTTCAGCGCCGGAAAAGAAAATCAGACTAAACATAGCAATAAACGCTAAAAGCTTTTTCATAACTGGCCCCCTCAAATTCTTCAGTCGCCTGAACTTTGTCGTTTTCAGTCTGGCGGTATCGATTATTGGTTCTTCTCCAATTTAGTTGGAGAAGAGTCTGCCTGAGGCAGACAAGGGTTCGAGGATTCAAGGAGTCAAGGGTTCAAGCGTTTGTTCTCCAACGATTTTATCAGCGCTTTGAGCACTCATTCTTTAAACTTCCTTTGTATCATCCTTGAAAGTCTTTAAATATTCTTTATTTACATAATTTAAACCACTTGAAAACAGGAGCTGGATCTCCAATTCGCAAATAGAACCATAGGCAATATATAATAACCTCAAGTCGTCTGCAATTTTCTTCCCTGCCATATCCTTCTGCGATATTTGAAGGGATCGACACAACGGCCTTTCTGATCTGAGATGTCAGACTGTATCTCTATCATTTCACTTGAATCCCTGGCCCAGACCGATTAACCTTACTATATTGTCAATAAACTATCATCATTATGAAGCTTAGCCTATACTTTAAGTAATCACCGCGTCGCGACAGGGCGGGCCTTGAATCTTTAC
>Ga0114925_10000968_pt1 | contig 13703 bp, 11 predicted proteins | sample SumtaG_2_FD_87287 | JGI IMG/M metagenome (GOLD analysis project Ga0114925, IMG submission 87287) | Deep subsurface microbial communities from Indian Ocean to uncover new lineages of life (NeLLi) - Sumatra_00607 metaG | ecosystem: Environmental > Aquatic > Marine > Oceanic > Sediment | place... | reverse complement strand
TTAGAGCTCTAAATACATTAGTTGATAGCCAGTAATATAAAAAGGAAAAAGTGTTTCTTGAGATAAGAAAAAAAGAAAAATGCTTGTATAAAGATCGCTTAGACGAACTGAGGTTGTGTTTTGACTTTAGTCCGTCTAAAGTGTTCTGTCTGTCTTTCATACCAGCGAATTACGTCGGCAGTAACCGTAGGATGAATTTTCTTCATCGCTTCAGTGAAATATTTTGCTTCCACTTCTTGCGCGTCAATATTTTCTCGTAATGCAAGCATAGCAGCCTCCCGACATAACGCTTCAATGTCAGATCCAGCGTAGCCCTCTGCGGCATTAGCTAATTTTTCCAGATCAACGTCTTCAGTAATAGGCATTTCCTGCGTATATATCTTAAAGATTTCATGACGTTCATTTTTGTCAGGTGGTGACACAAGTATAAGGCGGTCTGTTCTTCCAGGCCTAAGTACGGCAGGATCAACAATATCAGGGCGATTAGTAGCAGCTATCACTACGACATCCTGCAGAGATTCAATGCCATCAATCTCCGTTAAGAACTGGCTAATAACTCGTTCAGTTACATGAGAGTCACCAAAACCCGTACCTCGTCTTGGCACTATTGCATCAATTTCATCAAAGAAAATAATAGTGGGGGCTGCCATCCTAGCCTTTCGGAAGACTTCTCTAATCGCTTTTTCGGATTCGCCAACCCATTTTGACAAAACCTCCGGGCCTTTGATGCTTATGAAATTTGCTTCGCTTTCTGTTGCAACAGCCCTTGCAAGTAAAGTCTTACCGCAACCCGGTGGGCCATATAGCAAAATACCTTTTGGTGCTTCTATACCTAATCTCATAAATACTTCAGGCTTTTTTAAAGGCCATTCGACAGCCTCAATTAATTCTTGCTTTGCTATATCAAGACCCCCAATATCCTCCCAATTAACGTTTGGAACCTCTATCTGGACTTCTCTAATCGCTGAGGGTTGGACTTCTTTTAATGCATTTACGAAATCGTCCATATTAACTTCAAGTGTATTTAAAACTTCAGGAGGAATGACATCTTCCTCTAAATTGATTTTTGGTAAGTATCGTCGTAGTGCCTTCATTGCTGCCTCTCGGGCTAGTGCAGTAAGATCTGCGCCAACGAAACCATGAGTTGTTTCTGACATTCTACTTAGTTGAACATCTTCAGTTAAGGGCATACCACGCGTATGGATGAGTAAAACCTCTTGGCGTCCAATTTTATCTGGAACTCCAATTTCTATTTCTCTATCGAATCTTCCAGGTCTCCTTAAGGCAGGGTCAATTGCATTCACCCGATTAGTGGCGCCTACAACAATAACTTGCCCACGAGCCACTAATCCGTCCATTAAGGCTAAAAGTTGTGCAACAACTCTTCTTTCTACCTCTCCTGTTACTTCCTCACGTTTTGGTGCTATAGCGTCGATTTCATCTATAAAAACAATACTTGGTGAATTTTCTTCAGCTTCCTTGAAAAGTTGTCTTAATCTTTGTTCTGATTCTCCATAAAATTTGCTCATAATTTCAGGTCCATTTATTGGAATGAAATGAGCCTCCGATTCACTTGCCACCGCTTTTGCAATAAGGGTTTTTCCGCATCCAGGAGGACCATGTAACAAAACTCCCTTTGGTGGATCAATTCCCAATCTTTTGAATAATTCGGGATGTTTTAACGGTAGTTCAACCATTTCTCGTATTCTAATAATTTCTTCAGTGAGGCCTCCGATATCTTCATAACTTACTCTTGGAAAACCAGTTTCAGTGTCGGTAAGTGGCTTTTCACTTACATTTAAGGAGGTAGCATCTGTTACGAGGCAGATTCCTTTCGGTGTTGTCGATACAATGCTGAAAGGCATGGCTCTTCCTAAAATCGGAATGAGTACTGTATCACCCCTGCATACAGGATAACCTAGTAATTTTCTCTTAACAAAATTTTCAAATCCATAATCAATGGAGAGCGGCATTGAAGTGGGGGCGATAGTTATTGATCGAGCGGCCTTAACGTCCGCCTTCTTGATTTTCACCTTTTCGCCTAGTGTGACACCACAATTTCTACGGATTATTCCATCCATACGAATAATTCCACTTCCCTGATCCTCAGGATAGGCCGGCCATGCAATAGCCGCTGTCGTTTTTTTTCCTTGAATTTCTATAACATCACCTGTGGTGACACCAATTGATCGCATTGCTGCACCATCAATACGAACCTTTCCACGACCCACATCTCTCTGTCGTGCCTCAGCTGTTTTAACAGTAATAGTTTTATCGGCCAACGAAAGGCACCTCCTCTATAATAAGAATGTTTGATTCATAAATTCAATTTGATAAGTACATAAGAACTACTACATTTATCATAATTACCGACGTTTTTTTAAATTTCGTTATTACCAGCATTCTTACACAGTAAACTAAAGGTTAATAATGTCACTCTAAACTCATAATTTGTTCCTTCATTCATAATAAACCTTCAATGGATTGATAAGGTTCTCTTAATATACTATCGGCATGTAAATAGTTCTCATTGAATAGTTTTGGTGCTCAAAGTTGTCACAACAAAAATCTCCGGTGATGGAATCTGTTCAGAGGAAGCGCATCTTATGTTTTGGGACTTTTGATATTCTCCATTATGGACATGTAAAATACTTCGAAGAAGCTATGAAATTGGGTGGAGACAACGCTTACTTGATTGTCGTCGTTGCACGTGATTCTTCTGTAGAAGCAATGAAAGGAAAAAAGCCAATATTTTCTGAAGAACACAGAAGAGCCCTCGTTAGCTCAATAAAACCGGTTGATAAGGCCATTTTAGGCACAGAAGGGGCCGATAAATTGAAAATTTTTGAAGAAATACGTCCAGATATAGTTGCACTTGGATATGATCAATGGCCTTCAATGACTTGGCTGAAAGAAGAATTAAAAGAGAGAAATATTGAATGTGAAATTGTAAGATTATCAAAATTCGGTAGCGAAGAATTAAATAGTTCTTCTCTCATAATCAAAAAGATTTTGAAGTTAAGAAGAGATTAGACAAAGATTCTTAGCAATAAACCAGCAAATAATACGACTTTTTTGTGTCGATTGAATTCTAACCAAAACGAAAGTTTCTCCCACCGTAGGGAGTTAGGAGGACTCGCAGGAAGCCCCATCCAAAAGAGTGGGGTAGTTCACTCTGTAACTTTTTTGCTTTTTTTTGATAAGAATACAAAAAATGCTTAAACAGTTCAAAATGGAGGCCTTTCAGAAGGAGCTATGCTATATTTACATTTTGGGCAACTAATTCTTCTGTAGTATTTATCATCTCTGAAAAAGACTTTCACTCTTAAATTTGTACCACAAACTCCACATTTAAAACCAGCAACCTCTTGTTCCTCTATTAGAATACCATTTTCATCGCTAGAGGAATTATTGTTTTCATCTATAAATTTCACAGAAATTTCCTCAAAAATCCGTTGTCGACTGAGTCTGTTTATCAGTTAATCAGTGATGCAGATAATTTAGTGTGATATGATTAACTTTTTATGTAAAATGATAGAAGCTAACATTTCTAAATCTCTTCTTCTACAAGTTCTTTAATAAGAATTGCTCCGCGACCTATTTCTTCTAGCGAATTGGCATAAGACAATCTTAGATGATATTCGCCACCTTTTCCGAATACGGCACCTGGCGCTGTAGCGACGCCTTTGCTTTCAAGTAGTCTTAATGCAAATGTTTCTGATGGAAGTTTTAATTCAGAGAAGTCAGGAAAGACGTAGAATGCACCTGTTGGCAGATTACATCTTACGCCATCAATGCTATTTAACAATCGCGCTATTTCTTTTCTTCGCTCGTTAAATCGCTCAACCATACGTTTCACAGGCTCTTGAGAGCCTTTCAAAGCAGCAACACCAGCAACCTGCACGAAACTAGTAGGGCATGTAGTAGAGTTCTGTTGAATTCGAATCATGCTTTGAACTATCTCAGGAGATGCCACAGCATAACCCAACCGCCAGCCCGTCATAGAATATGCTTTGGAAAAACCGTTGATGATAATAGTCCTTTCACACTTTTTGTCTATGGACAAAATGGTAGCTGCTCTTTCACCAATATCATACACTAGTTTTTGATAGATTTCATCAGAGAGAATCACTAGATTGTGTTCTACTGCAAGTTGATAGATTGCGTTCAGTACATCTTTGTCCATAACGTCTCCTAACGGATTACTTGGTGAGTTAATAAGAATCATTTTGGTTTTGTTGGTAATCCCATCCCTTAATTTCTCAATAATGCTTTCGTTATAAGTATCAACTGGGATTTGAACATCAATGCCGCCTGCCATTTTTATTGTAGTAAAATATGTTGGCCACGCGGGTGTTGGAATTAAAACTTCATCTCCAGAGTTTAAAATTGCAAACATGGCAAGAAGAATTGCATGTTTTGCACCAGGCGTTACAATAACGTTTTTAGGTGTGATGGATACATCTCCTTTGCTGGTGTCTTCCGCAATTGCCATTAATAGTTCTGGGATTCCTTGGCTTGAGGTATATTTCGTAAATCCTTCTTTTAATGCATCAATTGCAGCCTCTTTGATGTGTTCGGGGGTATCAAAATCGGGCTGCCCCACGCTTAAATTTATAATCTTTCTTCCTTTCTGTTCCAATTCTTTTGACTTTGCAAGCATTTTTAATGTTCCAGATGGAGGAATATCCTTCATTCTCTCTGAAATGATCCTCATAGACTCTCACACAATAAATTATTCCTATTTGCAGGTCGTCGTTTTTATTTAAAAAAGTAGGGGCAATCTTTTCAGACTTTCCGTTAAAGAAAAAATTTTTAAAGCGTACTGAGCATGGACGAACAAAGTTAGTTTTCTGGTGAACAATTGATGAGATGATTTCTTGGGAAAGATTAGACCTTCACATATTAAGAGAATCGCCAAGAATATTTTGGAAAAATATGGCGATCTAATTGAGGACGATTTTGAAAAAAACAAAGAAGTGCTGGATCAAATACTTACTTTGCAGTCCAAAAAAATACGAAATAGGATAGCGGGTTATCTAACATCATTGGTTCGAATGAAAGAAGGCGCACAATATTTCGCACCGAATGATGAGTTATAGTTGTTCTTTAAAAATTCAAAATTATTTTAAAAGTTATTGTATGCTTCCGTTTTGATATAAATTCGATGTCAACTAGGTGCCACGCCTTTTTAAGGTTAGAAATCTAACTATTTCTTGTCATTAATCATACAATTAGAGGAAAATAGATTAAATACTATTAGATTTTTCTAACTTTTTAATGAAGCCAATTAGGAGAATATGAATACGAAATTCATGTCAGTCTTATCTAAAAATATATATTTGTGATTTACCATTCATTATTCAAAGTTATATATTCTCGTTTCAAAGCACCGGGGAATCAATTGTGGCTTCTAAATCACAGATTAAAAATGAAAAGCACAAATACGTACTACATGATGGGTTAAAAAACACCTTATTGCATAATTTTAGGAGAGTAGAAGAAGAGTATCTGCAGGATCGATCTATCTTCGTTGCATATGATCGCCGCGATGAAATTGCTTTATGTATTATTTTAAGGGATCATATGAGGTCATTATCCGATATTTTTGAATCTATTGGCATGGTACTTTTCTATTCCGCTTTCATGGGAAATACTATTCACCTGGGGCTTCTTGATGAGACATGGAAAATAATACCCGATTCACTTAAGCGATTTCTTAATAATCATGTTAATCTTTCTATATTCAATCCTTCAACCAGAAAACTCGTAGTACTAAAACAGCGTAATAGCCTAAAAGACCTTAAGAAAGTCATTGATAAGGTATAGGCTCTTCCAGTGAACTAGGATAGATTCTCATAATAACAAATTCCCTTTTTTAATATTTCATCGACTTTACCACTTGCTTTTAGGGACTTAAGATGGGCAATTGTTTCAGTATAAGAAATAATATGATGTCCAATAGTTGATTGGTTTTCTCCAAAAACTCTTGATCTAATTTCGAACGCTGTGAGTTTAGTATCTAATGCTTCCAAAATCCATCTTTCCCGAGATTTATGATGTTTTAAAATCTCCAATATCCTCAGATGCGTATTTTCAATCGTTTGATTATGGCCTGGAAAAGATATTTCAACATCATAGTTTAATAACTCTTTCAGAGACTGCTGATAGACTTTTAGAGGATTTTCTGATTGCGCTATGTAAGTAAGGCCGATTTGGGGTGTAACTTTTGAAATAACATGGTCTCCTGTAAACATTATCCTTGCAACTTCATCATAGATACAAACGTGATCTTTCGCGTGCCCAGGTGTCCAAATTATGCGTAATTTTCCAGGGTTTGTGGAAATATATCCCCTGTCATGCACTACCTCATCAATCAATGGTTTTGGTGTCTCTTTCATAATATCGCGATAAAGTTTCAGAAACTTGTCTACTGTTGTTATGGGCATCCCATTTGCAATAAATAACTCTTGAATCGAGTAAAGAACTTCATTGAAATCAATTGACGCAGAGGTTAACATAGCGGGATGGGCAAAAATTCTTGCATTACATTCCTGTTTTATTCGTTTAAGCAAGCCATAATGCTCATAATGAGAGTGAGTAACTATGCATGTCTCAATATCTTCTATGGAATAACCGATCGACCGAACATGGTTGTCAAGTGCAGTAAATGCATCCTCAGTAGCAGGACCACAATCGACTAAAACCAAACGTGAGTTATCATGATTTTCAATTAAGTGAACATAGACATGCCGAACAAAAAAGGGAACTGGAAGACGAACTCTATGAATATTATTCTGATTCAATTGGTTTTACTCAACCCATAATAATTTTTAAATCTCGGTGAGAAAGTCGATGATAGTTCAAAAGGTTTCTTCAATCATATATCTTTCTCAAAAAAGAGATTATAATGGAGGACATTGTTTATGGCTTTCCCTCCTGGAAAAATACCTGTGGATGTGCTACGAACCATTGTTTTCGAACACTTGGGGGTGCAAAATCCACGCCTTCTGCTTGGGTCGGCATTAGGTGAAGACGCAGCAATTATCAGAATGAATGGAAAGGTAATTGTTGTGACAACGGATCCCATAACCGGTAGCTTAGAGAGTATTGGCTGGCTTTCGGTTCACATTAATGCGAACGATGTTGCAACCTGTGGTGCCACTCCACTCTGGTACTTAACAACGATTTTATTACCTGAAAAAGCAGATATCGATCATAGAGAAGTGTTAGACCAAATTACCTCACAAATTGATGCTGCAGCAAAAGAACTAAATATAACCGTAGCTGGAGGACATACTGAAATTACGCCTGGAATTAGCAGACCAATTGTTGTCGGTATAATGGTTGGAGAAACCTCAATAGATAATTATGTAACTTCTAAAGGAGCAAAACCTGGCGATCAGATTATTGTTACAAAGAGTGTTGGGTTGGAGGGTACGTCAATATTAGCTGAGGAAATGGAAAGCGTTCTTAAGCAACATTTGGAAGAAGAAGTTGTTAAGCGGGCAAAAAACTTTATTAAAAAAATTAGTGTGGTAAAAGATTCTCAAATTGCGATGAAGGTGGGAGGTATCAATGCAATGCATGATCCAACAGAAGGGGGTATATTTTTGGGTCTCCATGAGATTGCGGACGCCTCTCAACTTGGTTTACACATTCACAAAGAGTTAATTCCGTTAACTTCAGAAACGAAAGCGATATGTGAGGTTTTTGGAATCGATCCATTTCAACTGATTAGTTCTGGATGTTTAATCATTTCAGCAAGCCCAGAAAAAGCTCCAATAATTGTAAAAAAACTGGAGATCGAAAATATAGCTGCGCGTATAATTGGAGAATTCGTCGGAGATCCACAAATACGCAAGATCCATACAAAGGAGAAAGTGTATAGAGAGATACCAAGACCGACATCTGATCATTTATGGCGTGCATTAGAACAAATATTCAAAAAGTAAATTAAGGTCCGTGTGCTCATTTTTATTGAATAAAGTGTGCTAAGGGCGACTTAAATGGGAATATGGAATAGGCAAAATAATACCGAAAAGCAAATACGACTCAGTTATTCGATTAAAAAGGCAATTGCACAGTTAGAAAAGCGAAGGGCACAACTAGAAAAACTATTTCGTCAGAAATACATAGCTGCTCAGGAAGCTAAGAATTTAGGCGACAAAGAAGAAGCTATTCGACTTCTTGAAGAGTGCCAGATGATTGACGAAGAGTCAAAAACCGTTAAGAATGAACTTATGAAGCTAAGCAGGGCGGAAAGCATGATTGAATATATAATAATCCTTCCAGAGGTTTCAGCATTCTTAGGAACAACTTCTTCTTCCGAAGAAATCGATCCAGCGAGAGTATTAGGTATTGTGAGTAATCTCGAACAACATATTAAGCAAACCCGTGAGGCTGACGAAAAACTTGGAACCCTTCCAACAGGAATTGATACTCAAGGATTGCCCTCGCCTCCTATGGGAAAAACTAAAGAATCTGAATCTCCTGAGGAACTCTCTCAAGAGATAGAATCCAACTCTATCCAGTCAGAAGATGTGTCAGATTCAAACCAGAAAAGTACAGCCGCCTCAAAAAAAGGAAAAGAAACTGAAGAATAGTTTTTCTCAAAGATAAATTATTATAGATATTATTAACAAAGAAGGGATGTTTTGTTGAGCCAATACTGTCCTAAGTGTGGTGCATCACTTCCTGATGATGCAAAATTCTGCCCTAAATGTGGTGCGAATATAGAGAAATCTTCGCCCATGGAGGAGGCATACCGAGGTTTTGAAAAGAAACTTCAATTTCAAGAACTAGAAGGTGATATGGAAAGAATTGCAGAGTTAAAAAAGGGCTTAGAAAGAATTGAAAAAAAATATGGGACTGATGTATGCACCATGCCTGCTGCAGTCCTTGAAAAATATCGCCAAATGAGGGTCGAAGCAGGATTGCCTCCAACACTTCCTGGTGAAAAGTTAACCAAACCTTTACTTTTCAGGGGCAAGTATTTCGATGCCCTAAGCGAAAAAATCTTGTTAATTGGAGAGAATAAATTAAACGAGACAGGTGGCCTCCTTTCTATCACCGAATTGATGTTAGAATTGAAAAAAATGGATATCAAGGCTTCTCTTAAAGATGTAGAAAAAACAGTTAAGAAACTTGAGAAGCAAAAAGTAATTCCAGGGTTAAGAGAACTGAAAACGGGAGCTAAACTCGTGGAATTTATTGATGTCGCATTAAGTGATGACCTTCGTGAGGTTCTGAATTTTGCTGCAGAAAAAGGTTGGTTGACACTAGCAGACCTCATTCAATCAGGTTGGTCGGAAGAACGTGCTAAACGCGCTTTTAAAGAATTAACTGATGCTGATATCGCTAGATACGACTCTAGTTACGCTGGTGGTGATCTCTGGTTCTTCCCCTGTTTTAAAGGATCTATGTAGAACTTGAGCTCTCTGTTTTTCAACCAACGAACTATTTTCAAAAAAGACTTTATGTAAGTTGTTCACATAATGCTAGCTAAACTTAATTTTGGAGGTGCATCGGGTGACGCAATTAATTTACATGTTGACAAAAGATGATGTGACAATACCGAATGCGCTTGAAGTCGTAGATGAGATAATGGATACTAATCTTAGATATATCGGATTTAAAGATCCTCAGGAAGGAGGACTATCTCCGGACAAATATAAGCCTTTAATGGCAAAATTACGTGAAACGGATATGGAAATTTTTATCGAGGTCGTCAGTGAGTCGGAAGAATTGAATCTTAGATCGGCAAAATTGGCAGTAGATCTGGGGGTTGATTTTGTGTGCGGCGGAACGTTTATTGATTCTTCCATGCAAGCGATTGCTGGAACTGATATAGGATTTTTCCCATATATTGGTGAGATTGTAGGACATCCTTGCGTTTTAGAAGGCACTATCAAAGGTATGGTGGAAGAAGGTAAAATGGTGAAGAAAAAGGGCATTGCCGGCATCAATCTCTTAGCTTATAGACGTGAACCTGCATCAGAAGTCCCATTACTCATACAAGAAGTTCAAAAAGCCGTAGGACTCCCATTAATCATAGCAGGAAGCATTAATAGTTTTGAACGAATCGATAAAATGAAAGAGTTAGGCGTTTGGACATTCACAATTGGCGGCGCAATACAAGACGGTATTTTTGTCCCAGGCGGTACAATCAAAGAAAATATAAACGCAGTTCTTGACGTTTTATAAATAAACGTTTTAGTAAAGGCGCCTCTGCGCCCTCTATTTTCCTTTTAAAACTTCGCGATTGACTACGTAAGGTGCGGTGCCTTTACTCAAAAACTGACGCAGTCCTTCAGCGATCATCACTCCAGTTCTGCGGGGGATGTCGCGGGACACACCGGCTGCATGTGGAGTTAAAAGCACATTGTCGAGTTGTAATAGGGGATCGTTTACGTCTATTGGCTCAACGTCATACACGTCCAACGCGGCACCAGCAATCTTCTTCTCCTGTAACGCTCTCACCAACGCCTGCTGATTGACGCATGCCGACCTAGCCGTATTCACCACATATGCAGTTTTTTTCATCATGTCGAATTCTTTCGATGAAATGAGGGGTTTTGAGCCTTTGGGGAGCCTTGCATGCACGCTGATAATATCTGCTCCTCTAATCAATTCGTTTAGCTCCATTTTTCTCACGCCAAGTTCCTGAAATCTTTCCTTTGGTATAAAGGGATCATATCCCCAAACTTCTAACCCGAACGGTTGCGCTCTTTTTGCGACTAATGCACCCACTGCACCTACCCCAAGCAATCCTAAAACTCGTCCATTCAATTCGGGTCCTGTTGGTTTTTCGAATGTGTCTTCTCGTGGAGTTATCCAATCACCATTTTTTATCCAGTTATGTGCCGTCACAATATTTCGAACTAAGGCAATAATCAAACCGAGAGTAAAGTCAGCAACTGCATCAGCATTTCTTCCGGGAGTATTTAAGACAGGTATGCCTCGCTTAGTCGCAGCATCAACGTTGACGTTGACTGGACCTCCTCGTCCACATCCTATAACGCGCAATTTGCCTGCGGCGTCCAATACCTCTTCTGTGATAGGAGCGAAAGTGATGACTAAGACTTCAACACCAGTTATTTTATCTATTAACTCTTGCGGAGTACCAAAATATTCTTTTATCCCTTGTAATCCTTTAACAACGGATTTCTCGTCTATTTCAATATCAAACGTTGTAAATTCTAAATCTTCTCCCATTGGCGCAAGTTTTTTTTCTATTTCCTCACGGAACATTGCGGCAGGTGTAAAATCATCTCCAACAATGAGTATTTTCATTTTCATCACCACAAATTAATCCGATTCTATATGGCTGATATCTCAAATATATAACGGTACGATGCGAAGTGACCTCTTTCGCTTAACGTGAATGTTGATGAGAGACAAATGTGTGCTGTTAAAAGCCTTATATATTATCATCTCAATATAATAAGCTTAATAACATTAGGAGGAGAATATCCATGTCTTCTTATCTTGTTGCCATAGATGTTGGAACCACCGGGCTTAAGGTGACCATTTGTGACGACGAAGGCAAGGTTATAAGTTCTGCAGCGTCCCAAGATTATCCAGTTTTAACGCCTCAGCCTATTTGGGCAGAAACTGATCCAAATCTTTGGTGGGAAGCAGCTAAGAATACAGTGAAAAAAGCAGTTGAAAAAAGCGGCATAAACAAAGAGGATATAGCTGCTGTTGTATCAGACTCTCAAACTGACGGCTGCACTGCAGTCGATAAAAATGGTGAACCGCTTTACAATTCAATCCTTTATTTGGACAGAAGGTCAGACAACCAAGCCCGACAATTACGAGAAATATTCGGAAATAATGGTAAGGAACTTCATGAAATAACTGGTCTTACAATCGATTCCTATCATATTCTTCCAAAAATCCTCTGGTTAAAAGAATTTGAGCCAGAAATCTACGAGAAAACGCATAAAATTTTGAATCCAAACGATTTTATCTTGCTGAAACTGACAGGGAGATTTATTACTGAATACACGCTTGCATCGTGCACACTCGTCTGGAATGTACATAAGAGGATCTGGTCAGAAAAAATTGTGAGCGAAACCGGTATAGATTTTGATATATTACCAGAAGCGGTACCTTCGACAGAAGTCATTGGAGAAATTAGTTATGAAGTAGCCAATGAGATGGGCCTGAAATCAGGAACTCCAGTAGTAGCCGGAGGTGGGGATGAAGAGGTTGCGGTAGTAGGTGCAGGTGCTTTGCAGAGTGGAGAGGTCTGCGACATCACAGGTGGTGCCGAACCAATTCTGATTTCGATAGACGAGTCTGTCATAGATCCAAATGAAGTACTTGAAATGCACAACCACGGAGACCCAAAAAGATGGATATTGGAAAGCCCTGGCATGGCAGTTGGAGCAAATCTTCGCTGGTTTAGAGATCAATTTTCGCATGAAGAAATAAAAGAAGCCGAAAAATTAAGCGAACCAGGTAAAGAGGTCGACCCTTATTGGATCATGGATGAAAAGGCAACAGCAGTCCCGCCTGGTAGTGAAGGACTTATCTTCCTTCCTTGGACTACAGGTTCTATAACACCCGAATGGAGTTCATCTGCACGAGGCACATTTCTTGGTTTCACACTTAGTCATACCAGAGCTCACTTTGCACGTGCAATTATGGAAGGTAGTACCTATTACGCCCGTGATGTTATCGAACGATTCGAGGAATTAGGTTTTCCAGTAACCAAGATAATCGCTACTGGCGGAGGCTCTCGAAGTGCGCTTTGGAGAAAAATTAAAGCTGACGTGCTAGGAAAATCCATAATATCACCCGTAAGCGAAGATGTTTCAACAATAGGTGCCATCTGCTTAGCTGCTGTGGGTGTTAAATTATACGAGTCTATTGATAGTGCAGTCAACACTTTCGTGAGATTCAAGGACAAGGTGGTGCAGCCGGACAAAAAAGCAGTCAACACCTACACAAAACTCTATAACACTTACAAGAAGACGTACTGGGCACTGAAAGACATTTTCGGGGAGATATCGCAATTTCAAATGGGTGAATAACTCGAATTAAAAAAATGTAAGAAGAAAAAACAGAGCTTAGATAGGCTCACTTTTTTTTTAACTTAACAACATTTTTGTACGAAGTCTGTACCTGTCTTTTAATTCTTGTTTTTTCCCTGCGTTCCAGCCACTTACAGCTTGGTAATAACCTGTGATACGACTATACCACTCCATATTTTGTCCAAAACAAACAGGACAGTTGTCTATAAGACCTGAGATTGTAGAGCTACAATCACGACAGACCGATAAGTCTTTTGTATATGCCATATAGCCAATTGGTGTTTTAGTGAACATTTTGAGTGTTACATCCATCAATGCATTAGGATCAGGACTCGCCTCTCCTAACCAGCAATGAAAAATATTCCCTCCTGAAAGTGCTGGGAAGAATTTGCCTTCTATTGACATTTTCTTCGAAAGTGGGATTTCTGCATTTACCGCAACATGGGTTCCGTTGCTATAATAAACAGGAAGATCTACGCCTTTTATCCCGTTCTCCCCAATTTTACTCAAATCACCTTTTACCACTTGCATTGCCTGTTCCCTAAAATGAACAAGGTCTGAGATAGCCATTCTTTGAGCGGTACTTTCCGCGGGAGTGCGTGCACATGCTAGAAGTAGTCCACTTTCCTTCTGTAACATCTCCTTGATTCGTTCCATCTC
>Ga0114925_10000967_pt1 | contig 13707 bp, 14 predicted proteins | sample SumtaG_2_FD_87287 | JGI IMG/M metagenome (GOLD analysis project Ga0114925, IMG submission 87287) | Deep subsurface microbial communities from Indian Ocean to uncover new lineages of life (NeLLi) - Sumatra_00607 metaG | ecosystem: Environmental > Aquatic > Marine > Oceanic > Sediment | place... | reverse complement strand
TCTTAGAACCGCTGCTAACAAACGGTATAAGCATAAGATTCACGAATATGTTGATATTGAATCTAAAGGTCCCGCAGCCAAATTCATAGATCTGGAAACAGATTACATGTCTGCGCGTAGTAATTCTAGAAAAGAAAGCGATAGGCGTCTAATGGAAGAAGAATTAGAATTGTATCCAAATGATAGAAGAATGATGCTTCATTTAGCCAGACACATACTTCACAGTGATCGTGACGCGGCAAAAACGTATTTGGAAAAGATTTTATGTGAAAAGAAAGATACATTAGACTACGAGGCCAGAGCTTTACTTATCACTTTGCATCCAGACATTCGTCAATGCTCTAAAGTTGTTCAGGCTTTTGGTAAAAAATACCCCAAAGAAATCGAATCAACATACTATGTAGCATTACTTTTTAAAGCACTAGGTAAAACTCAGAAAGCATATAAGTGGATTGTAAAAGCAGCCGGAGCACAGCCGAAGTTATCTCATAACATAAGAAAGCACATCAAGGATTTAGAGATACCTTACATATTCGCAGACCTGGCAATAGGTATGAAAAAAATGAAGGCGGCTGAAAAAGTTCTGAAAACATATTTACCCAAACACAATGACACCCGACTTTTAAATATGGTTTATGCCATCTCCAACATACCCCAAACTGGACAAAAGTTACAAACTCCTATCATTGTTTTTCACGCAACAGATAATGTACATTGTTGGAGTCCCAAAGATCTTAGAGGAACCGGGAATCTACGAGGTTCTGGGTCAGAGATTATGGCAATGAATATGGCTAAGGAATTTTCCAAAATGGGATTCAGAGTTTTTGTATTTGGTAAGTTTTTAATCGACGAAACCGATACTCAGGGTATGTACGATGGTGTACAATATATGGACTCTTCATTCTATCAACAATTTATTGACTCGTACGTGGTAGATATCCTTATTGTTTCTCGTGATACAAACAACTTAATTTATCACAAAAACGTAAGAAAGGTGTTCTTATGGGTCCACGACACTTTACCTATGAATTTAAAATTTCAAAGCCACTTGCATATCCAGTATGACCCTAAAAAATTCAAAAAGATCATGTGTCTGTGCAATTGGCATAAAACACATGTAGCCAAGGGTCTTAATGTGGAAAAGACTAAAATATTCGTAACTCGTAATGCGATTAATGTTTCTAAATTCGCACGTACTCCCAGAAAGATACCTTTTCGTTTCATCTACGCTTCTGGACCCGAAAGAGGATTAGAATATTTATTAAAATATATACCATTCATCAAGAAAGAATTTCCTCAGACTACGCTTCACGTGTTTTGTGACTTAGAAGGAAGTAATAAGAAGGGTAATAGTAAAGAATTGAAGCAGATGATTTCCAAATTACCTTACGTAACTCTGAGAGGTAGGGTCACACAGGAAGAAATTGCACACGAGTTTTTAATTAGCGACGTTTGGTTTTACCCGACAGACTTTACGGAAACTTATTGTATTACCGCGTTAGAGGCGCAGGCTGCCGGTTGTCTATGTGCTTGTTCGGGATTGTCATCGTTGAAAGAAATTGTGGGAAAGCGTGGTATTGTTGGTGGAGAAGATATATGCGAGGAGGAGGTGGCTCAGAATCTAATTAGTGACCTAATATCTGTTATGAAAGACACTGATCGCAAAAAAGCATTAACTACAACCGCGCGAGAATGGGCGCTAAAACAGAGTTATTCACAATTAGCTGAAGATTGGAAAAATAAATTATTCTGTCTTTGAGAGACGGATGAGTCGTCAAATTTAGTAAAACTTTGAATGAAATAAGTGTGATATGTGTGAAGAATTGCTGGAAGATTTTGATTTTATAGATTCATTCTATAAAATTACTGAATAGGTGTTTTGCTTATCACGAAGTAGTTAAAAGCGGCATCAGTTAAACCGGAACTTCCTCCGGTAAATGTTACAAGAAAATTACTCAAACTTGATGTTATGAAATAACCGTTTTTAATGGCTTCGGCTGCCGCCGCGGTCTTAGCAGATATAAAAACCTGGTGATCAGTATTTGAATATTGTCTATTAAATACTACTCTAACCAATGTATTGGCAGTTATTTGCCCGTACGAGTTAAGGAACTGAAAACCCCCAGAAATATCAGTCGAATTTGTTATAACTATAACGTTACTGTCTTCCTGTAAAGGTGCAGGAGGAACTCCTACTAAAATAGTAGGCTTAGTCTTTTGAAAAGTTTCAATATGTGACTCAACAAATTTCACTGTACCAGATTCTATCAGCAATTCCTCATCTTTAGCTTTTAGTACAATTTTATTTTTTACTACCAGCGAAAATTCGGGGCAACTGATTTGACAGATTTCGCTTGCTCCTTTTACTGTCAAGTCTCCAGAAACCGCTAGATCACACAAAGCTTGCTCCACTGACAAGATTCCCGGAGAACTTTCTTCTACGTTAGGTCCTCGTAATTGGGGATCACAATTAATACTCACATTGGAAGAGATAATATCTTTTTGAATTTGAGATGAATAGACGTTCGTCCCAGTATATGTATTAAATACACTCATTTATTATCACAAAATTAATAGTCCTTTTTTCTAACTATCCAAAAATTGCTAATAAAGTAAAAAATCACCACAAAAAGAACTGTTTTAATAATCATAAGAATGACTTCATTATTAGCCACTGATATAAAATTCCTGAATAAAGTATCGACCCAAGGCAACGAAAGGATTACAAATAGTGCTCCTGCGATCAATGATAATTTAAACTCACTCACCAATCCGTTAATTTTTTTCTGTGAACCATCTTTACCAAATAGATAATCTACCATTTGGAGTTCAGGATGAGTCGGTGGGTTTTCATCTGTTGGAAGGGATGCTAATCTATCAGCCATGTTTTTGGATAAAAACTAGTTTTTAAATTACACAAATTGATTTATGTGGTTAGAAGAGAAAAAGAAAATGCAAAGTACAACATCAGAAATGGACATTACTTCAGCAGCATATCATGACCTAATGGATCGCAAGTTACTTGAACCGCGTACATATTGGCACCCGGTTCATGGTTATGTAACAGAGCCTAACGGAGGCTGGCAAACGATTAGGGAAAATACACGTCGAGGACGTCGTAGAGAAAAGTTTCGCAAGGAACTCGCTAAGCGAAAACTAAACAACAACAAATCTAAGTTATGGTAAGAAATCTTATTCTTTAAGAATAAGATTAAATTTTTTATGGATGCGGTAAAATTATACTTGGTGCAATATTAGCTGTTACAAAATTAGTAATGTTCATTCTATCATTTGCTACCATGGGTCTAGCTAAATTTGTCATAACATTGTTTCCTGCAAATACCGGTGTAATAAATGTTTGACTACACGCTGCGGTGGGTGCATCATCATACACACCGTTTACCGTAGGGCATTTTAGTCTATCTGACCCCAATCTTCGAACGTAATCAGTTGTGGCGGGTGGGATTTTAGTACTAGTCGAATTCGGCTGTACTAAAATGTCTGTACCGGCCTCCTGACTCGCGACAACGATTCTAGTTTGCGTTAAATGTTTTAATCCAGTCACGGGATCAACGTCGATTACACTAGGATTTGTAGCGTTATCCATGAGACTGCTAACAAATCTCGTAGGTCCAGTATTAGTTGTTAATAATTTTACAGCGTATTCAGATCCTGGAATCCATGTGCCGGCTGGGGCGGTATAAACGTCTTCCCAGGTTAAGCCATATGCGTTATCTGCAGCTCCTCCGGCCGTGGCGGAGCCTACATCAAGAGTAAGAAATGTACCATCTTCTAATTCTATTTCGATACCTGTAATACCTGATTCCTCAGGGGTTTCCGTCCCTGCTAAATATAAAAACACATCTCCCTGCGGAGGTGCTCCCGGGTCAGTGTCCGTCCACAACGCCACTATACTCCTGTACTGCACAGGGAGAGCGTCAGGAGTTAGACTTCCACCAGGTGTCGTAACGGCGATTCCTGAAGGTAGTGGATCCCCCGTTACTCCGCCCACAGAATATCCAAAATAGTCAAAGCCGAGGGGGGCAATTGAAGCCGCTGTCACCGTGAATTCGGAAAGTACTGATAAATTAGAAGTGATTGATCCTGGTGGTCCTTGAACACGTGTATTTAAGATACGATTTACAGTTTCTTGGTAAACTTCTTCCCCATTTTCAACGGGAAGTCCAGTGATCGGATCAGTTTTTGTGTAAACTAGAGCACCATTAAATTTACGATTTACGAAATCCTTTTTATTTGGCATAGTTCTATTAAACCCGGCATTTGATTTAGCATTGGAGGCATTTTTCTGCGAGCCTGTAATAATATTTTTACCCGTGTCAAAACTTGACGGAACTTGGGTCACCACATTGTTGGGCCCGGGATATTGAGTGTAGTATTGTGTTGCGCCTAAAATTTTTGAGTCCTGACGCGTACAATTAAATACGGATTGTGCACCTGTAAAATTGTTTGCAAAATTGCATGTTTGAAGAGTGTCAGTTATCGCAATTGCAGACGGTATATTTATGCTGTTGCTGATCATTGTATTTCCTGTAATTTCTGGGATTGACATTTTATTTAAACATTAAAGTTTTTTTGAAAATGATAGTTTTTATACTCTTAGCGATTGGCCTAATAGCCGGATTTCTCATTTGGTGGTTCTCTCCAGGAAATTACCGAAAAGACAAATATACAAGGTATAAACCACCATTGGAGCCGAAAATCAAAGAATCAAATGAACAATCCAACAGTAGACTCGAGGCCCAAAAGTCGCCTAATTTTATTAAATCCGATACATGGATCGGTAAAAACCCGGGTTACGTTTTTAAGAACGGTAAATATGGCCAAGGATATTATAAGGATAGAAAGGTAAAATTTGATAAAGATCAAGTAGTTACATATTCACCTCATGAATCTCCAAGAGAAACAGCAAAAAGAATTAGATAATCTAAATATAAATGGATAAAGTTTTCCAGTTAATAACCAACTGGTTGGAATCAGATTCTAATAATCTAAAGACAACCCTAGACATTCCTTTCAAAGAATGTTACGTATTATTTAATATTTTATCATTCATACCCGATCTTAAAGAATGTGGAGTGTGTTATCAGAAAGAAAAAAGAACAAAGTGCACTTCTTGTGAATTTGTATTATGTGTTGTTTGCGCTCCTAAATTAAGAAGACCTATTTGTCCTCACTGTCAACGAGAAAACACGTATCCTTCCGATTTTAATATGAGACATCAGAGAAGAAGGACTCGTCGCAGAAGTCCGTATGTATTTCACGCGTGGAGTGATAATCCGTTCGGGCCTATTCTTTTAGAAAACACCAGAGAAGACAGAACTTACGTACCTTCAACATCCACATGTAGAAGATGTGGTAGATTCAATTATAGCACAAATATATGCCCTTGTTATTACAATCCATGGGAGATACCACGTGATCGTTTTATATGGTCCTGGAGAGAATCCAGAGCGGCCAATAGGTGTGTATGCTCTTTAAGAGACACGCTAAATTATACTTGTCCTTACGGTGACACGTGTAGGTGGGTTCATGGTGGTTATTTACCTTTGTTAACTGATATTGAAGATGGGGATTAATAATTTATCATTCTTTCTGAGAAAGAATGATGATAGTGGGGTTTGAACCCACGCCTCCGAAGAGACCAGGGCCTAAACCTGGCGCCTTAGACCACTCGGCCATATCATCCAATGTCCACACCGAGGATCGAACTCGGCACCTCTCCCGTGTAAAGGGAGCGTCATAACCAACTAGACCATGCGAACATTTATTATATTTTTGTGTTCTTAGATATATTTGGTGGATTCTCTACCAAACGAAATAAATGTACAAATAATGGAATTTGTTTAGATAATTCTTTTCATAATTAGATCCCGGGGATTTAATTATATTAGGGCCGCTGAGGGAATCGAACCCTCGACCTCTCGCACCCAAAGCGAGAATCATACCACTAGACCAAGCGGCCTTTCTTCAAAAAAATAACTGTTTAAATTACTGTTTTATTATTTCAGCTTTACAAGCTTTACGCGTACCGTTGAATAATTTGGTCATATTACAATCTTTGCATTGCTCTTTTTCCAGGATAGAACATGTTTTTATTGGGTCCCAGTCATTTTTCACTGTCTCTATGTATGGTCCCTTTTCAGCACTTTTCGTTGTTAATAATGATTTAAAATCACCGTTTTCCAGTAACATAATTTTTCCTACAAGATACGCCCATAAATATTCAGTATTTCCTCCCATACCGTTGGCAATTAAAGGATACTTCTGTTTGTTTCTTTTAATGAATCCTTTTATATCATCAGCTTCCTTTTTCAAGGATTCATACCAGTGCACAGCAATGGGGTGACCTTTTGGAGAATGTATAAAAAAATTTTCCATACAAATTGTATCGTCAGAGAATCTGTCTGCTCGGTAACAGAAAAATTCCCCTATGGGGAGCCAAGAAAATAGTGGTTTATGTAAAAATATTGAAGCATCCATCCAAGTTCCACCATAAGTAGAAATTAAATAAAGCCCAATAAAATCACTTTTATTGGCTAAATTAGGACTCTTTTTCGTGATTATATCGATTTCTGTTTGAGGTATATATTCTTTAAGACTTTTGTCGTTCAGAATACGTATGTCTTTACACTTACCAACCGAATCCCAATTTTTGATACATTTACGTATGATTTCAGGAGGTGGAAACGGTTCCCAATAAGACCATATAGTATTTATTGTGGGTCGTTCATTTTTTGTAAAGTTTTCCTTTTTATCAGTGATGCTAACAATAAAAATAATACATAACATCAAAGCGCTAATAGCAAGTAGCAATAACATTTATTTGTTGTAAAAAACTTGAAATTTAAATAAATGGGACTGACTTTTTCATATTTTGTTATATTTTGGAGAGATAACAATCTCAACCGTACCAATTCTAACCCAGAGTTGCTAACTCCTTTATTCAATATTCGTGACACAGACGGAACGAATTCCCCCAAGAGATTAGAAAAAATAGAAATAACTTGATTTTTCATTATTTTAATGAAAAATTATTTGATACCCGGAAAATCTTTTGTAACAGATATACCGTTAATATTAGATGAAAGTATGGCAAGTGAATCATTCATACTTACAAACAAATCGCTAAATTTTTTAACGTCTAGATGAGAAATAGTTTCTTCCAATTCATGTATTTGTTGAGCGACATTTGATAACTGGGCCGTTATTTCGGATGTTCTTAGATTAGTAATACCGTTAGCTATTAGAAATATTCCAATGCTTAGTGGTACGACGCTACCTAAGATAAACATGAATTGTAAAAAGTACTTTTTTCGATCGTCCATTTTTTATATTTTGTATTTTCTTAATAGACCAATCTAAGCAGTGAGCAGATTGATCTTGAGAGCCATAGCTTGCAGTTCATGGAATAATAATTTACACGCATATGGAAATTGGATTCTACTGATTTGATCACCCCCGCAAAATACACATTGTTTCGGGGTGGTAAGCTGGTGACAATGATCGCACACATCCACTTCGAAGTAATCCGACATCTCCAATAATCTCTCTTTCAGAAATGCGGTTGAGCCATGACTAAGCATACAATCTCTTTCCATTTCTCCAAATCGCAAACCGCCTTCCCTTGATCTACCCTCTAGAGGTTGTCTCGTAAGAACTTGAACATCGCCGTGAGCTCTGGCGTGCATTTTATCACTCACCATGTGTTTCAATCTTTGATAATAAGTAGGGCCCATATAAATCTCCGCGTCCATCATTTCTCCTGTGAAACCGTTTCGCATCCTGTGAAGGCCGTTGGGATTTAACCCCCTCGATTTTAGTTGCTCTTGAATTTTTTCTACAATACCTGTGCTGCTATCAGAATATGAGGTTGCATCTTGTCTGACACCTGTTTCGGTTGTTAGAATGTTTCCTAACGACTCAATAAGCTGATTAATAGTCATACGACTAGGAATACAATGCGGATTGATAATCAAATCTGGAGTAATACCGTCCATTGTGAAAGGTAAATCTTCTGTTGGATAAACTGCCCCACAAGTACCTTTTTGAGCTGCTCTACTGGCAAACTTATCACCAACTTCTGGAATTCTTGTGAGTCTAATTTTAACTCTGATAAATTTAAATCCTTCAGGTGTTGTCCCTATGATCACTTTGTCTATTATCCCGGCTTCATTGCTTTTAGCAACTATACTACAATCTTTTTCTTCCGTCTTTCCGGATTTTGAATGATGTTTCAAAGTTCTACCAATCAATACATCATTTTTATTAACTTTTTGTCCAACCTTAACAATACCGTCCGAACCGAGTTTAGAATAATTGTAAAACTTTTTCCTCAATGTACCACTCGGACAATGTATCTTTTCCTGATAATTTTGACCTTTTTTCTTTTCTATGTACACAACGGTTTTATATGTTGTCACTCTAAACAATCCTCTATCAATAGCTGATTTACTCATTATAATCGAGTCTTCTTGATTAAAACCGGTGTATGCTAAAATAGCAACCATAACATTTTGCCCAGAAGGAAGATTGTCAAAACCCATAAAAGTTGCTATACGAGTAGTTGTTAATGGCTGTTGAGCGTTATCTAACATGTGAACAACTGTATCGGATCTTACCTGGTTAGACAATGCGTATATTCCTAATGCCTGCTTGCCCATAGCTGACTGATAACAATTTCTAGGTGACTGACTATGATCTTGATAAGGAATGATAGATGCGCAAACACCCATCATTAATGATGGGTGAATTTCACATAGATTATGATTCCACGGTTGAGATAAGTTTTCTTGGCACATTGCGACAACATTATTTTCAAGCTCGGCTGGATCTCTATATCTAATTTTACCAGAATCTATTAGTTCTTGCCAAGTTTCGTCGCCTTCAATCTCGGGTAGCTTGTTATTTTCCAGGTGAAACAAAGGTCTAATAAGTCTTCCACCATCAGTTGCGATATGAATTTCATTATCTATATCGTCATATGCAATAGACACTTCTGGATCTATACGCTTTTTATCTCTAAGATCTCTTAATACGGTGCATAATTCTTCCTGAACTGTAGTAATACCTATAATGTTACCATTTATGTACACCCTTGTGTTTGAGCAATCGTTCAAATTAGTGATATCGGCAATGGAAATAATATGTGGAAGATTTTCGACTATTTCTCTGACGAGAGACGCTGGAACCCCATTTGTAACTTCACAGGACAAAGAAAAGTTTTTAACAATTCCACTAGAATGACCCTCGGGTGTTTCAAACAAACATATAAAGAATATTTGAGAGCCATGAAGCTGTCTAATTTGGGTGTTTTTGCCTTCTTTTCCAATAGGGATAACTATACGCCTCAAATGCGAGAGAGTCGCCCCAAATGTAAGTCTACTCAAAACCTGTGAAACACCCTGTCTCACATAAGAATTTTTCTGAACACCCCACTTACCAGTGCTGAAACAGCTTCTAAATCCTTGCGTTATTGTGTTAAACCTGTCCAAAGCAATTTTAACATCTGGCCTTTTTTCCACTAAAGGCGTAATAGATCTTACGAGGCGCTTGAATAAAGATCTAAATAGACTTGCTGTAAGAACACCTGCGACTTCGATTCGCTTATTAGCCACGTTGTCTCGATCGTCCTGAGGTCGTAGATGAGGAGCTGCGTTTACACCTTCTTCTTTTCTACGTTTTTCCCCTTCTGTTGTTTCAACTAGTTTTTTAATCAATGTACCTAAAAAGATAGCTCGTTCTAACCCGTGAGTAATGACTCCCATATGTGGAAAAATTTCGTTTTCTAAAATCTGCGATGCATAGGCCGCTCTTTTGTCCTGAGCTATAACATGCATTGCATGCCTACCAATTTTTTCTAGCGCCTCATCTTGTTCAGTTACATTACACTCTTCTAGGATTGTTGCAATGTATTCGCGACAATCTTCATGAGCTGAAATAAGCTGTGGAACGTCGGTGATTTTAAATCCCAAAGCGACAAAAACTACACCTACCGGAATTTCAGTATTTATGTATGGCAAAGAAAAGCAAATATCTTTGTAATTTTTTCCGATCTTAGCTTGAATTAATACTGAATGCCCTGTTGTATCTGACATCGACCTTACCTCAGCGATAAACGCGTGTTTAGATTGACTTTTTTGAGCATGAACACCTATCATATTGTAGGCAGCACGCTCTTGAGATACAAGTACTCGTTCCTTTCCTCTAATTATAAAATAACCCCCTGGATCTTCAGAACATTCACCGGATTTTATTCGTTCCGCTTCTGATTTACCATACAAATTACACTTACAGCTTTGCACCATAATTGGTATGTGCCCGATAGTGTATTTTGAAATATTCTCGCATTCCTTGATAATGCCTGCAACTGTTAATTTAGTTGAAATATCAATTGACAATGCACCTTCGTAAGTTGCATTGCGCAGACGAGCTTCTGCTGGATCGTAATTCCTTACCGTTCTATCTTCCTCGTGCATTTTAGGTGGATCAACATGCACTTGACCAAACTCAACGGTGTATATCACGCCTGGTTTGATGGTTACAGTAATTGTAGACTCTTCCTCAACAATTTTTTGTAATGAATGTGTAATCATGTGATTATATGATTCAAGTTGATGCGCAACAAAAGTGCGAGCATCGAAATATTCTTTGATAATTTTAAAGAGCGTATTATCTGATAACATCCTCGTTAAAACTCCTTGTTTGCTAAAATTTTCATTTTTAAAAATGAAAATGAAATCTCACGGGAGTTTTTTAATTAAAAAATGTCAGCGTCCCCGATTATTGTATTCATCGAAGGTAATATAGCGGTAGGTAAAAGCACTTTTCTAAAAAATATACAAAAGGTAGAAAATATTGGAGGAAAATCCACCACGATTCAATGTATTTTCGAACCTTTGGATATGTGGAAAAAGCTTAAGGATAGCGAAGGTAAAAATATACTTGAAAGATTTTATGAAAACATGAAAGAAAACGCTTACGCTTTTCAGAGTTATGCGTTTTTAACACGCGTTAAAATGCTAGAACAAGTTTCTCACCAAGCTGATTATGTTTTTGTTGAACGATCTGTTGACAGCGATCATCGTGTATTTGCTAAAAATTGTTTTGAATCAGGTATAATGTCAGAAATACAATGGAATTTGTATCGTGATTGGTTTTCTTGGATGGTACCAAAAATTAAACCAGTGGAAGCAGTCACATTTTACCTAAGGTCCGATCCTAATGTGTGCTTTGAAAGAATAAAAAAACGTAACCGCATGGAAGAAAGTAACGTGAGTTTAGAATATCTACAATCAATACATAACCAACATGAAGAATGGTTGGGTAATATTGACGAGTCTCGGATCATAGATGCTAACTTACCTCCCGACGAGGTAATTAAACAAATAATTTCTAAGCTTCCCAGAAAAAGACAAGTAAAAATTGATTTAAGTGTACTAGGATGTTAAATAAAAATGGCAGATACAACGGAGATTGAAAAAGTGATTAAAAGCTTTTATCCAGATCCAACGGATCTCGTAAACAAAGAAATAAGTACTTTCATGAATTTGTGCAAAAACCATCGCCCCAACGACCAAGAAACTCTAAGAAACTTAGTATTAAATTTTATAGCATCTAATTTAAGAGTAGACGTACCAGAAGGTGATTTTGAGGTTCAATTAAAAACTTTGTTTGCTACTAAAGCGAATCTGAAAAAAGAAAACGGAAGTTCATTAAACAAAGAGATACCAGGATTTATCACAGAGAATATTCTCAAAATGCCATCAAATAGAGGTTATATTTGGAAAGACAAAAAATATTTTGGGAAGATTCCCACTTCGAGCAAACCTGTAGTATTATTTGAGCCTAGAAAAGGTAAAACATTTATTCATGTATATGAAGAGACAGAAACAAAAATTTTTGAAAAACTCAAAGGTCATAAGGAACAAAGGCTGCTGAAAATTATCAAGCAAGTAACTGTTACAAAACCAAGTTTACCAGTAAGATATGTAGCAGAGGAGAAAGCTGCAAAACCTGTATTACAAAAAACAGTAAACAAATTTTCAGCTCTCGATTCTGGTTCCGAGTCAGATTCTTCAATCGAATGAACAGTAAAAAACCACTTGAAAAAATGATTTTGTTGTGAAAAAATGATTTTTTCACAACAAAATCTCTTAATACCGAGAATGAATTCTATAATCAAAAACAACATTCAAAAAATGTTTAAAGCAAGAAAGTATAAAAACATCACTATTAACGATAATCTAATAACAGCCGAGGACGGTGATAAAAAAGTTATGGCTAAACTCATCGAGGGTAGATTGAATATAAGTTCGGTGAAAAGCTGCATCGGTACGTTTGCTGAAAATAATATTGATGTAGCTATGATCATACATGAAGGCGAGCCAACTTCGTCAGCAAAAAAGACTGTCGCGCATTTGGACGGCACGGGAAAAATACGTGTGGCTCTTTTTTCACAGGATTATTTTTTATTTAATCTTATGGATCACCGTCTAGTCAGACCACATGTTAGATTGAAAAGAGAAGAAAGTTTGCAAATGAAAAAGACATACGGTGCGGATAAATTACCAGTAATTTTGACATCCGATCCAGTTTCTAGATATTTTAACTTTAGACCAGGGGAAATAATATCAATTACTAGGAAAGGTGGTTTTGTGTCGTATCGAATTGTAAAATAATTTTTTCATTCCAAAAAAGAATGAAAAATAAATGATCAAATTTCTACTTGTTGAACCTGTGGAAAACGGTTTCAAGGCCGTGCCGGATAAAATTTTCAAAGCTAAAACTCCATTGAAAGCAGCAAAAAAGGCGTATCGAGAAAACAAGGCGTTAAAAAAAATTTATCTTTACGAAGAGAAGGAAAAAAAGGTTTATAGTTTCGACACGGAGTCTTTTTTCACCGTGAAGAAACCGCATTTGCTGAATCGCGGTTAAAAGTCTCTTTAAGACTGGCAATAGTCTCGTTTATAAAATACGACGGCTTAACTGGTACATATTGTTTGGCTATAAACAAGAAAAATACAGCTTCTATGACGCCTATTAGCCCGAATAAAACAATGTTTTCTACTAAAATACGACCTACCGGGACACATTTATTACACGATTGCGTTAAGGTTCCCCAAATAGCAAAGAAACCACCCAAAAGAGCTATCAGAACTATAATTGTACCAAAGAAAGGGATTAAATTCCAATTTTGAGTACTCTCATCGGGTTTACTATAATACTCCGCCATTATTTCAAAAGTAGATAAACCACCTTTACTACCAGGTGAGTTTAAATTTTTTACTATATCGTTAAATATATTGTTAGTATTTTTATTAATGTTTGTGTATACTGTATTCATATTACTGTCGATTTGATTGGTTATTTGCTCTGTTAATTCCTCGGACTCTAGAGGTGCTATCATTACAAAGTAAAAAGTAAAAATAACCGTCAACAATATAATTATGTGCACAAACACATCTATCACAAGTAAATCAGATGCTTTGGGTTTAAGGCACAGTTTCATTTATTCTATATTTTTTTTAATTCCTACCGATTTTTACATTATTAGTAATTGTAAAAATTTATTTTAATTCGATCCTGATTTTTGACTCGTCGCTAATTCCGATGAATAAAGGCTTAGACACAGGATTTGGCGCCTTTCCGGTATTCACAATCGCTGAACTTTCTATCCCAGAGATCTTA
>Ga0114925_10000966_pt1 | contig 13707 bp, 15 predicted proteins | sample SumtaG_2_FD_87287 | JGI IMG/M metagenome (GOLD analysis project Ga0114925, IMG submission 87287) | Deep subsurface microbial communities from Indian Ocean to uncover new lineages of life (NeLLi) - Sumatra_00607 metaG | ecosystem: Environmental > Aquatic > Marine > Oceanic > Sediment | place... | reverse complement strand
TTACCCAAAACGCTTGAAGTAATTCTATTGCCTCTTCCCTTGTTAAATTACCATCATCCATATCTTTTTTATAGAATGGATATAAATGTTGATCTAAGCGTCCTGGATTGAAAGAATCCCAAGTATTAAATTCTATTATAACACCTAAATGAATGAACCAATAATGTTGGAGTGCCTCCCAAAAGGTTCTTGGTGCTCGTGAAGGAACATAAGTACAAATTTCTGATATTTTTTCTAACTCTTTTTTTCTAATTGGGTCTAATTCCTTGGTAGCCAAATGTTTAGCTTCTTTTGCATGACGTTCTGCAAAAGAAAGTATTGCATCTACAGCAATATCCATTGCTCTTAATTGTTCTCTCTTATCAAATGCCTCAGGATCATTGTAAAAATCTAGATTTTCAATACTTTCTTTTATTTCTTTCTTAAAATCTACAAATCCCTTATTCCATATGTTTTTCCCACCAACCGTATGTCCAGGTGCTCTCTGTTCCATAAACTCTGTGAAAATTCCTGCTTCATATGCATCAATCCATTCATCATCAACTTGAGAGAAGATTTTATCACGAATAGATCTTCCTTTCCAAAACGGAATAATTATATCTTCTGTCTTTTGTTTTGTATCTTCAGATACTTTAAAGAAAATTTTATCACGAGTATTTAAAATATCTAAATCTTGCAAGCTGTGACAACATACCTCTGGATAAGTGGGTGTTGCCTTTGGTTCTGGTCCACGTTCCCCTACAATTAATTCCCCTTCATTGATACAGATCTTTTTATTTTCCATCAAATATTTGAATACGTTTGCTCTAGCAACTGGATGTGAAAATTTATGGGCAGCACCTGTCTCATAAAATTCTGTTATTAGTAATGCACGTTCTATTGAAAGATAGGGAATTGCTCCACGACTTTGCATTCGCAACTTCTTAATTCGTTTATTCAAATTAATCACCTATTGAAACGTTAAAACGATCTGATTCAAATTTTGTTTTGAATTCGTCTATTTGTTTTTTAGTTGGTTCAAGTATATTTTCCATCTTATAGGCTAACTGAAGAATTTCCAATATTAATATTATAGATTTTACCGTTTAAAAAGTATCTTTTTATCCTAATGAAATAAAATCATATTAACAAGAATATTTTATTAGAAGTAACCAACAAAATAATAAAATAAGAGAAGAATCAATTAAGTGAATATATTTTATGAAAGAAAGGATGAATGTACTTTTTATAATAACAATGAAAAAAAACAACCACCTGACATGCAAGGTGTTGATATAACACCCGTTTTAAATAATCCTAATAAAAAAGTTAGAGAATGTTGTTATATTGAACATGACGAGGAATTAGATAATTTTAATCTCAAGGTACGATTAAGACATCTCATCACTGATGATTATAAATTAACTGTGGCAGCTAGTATCCCAAATTATGGAGACCTATATGATCGCAAAAATGATCCCTGGGAATTGAAAAATTTATGGTATGATGAAAACTATAAAGAAATTAGGAATCAAATGACGAATAAGCTATTATGGGAAATCCTTAAAGCTCAAAGTCTTTATCCTAAAAGATTAGCTAAATCTTAATTAAGAATTGAATATATACTCTAGAATAAAAGCAGTGATTTAATGAATCAAACAGAATCTATATCTTTAGAAAATCAAATAAAAAAATTGGCCTTAGAAGAGGGAGCTGCATTAGTAGGCATTTGTTCCGCTGAAAGCATAAAAAATAAAGATTTTTCAGATCCTAATTATTTATTTCCCGGGGCTAAGTCAGTAATTAGTATCGCAATAAATTTCGATGATGAAAAAGTCAGAAAATACTTATCAAAAGAAGAATACTTACTACTGTGTTATGAAGAGGGATATACAACTAAAAATCTAAAAAGAATAGCCGAGAAAATAAAAGTATTTCTTGAAGAAAAAGGATTTGGTGCCTATAATTGCGATTGTAATTATGATTATAGAAACATAAATAAGTCGAGTAAAGCCGTTATCTCTACTATAAAGATTTTAATTGACTTTATAAATAAGGATAAGGATGAGGAAATTAATTTGACGAAACAAGAGAAAAAAACTATAAATCGCTTGAAAAAATTGATTTTACCTGGGTTAAAGAGAACACCAATTATCTTAATACCCTCATTATCTCATCGTTGTGTTGCTGTTTCTGCCGGAGTAGGAAGAATTGGATGGAGTGGAAATTTAATAACAGAAAAGTATGGAGCAAGAGTTCTATTAAACTCAATTATTACAAATGCCAATTTAAAACCTGATAAACCCTTGGAAAGTAATCCTTGTACCAAATGTAAAATTTGTGAGAAATCATGCCAAGGTGGACTCTTTAGCAAAGATGAAGAACAAACCATCAATATAGCTGGTGTGGAAGAAACAATTGCAAAACGAAATAGCTATGCATATTGTATTGCTGTTTGTAGTGGCATGTCAGGTCAGAATAAGTTTAAAGAATGGTCCACATGGTCTCCTTTTCGCTTTGATGATATTGAGAGACTTCCTTTAGATAATTCCGTAGATACTTATGTTAAAAATATGTTTGCCAATAGTATTGAAAAGGGAGGTCAGCAAGCTGAAAATGTTTTAAGACTTATTGAGAATAGTTTTTTAGGACGTAATGATAAACCTGCAGAAGATTTTAGACCTTCGTGTGGTTTTTGTGAAATGGTCTGTTCGGGGCATGATTTGAATAAAACTAAAGAAAACTATAAATTAATTATAAATTCTGGTTGTATTGAATAAATTAATTGATGTTCCAGACCCCTTCCGTACAAAATGTGCTTAACTACTTATTCATTCATATTTATATTCTATTTTCTTTATAGATTGTTTCTGTTAATTCCTTGTGAGTGCCAAATATTTTTGAACGTTCCTCTCGATGAAGTCTTATTGCCCCCGTTGGACACGTTACCGCACAGGCACCACACCCATAACATTTTGCAGAATCTACTGAAGAGATCTCGTTTATTAGAGTTACTGCTTTGAATACACATCGTTTTTCACATAATCCGCATCCTTTGCATAAATCTTCATTCACTTTCGCAATATAATTCGATCTAGCTACACAATTATCATTCTTATCTTTAAATCGAGTCATACCTCTTAAAAACGCGCAACAACACTCACAGCAACAACATACTAGCACATGATTCGCTACTTTTACATTTTCAGTAGTAAAAATTAACCCTAATTTCGCTAGCTTATCTACTACTTGATGTGCTTCCTCTCGAGATAAAACATTACCCTCTCCTCTCTTCACAAAGTAATGTCCAAAAGGACCTAATTGAAAACACGTTTCTTTAATGGGGTATTTATCTTTGCATTCTCTTTCTCCTAATAAATCTGTTCTATTCCTACATGGACAGTCTGTGACTACAATCGGTTCTTGACACGCCTCAATTATTCCATGTATCTCTTCTGCATTAGAAATCTGAGACTGGTGATCTACTGACGTGTTTACAGGTATTATTCTTGTTAATGGAGTTCCAGCATCAGAAGATTCATATCGCTTATAATATTTTTCTTTAATGAAAAACTGTTTGTATAACTCTGCTCCCTTCTTTCCAAATCTTTCTAATGCCTTTGAATATTTGAAGCCAATATTAAAAAGATGAGCAACTGTTAAGAAATAAGAATACCCTCCAATATCTTGAATAATACCTTTATCAGCCATCTCTTTTAAGATTTTCTTAGTTTCTTTTCTTTCTTTTCCAATTCTTTAAGCAATCTCATATATATTTTGAGGTTTTATCTCTAAATGCTGAGCGATTTCTGCTTCCTCTGGAATAAACATAAGTTTTACATATTCTCTAAAAGCTTCAGAAATATTTCCATTTGTATCAACTGGAATATCATTTGGATATTCTCTCATCTTTTTCAAGATTACCTCATAAGGATCCTCTATTTTTTCTAAATCTCTCACCTAATCCAGAATATTATGAATTAATATTTATTTTTTTGAAACTTTTTTCTTGAAATAATGAATTTAATATAAAAATTAAAATTTTCAATTCTCACATCCTTAATTTTTGCTTTACAAATTATTTTTTAATGATTTATAATTATAAATTCAAGTATCTTTGAAAAACTCAAAATAAATTTCTAATTTTAAATTATAGGTTAAATATTTTGAAAACACAAGATGAGTTAGGAGTTCCAGTCCCTGCAAACAAACCTTTAGTTGTCCGGACAATTAAACACGTTACCAAAGAACAACGTGAATACGCACTTGAGAAAACAGAATATAGTATGTTTTCTTTTCCCGCAGATCTAATCTTTGTAGACTTTTTGTCTGATTCTGGCTCTGGAACGATGACAGATTTCCAATGGGCTGCTTTATTCCATGGGGATGAATCATATGCTCGTAATAAGGGATACTATGTCCTTTTGGATGCGATTAGAGATACCTTCGAACGAGGTGATAATCCAAAAAGATCTATTAATTTAATCCTATCTGGTGAAACGGATGTAAAAAGGCTAATGGATGAACTTTATATAACCTCATATGAAGGAGGTTTTGTAAATGGAGGAATTCATCAATTGGTACGTCCTAATGCTTTCATAGTTCCACAAGGACGCTGTGCTGAACATTTACTATTTTCAACTATCGCACCCATCTTAAAACAGAAGAATAAAGACATTATTAATTATATTCCAAATAATGGACACTTCGATACAACTGAAGCCAATATTGTTGCTAATGGCATAAAAGCTGTGAATTTGTTTTCAGCAAACTTAATGGACGATTTTCCTTATGAGGAAATGGATAAGAGAAATCCATTTAAAGGTAATATGGATCTTAAAGGACTTGAAAACCTAATCCAAGAAAAGGGTATAGATTCTATTCCGTTGATTTATATTACAATTACAAATAATACTGCTGCTGGTCAACCAGTCTCGATGGAAAATATAAAACAAGTTCGTAAAATTGCAGAAAAATATGATATACCTTTATTCTTCGATGCCTGTCGCTTTAGTGAGAATGCAAATTTTATAAAAGAATTTGAAGAGGGATACAATAATCGCTCAATCCAAAGTATTGTACAAGAAATGTTTTCTTATGTTGATGGTTTCACAATAAGCTTTAAAAAAGATGGCTTAGCTAATATAGGAGGTGGATTCTTTTTTAGAGATAAAGCCGTTTTTCATAGAAAATTTTCCATCAATGATGATATCGGAATTAAATTAAAAGAAAAACAAATTTTAACCTTTGGAAATGATTCCTATGGAGGAATGAGTGGCAGAGACATAATGGCTTTAGCTGCAGGGCTTTATGAAGTAATAAAACAACCTTATTTGAATGAACGTAAAACTCAAGTTAGAGAATTTGCACGAAAACTTGCTCAAAATGGTATTCCTGTAATACTTCCTGCAGGAGGTCATGCTGTCTACTTAAATATGGATAAATTTTTTGAAGAAACTGATATGAAAATAGATGATTACAGAGGCGTTGGTTTTACAATCGAACTTTTAAAAAATTATGGTATACGAGCTGTCGAATTAGGACCTTTTGCTTTTGAGTGGGATAAAAAAACACCTGAACAACAGAGGGGGATATTGAATCTAGTCCGCCTTGCAATACCACGTAATGTGTATAGTGCTTCGCATATCGATTATGCCGTAGCAGCTATTACAGAACTTTATCAGAATAAAGATAAAATTCCTAAAGTTAAAATTTCTCGAGGAGCTGAATTAAGATTACGACATTTTCAAACAGGACTTCAACCTATTTATGATGATTAAAACCAAATAGAATTAAAATTAACCTAATTCTTACTTTTTAAAAAAGTGAAGAAATTTGATAAAATATATCTAAATATCCAACATCCTTAATTTCTGCGAAATATCTTTCCTTCGAAGAATTTTCATGAAATTATCTTTCCTTTGCTGAAGTCGAGTCAGAAATGAATCAAGCTTATCAAAGTTGTTAAAAAAGTATTCTCTCCCTTCAGCCATAATCTTAACGCCTTTCCTTTCGTTTTCAATTATCGCGTAAATTCCTCCTACTTCAGAATCATGTTTTATAAAGACTTTTTCGGTTCCTGGTAATTTCTCATTCCCTTTTTTAGCCCAGAAATTGTTCTTCAAAAGATACGAGCGATACATACTCATCCACACACAACCTCTTTTTTTTATTATGATAAGTCATCGAGATATGTTTATTAATATACTCGTTATGACTATCGGCATATAGTTCCTAGTAATATAAAATACAAATCGATTATAACATCGTGTAATACGCAAGGAACATATCACACACATATTATACGACTTAAACTTTATATTCCACAAGAAACATAGTTTCCAAAAACACTTATAAATCAGTAAGTAAAAAGTTCAGGACTATTTACTAAAAAAAATTTACTTGGGGTTGATTTAATAAAATTTCAATTGGATAATCTTATTAAAAAAAAAATTAGGGATATTTTTCATGTAAGCCCTTTATAAAATCATCTAGTTCCTTCATTGTAAATTTCTTTGGATCATAAGCAACCTTTCCACACTCATCTTCTAAATCTAAGCATGATTTAATATAGGCTTTATTCATAATCGTTAACATAGTTTTTGTAAAGAAGCTGAATTCTTTTTGGTATTTTACTATTTGTTTAGCAAAACTAAGAGTTTCAGCATCAAGTTCTTCGAGTGGAAAGACCCGAGTTGGAAAGTTTATGTTCTTTAATGCTTCCAACCCGATTTTATCTGTAGTAAACAGCAAATTCTTTGCGTAGGTTAATCCGAATGCTAATAGGGGTAAAAGAGTTGCGCCAGTTTGAGGAAAAGCTGAAATTGCAAGTTCTGGTAATCTTAAATATAAATCATCCTTAGTTCTATCAGCAAAGACCTTCAAATCAGAAGCCAAAATAACCATAAATCCAAAACCAATCGCAATACCTTGAATTTGCGTAATTATTGGTTTTTTCATAAGAATCATCATTTCATTGACCTTTCTACCCCATTCAGTTATTTGTGCTGTCCTTTCGGGGGATCCTTGAATATCTTTAAGATCATACCCCGCGGAAAAGAATCTTTGCCCAGTACTTTTAATAATAATACATTTAACTTTCTCATCTTCATCTGCTTTAATCAGATTTCCATGTATAGCTTTTAACATCGAAATATTACAGGAATTTGCTTTATCTGGTCTATTAATTGATATTGTAGCAATTCGTCCTTTCGGTTCATACAAAATGAAATCTTGATCATTCATAGGATCTTTAACATAAAATTTAATTTAAAACATATTGAATTTACTAATGACTATATAAATAAACAATTATAGAAGAGTTATAATACAAATTTAAAGCAAGATTATTAAGCAATATAATTTACTCTATGTGAATTATTTTGAAAAAAACCCTTTTAAATATTGATAGTGGGTGAAATTACATGATAATTAGGCCATTTAATGTAAAAACCGATAAAACTAGAATTATAGAAGTATGGAATAATGTACTTAAAGATATAAACCCTGTTTGGGCAATAAATGAGGAAGAACTTGATGCAGTGCTCGCAGTGGAGGGGGATCAGACTGATCTTTCACGTGATTGCTTGATAGCAGAAGATAATAAAGGACAAATAATCGGTTTTGCATGTCTTTTTAAATCATCTAAACGTGATTCTTGGTGGCTGGAGATTAAGATATTACCACAACACTTTAAGTCGAATCTTTCAGTAAAAATATTTGAATCAATTTTAGATCTTGTAAATAAACAAAATGCTCCACAAATCCGATTTACCATTAGTAAATATTTATTTATAGATTCACCTCTTCAAACCAAGATTAAAGAAATGGGACTAGAACCAGTTCATTTTGGTTTTTGGATGCGCTTGGATGATATTGACTCGCTTCCTAAATTAATTATTCCACCTGATATCACCTTTCAAAAACAAAAAGACATAACTGATTTTACTAGTTATGTTTCAGTTCATAATGATGCATTTAGCAAACATTTTGATTTCAGACCTTATATAGAAGAAGAATTCAAACTTATGATCACAGCAGAGTGGAAACAATATGATAATGAACATTGGCTAGCAATTGATGAGAATAAACTTGTAGGGATTTGCTCCGTTATAATCAATCCAAAACTAAAACATTTAGGGATAGTTGATACTTTAGGTGTCCTTCATAATTATCATCGTCGTGGAATTGGCAATTCCCTTTTGGGTTTTGGGATTCAATCACTAATTGAGAAGGGTTGTAAAACAATCGAATTAGGTGTTGAAGCGAATAATGAAAAGGCATTATCTCTCTATAAAAAATTTGGTTTTTATGAAGTGGAATCACGAACAATGATCTGGTACACAATTTAATAACGAAAACCATTCTATTCTATTCCTTTCCAAGAGTTTCTTATGGTTTCAAACCCTCTGATTCTTTTTTTAGATTAATGTAGAATCATCTTTTCATTATGGATATGTAGATATTATTAGAGTTTTAATTGTATAATCATCAAATAAATCTTATTATTACATTATTACATTGATTCAAATGGATGCTAAAGTGCAAAAAAGTTAAAAAAAATCGAGAAACCGAAAAAAAAATGTTAGTATTAGTATAACGGAACAGCTCTGAAATGAATGGTTTAAAATATATTAATTGATAAATATTAATTGCAATTGTAAAGGAGAAATGTGTATTTTCAGCACGTAAGGGTTGAGGTGGTATAGGCTAAAAATGATCTCCGAAGTAGAGTTTTTTAATGATATTTTTGAAGATTTTCTGTGTCTAGATAACCAGAGATATGAAAATGAATTATGGAAGTCACATTCAATAATTAAATTAATGTATAACACAGATGAATTCGAAGATAAAGACATTGTAGAAGAAGGTTTGAAAATCATTATTAATTTATGCAGGTTTAAAGAGTGTGGAGATCTATTAGATTCTTATGAACTAGAAAGTTATCCAATTAATCAATTAATAGAATCAGAAAAAACTCTACTTAACTCCATTTTGAAAGAAGAATTTATTTGAATTGCTTTTCAAATTCCCAAACAGAATCTTGAATTGTGTGAAGGTTCTTTACTACTTTTCCAGAGCTTTTTGTCTCCATTTCAGGAGCATCAAACAATGCCTTTCCAACTGCTAAAGCTCTATTTTTTGTCTCTTCTATGATTCTTACGATGTCTCCTTTTTTAATAGAAGGATCTATTTTAGTAATGCCAGGACGCATTACATCGGCACCATTAGCAACATACCGAATAGCTCCAAAATCAACAACAATAGTTTTTAAATCTACTTGATTATTTAGCAATAAAGTTAAAACAGGTATATATCCTTCCTTAGACTTCCAAAGTTTTAACACATTATTAATCGCAAATAATGTGTCTCCCGCTTCCGTTTCAATAACCTCGACATTACTCTTCTTCGGGAATATCTGATCAACAAAATTTTGATCATATTGTTTTAAGATTTTGTCTTTTAAAGGCTTCAATTCGGATTTTCGTATAAAATGTCTATGTTTTATCTTCATAAGTTAAAATAGAAATAAAATTTAAGAAAATTAAAATTTAGTATTTTATGAGATAAATATAATTTTTTTTTGGCAGAAATTTATGAGTAAAGTTTATACTTCAGCCGTAGTAATTATCCCTCCCCCAGAAAAATGGGCATCAATTCAAGAAATTCGTAAAATCTATGATAGAAATTTTCACAGGTGGATGCCACACATAACTTTACTATATCCGTTTAGACCTGAAAATGAATATCCAACACTAGAAAAAGATTTTTCAGAGATAGGCAAGTCGATTTCTCCATTTGAAATCATTCTTCACGATTTTCATTATTTTAACCATGGTCACCAGAGGTATACATTATGGCTAAGACCAGAACAAGTTGATTTAATTAAAGATCTACAAGTAAGAATTCTCAAAATAGTACCTGATTGTAATGATGTTAATAAATACAAAAAAGGTTTTACTCCTCATCTAAGTGTTGGACAAATAAATGGTAAAAACAAACTACTTAAGATAATTGAGAACTTACAAAATAATTGGCACAAAATTAGATTTTTCTTAAATGAAATTTATTTTATCTCTCGTGAAAAAAGTAAAACTTCACAATTTGAAATAAAAAAACGAATCCAACTTAAAAAAGAATGATTAAAATTTTTATATCCGAATTTCATTTATATATTAATTAAAAACTGAATAATTTCAAAAAAATACTTTAGAAAAATCATGACAGAGGAAAAAGGGAAATTAGTGTTTCATGAACGAACAGAGATGATATTTAAGATTATCGTAATCGGGGATCCTGCTGTTGGCAAAACAAGCCTTTTAACAAATTTCTGTGGTGATAAGTTTAATTACGAGTATATTCCAACCGTAGGTGTAAATATTACAAAGGAACCCGTCACTATAAAAGATGACATGGGCAAGGATATTACAGTAAATCTTATGATTTGGGATATAGCAGGACAACCTCAATTCTATATGCTTCATCGCCCCTACTTTAATGGTGCCGATGGAATGATGTTAATTTATGATATTACACGGTCTAGTTCGTTCTCAAACATAAACAATTGGTGGAGTACAAGCGTTAAATATGGGCTATCTTCAATTCCTCGCATCCTAATCGGCAATAAAATAGATTTAAACGATGAACGGAAGATCATCCTTCCAATGGCTGAACATTTAAGTGAAAAAATAGGTACTCAATTTTTTGAAACTTCTGCATTAACAGGAGAAAATGAGAAATCAATCTTTCAAAAAATTGCAGAATTAACCTTACGTTCAAAATTAGAAGAGTAATAACAAGGTTTTTTCACATTCTACTTTTATATCATTATTGAAGCTCTTGCTTTATGAATTTTTTTCATTGACGCAAATGTATAAAAATCAATGTATCTTAAGAATAGTTTAAATATTAATGAGGTGATTTTATGCCTAAGCTTGAAAGAAATATTGAAATTAGTGCTCCATCTAAGAAAGTTTGGGAGGTATTAACCGATCTGGCGCTTATTCCTAAATGGAATATGACTGTAAAAGAAATATCGGAACTTGGACCTAATAAATATTCCGTGAAATCAACTTTTGGAGATTATACATCTACTATTACAGAACAAATAGAAAATAAAAAGATTACAGCAGAAGTAGAGCACCCTGATTTTAACGGATATGGTTATATTTTAAATGAAAAAGGTGACATGACAGACTTATCTTACTGGGTTGATTATGAAATAATAACTAATGAAAAAATACAAGCACGTTCACTTAAGATTCTTTTAAACGAAATAAAAAACTTTGTTGAATATCTCGAAGATGGTGGTGATCCAGACGAATATGACAGAAAACAAATATTAGTAAAACCATAATTTAATTTTTTTTATATTTCACTTTTATCTCTTATCAATTTTGAATAAGTCCAAAAAATCATGGGTTTTAAATAGAAAATATTGTAAATTACAATAACAACTTTGATCACTATTTACCTCTTTTCAAAAGAGAGAATAATGAGGAGATATTATTCTATTAATTCAATCTACTTTCTCTCTAATACCACTTCTCCTTAATTCTCTCTAAACTTATTATTAAAAGCTAAAGATAACCAATATTAAATAGAGAGTAATTATATAAATCCCAACTTTTATCCTTTTACAGATAATTTATTAATCCAAAAAGTAATTTTTTCTTTAAGGCTGTTTTTCACATCATCAGGAAAAGTTTTGAAACCATTTAATTTGCTCGCAAATTGACCGATTTCATAGAGGATCCTATGACCTCCAGTGAAAACAAATATATCTTCTTTGATATTTTCTAAGCTTTCAATAACTGGTTGAGGATCATCATTTTCTGCGATATAGTTTTCCAGAGTATTAAATTGATCAATTATTGCCTGTTTTTTATCAGTAGCAGATGTATCTCGTTCAACTTTTTCACTATTAGCTTCTTTAGAATGAAATGAAATATCTGATCTTTGGATTAAGGATCTAATTAAATCAAGTTCTTCCTCAAGGATTTTTTGGTTTTCAATTACATTAGTTAATTGAGGTGTTAGTGATTTAATATCGAGTGTTGCTTTGCTTAACTCGTCAATTTTATCAGTTAACACATTGATTTTTAAGTTAGTCTGGCCCATTTTAGTAATAATATCAAGTCCAAATTTTTCGAGGATCGATGCAAGTTTCTCTGTTTTTTCATTGGCTTCTTTGATAAATTTAATGGCATCTTCTTTCTCTAAATCATCTGTGTTTGTCATTGATTATCCACTTATAAAATATGTATTTGAGAGAAATCAAAAATTGTTTACAAAGGTTATTTTGTATTAAAAAATTATTATTTAATTAATAATAATATACTGCTCTTATATTATTAGGTTCTTATAAAAAACTTCAAGTAAAAAAAATACCATGAATTCAATTAAAATTCCGCTTAAAAATGATACAATACATTAACGTTTTGACTAGAGATGGCAAATCATTACTTTTCAGAAATTATGGAAGTTCCGAAGTAGATAGAGATTTATTAGCAGGATTTTTAAGCGCTTTTTCTGGATTTATGAAAGAGATTAGCCAGAGTGATATTAAAAGTACGCAAACAGAGGATTTTAAGTATTATTACACTATAATTGATACAATTATCATTGTGGTATGTACAGACCTAGATGATGATGATTCGGTTGTTAATTCGAAGATATTAAGTATTAGGACAAAATTCATTGAGAAATATGGTAAAATCCTTGAGGATGGGAGCTGGGGAGGTAATCGAAGTATTTTTACTGATTTTGAACAAGAATTAGACAATGTAATCTTAGGAGCAATAAAAGTATCAATTGTTGGATTTGGTGGCGTTGGTAAGACCACCTTAACAAAATTAATTTGTGGGAAAGATGTTAATCTTGAATATGTTCCAACAATCACAGCCGACATCGCTGCTTATGATGGAGATGAGTTTGAAAGATCAATAACGTTATGGGATTTCGCAGGGCAAGCTCAATTCAGATCATTATGGAAAAGTTTGTTAAAAGGAACTGATATTACACTACTGGTTACAGATTCAACTTTTGAAAATATAAATAATTCGAAAGAAATCATTCATGAAATATTAGATAAATTTTATCAAGATAAAGTGGTGATCGGGATCGCTAATAAACAAGATTTACAAAATAGACTAACACCAGAATTTTGTGAAAAAATTTTATCTAGTGAAAAGCGTATTATCAAGACTCACGGGATGATTGCTATTGAACCTATGTATCGAGAAAAAATATTAGCAATTTTAAAAGAAGCCATAAAAGAAATATCTTAAATATGTAATATAAATAATAAAATGGTTTAAATCTATTTAGGGTGGGTAATTTGATTGATTTTGATATGGAAGATATTGAATTGGAGCAGCTAGAAGAAGAAATTAAAATAGTAAAGCTACCAGACTTAACCGAAGAAGAAAAAACTATTATTGATCCAATTGTAGCACCAACTTCAGGTTTACGAATTCAAATTCTTGGTGTTAAAAAAGATGATATTAAAGAACAATACATATTAACCAAGAGAAAGTTCTATTTATTCCTTAGAGTGTTTAAAGCTATTAGCCAACAATTTAAAGAAATGAAAAACAATCAAAATTTAAAGATTTTAATAGCTACTGATAATCGACCAACTAAAGATATTTTATTACAATATTGTTCACAAATTTTTACTTATGATGGATATGAAGTTTATTATCAACAAGACGAAAAGGGTAAATC
>Ga0114925_10000965_pt1 | contig 13711 bp, 29 predicted proteins | sample SumtaG_2_FD_87287 | JGI IMG/M metagenome (GOLD analysis project Ga0114925, IMG submission 87287) | Deep subsurface microbial communities from Indian Ocean to uncover new lineages of life (NeLLi) - Sumatra_00607 metaG | ecosystem: Environmental > Aquatic > Marine > Oceanic > Sediment | place... | reverse complement strand
CATCCAGAACAAAGGTAAATGAATCAGTCGTTAGGTTTGCTTGTGGGTTCTGATCGAAGCTGGCTTTTAAAGCTACGTCCCAGAAGTCACGAGGCACCGCCAACGTTTTGCCGTTGAGCTTGATTACTGTTTCATTGTATTTTGATGCTCCCATTAATAGTTCGGTTACAGTTCGGTTACAGTTCGGTTTGAAAACGGTTTTGTTACGGTTTATTTAAGTTTGATTTCAGGTAACACAGAATTGGGCTACCTGACGTTTTACGGTAACTGTCGCTTACCTTGAGGTAATAAATAAATGTGGTTTGGTTTTCAACAAAACTAGACAGTTGTTGAATCGTTGGTTAAACTCTTGTTCGGTTAGTTGTTTTTCACATTGGTTCATTTTATCACATTCAATCCAACGACATAGATTTTTAAGTTTGTTCATTGTTTTTATTTTACCCGTAAAACAATAATAACATTGTTCGATTGATTTAAATTTACAATGTTTCTCAAATTCACAAAACATTGTTTAATACCTCAAATAATCACTCAACACCAAAAGAAGCATAACAAAAATAGTGGTTAATATTGTAATAGCAAGACCAAATATAATTTGTTTTATTGTTGGTTTATTTTCTATAAACTCTATTTCATCACAAGCCATTTTTAATACCTCAAATAATCAGGAATTAAACCACTAAAAAATAAAGCATCAATCACGAAATAAGGCAAACCGTTTAATATTTGTGTTTGTTGTGTTATGACAAATATTTTATCTCTAGGAGAAACAAGAATAAGTTCTTTTTTTTCTCGCATAATGACAACTCGCCAACGTCGAATATAAAAATAATTACTAGGTGGTTTAGGCATTGTTCACACCTTAAATATATTCTTCTCTATCTTCAAGAACGATTTGAACAAGAATATAATCAGAATATATTTTTTTATCACGTTTAGTTTTTATATTCTTCATATGTTCAAATTGCTTGTTAATTCGTTCTATATGTTGTTCGTTGTTAAGCATTAGAAAATCGGTTCTCCTTTAAGTTCCGCGATTCGTTCAAACACAAAAAGTCTTTTTTCTGCATATTCTTCGTTTACTTCTTCAATTTTTTTTATCCATTCTTGTTCGATTTTTATAACTTCTTGATTTAGTTCTTTTAATGTTGTCATTTTAATATTCACCATAAAAAAATCTTAGGTTTGGTTTTATTTTTTCCAAATATTTTGCTTTGTTATCTTTTTGTTTTCCCGCATTTCCCAAACAGCTATAAACCAATCTTCAATGTTGTTTTCTTTTTTATCGGCTAAAACTCTTATCTTGTCCATACCGTTAGTATTTTTCATTATGTTTAAATGTTGTAATCCTAAAGAACTTGTGCTATCGAATTGAATAACGAAGTTTCCAATTACTATTTCTTTCATTCCATTTTCGTTTATTTTTATTGTTTGTGTCATTGTTGTTTATTCCCCCATATCTTTTAATTCTATTATTGCTTCTTTTTTTGTTAATCCGTAATAATTCATCATCGCTTTTATTTTTTCTTGTTTTGTTAGTCGTTTTGATTTTGTCATTGTTATTCACGTTAAACCGTTACATCGTTATAGTATATAAGACTTGTGTATTTATATTCTATGATTGTTTATTAATCCATTTCAACCAATCATCTTTTAGTTTATTTAAAATTCCAATGGTTGTTTTATGATGTCGTCTTAAATGTTTATAATAAAGTTCTATTTTTGTTGTCGTATAAATCTTTCTTTGGTGTGGGTCACATAAAGGACATTCGTATGTTTCTTTTGGTTCTGAACGTTTTTTAAACCATTTAAAAAGTTTCAATGTTTTAACACCTTTTATGTTGATAACCAATATTTTTAAATCTGTCTAAATTAAAATCAGTTGTTTTGTGTATTTCTCTTAAATGTTTAAAATATAAATCAACGTCATTAGTTGTGAAAATTTCTTTGGTGTAATCAAAATGACATAAAGGGCATTTAAAAATATAATCGTTTTTTATTATTTTTTCCATTTATGTTTCAAGACCTTAAATAATTTCATAACGATAATTATACGAACACAACGACGTAAACCGTCTTTACCGTCAACATAATTATAATGAACGATTTTCATAATTGGTTCGTATAATGCGATTTCAGGATTTAGATTTTTTATTTCTTCGCACTCAAAAAAAACATTATGATTAGGAATTTTATAATTGTCAACAAAAAAAAGAGAACGTAACATTTTTGTTACGCTTCTTGTGGTGTTGGGTTTTCTGCGGGTTCGTCGGGTTCGTCAGAAACAACTGAAACGTATATTGTTTCTTTCATTTTTCCCTTTGCATCTTTCACACGTTTTCCGTGAACTTCAAACTTAACCGCGTTTTCGTCGTTGGCATTGTGGCGGTTGACAGCTTCATTTACGGTTGAACGTGCAACACCCGTAAACCGCATTGTCTTTGTTGGATTGGCTAACAGTTGTGTAAAGTAACTGTTCCAATCATATTGGCTTTTGCGTGTTGGAATTTCCGACTTATCAACTAATTCCGCTCTTATTTTATTTCTTGGCATTTTTTACACCTTTCGTTTGTGTTAAACCGTTACACCGAACTTATATTTAAATATTGTGATTTGACAAATACGAAACAAAATAAGGTTTAGTGTGTTGCCAACAATCTTTATAATGTGGTGGTGGTTTAGGAATATCGCATAAGACTTTGTAAATTTCGTAATGTTCAAAACTTTTTTTAAATTTATTCGGGGAAATAAAGCGAGTTAGATAATTTGGTGGTTGTTTTTTTCCTTTTAACCAAATCCGCAACGTTAAAAAACAATCAATGAATCGTTCAAAAATAATAGGATAATCGGATTCTAAACGAATATTACCACCAATTTTATTAGCTAAACGATAAGGTAAAATATCAAACGTTAAGATATGATAATTTCGTTCTGAACTTTGTAAAACATAAATGTCTATTGAGAACCTATTATGTATTCGTTCTGATTCTTCAATAACAAATTTATAATCTATATTGTCAAACTCAAAAAAAAAGAGGTGTTCAGACCCGTAACGTTGTTTAGGGTCTGTACTACATAGCGATGTGATACCGAACACACGAATTTTATTTTGTTGCATGGTTTAACTTCTTCGTTGTCTACCCGACTCTACATAGAGAATTTCACAAGTGTTGATGTGAGGATATATCGGATATATTCTTACGTCGTGAATATAATATTCTTTTAACTTGTTCAATTCTTCGTTTATGGCGTTTTCAATGACTTCTAAATCATCGCTTGCGGGTAATTCAAATATTCTTATTTGCATTTAATCACCACCTTTTAAGTTTGTTTCGGTGTTTCGGTTTCGGGTTCGTCGAATATTTTTTGTTCGTGTTTTTCATTTACATAGATTGTATAAGAAAATGTGGCAAATCCGAACATAATATTAAACACCGTAAAGCCTATTGTAAACAAATCGTTGACAACAAAACTTTCGGAATGGACAACAAAAAGGTTATAGAGTACAAAGATAGCAGTTACCAACATAACAAGCAACGAATAAACCATATATAATTTATAGGTGGCTTTCATCTTTTGAATTTTAGTTTTCTTTGTTTTTATTTTCATTTTACCACCACCTTTAAAATTGTTTCGTTGTCAAGAACGAAAGGACAACCGCAAGATACACAATTTTTTTTCCGTATTCCGTTTTTATTCCAATCAATACATAACATAGTATTTAAACACCATTTCGGAATATTATTCCGTTCTTTAATTGTTAGATAATCATGTATCAAATCAGACACCCGTTTTTATGCGTGACCTCTCGCTTCTTTTAACGTTGCTTGTGGATAACGTCTTAAATAACTTTCAATCCGTCTTATATATTGTTCCGAATGTTTTTCATCTCTCGCCATTATACGCCATTCCGTTATAGTTCTATAACCCTTTTTTGTGGAAAATTGTTTTGGTGGTTCGTATAAATCTTCTGCTTGTTCAGGCGGTAAACCTATTTCTTCTTCGTCTTGTATAAGTCCTAATTCCCGTTGTTTAATAATCCATAATCTGTCAGCTAAATGACCCGCCGAAATTGGGTTTAAACCAAACGTTGTTTCTATTTTACGGACTAATTGACCGTATGTAGTTTGGTTTGATATATCAAGCCACCCGTCATATTGACTGTATTCTTCTTCATAGTTGTGTATTTTTGGCATATCTAAACAACTCGTCTAATGTTTTTGACCGTTTATCTAAAAACCATCTGCATTTTTTTCGTTCAAATGTTTTAATTTCAAAATTTCTGGATTCAGTTAGTTTTTTAATCATGCAAATTTTAACAATTTTCGTTATTATATTTCCGACTTTTTGACCTGAATCTAAATCAATATAATAAGACGTAACCACATCGTCTATTAACCTTTTACAAAAAAGACAATTAGGCATTTTTTTTAAACATCTCTTTATTTTTTATTCTCTTTTGCATATTTTATTTTATTTCGTAGTTCTCTTACGGTTAAAAATAATTCAAACATTGGTGTTGCGGTTTGTGATAATTCCGTTAATGCGTTTTCCCATTTACCGTTTAATAATTCTTCTTTTGCTTCTTTTAATTCGCGTTCTACAACTTCGTAAAGAATCCATATTTTTTCCCATGTATTTTTTGCATTTATGCTTAATGTTTCTTTTGTTGTCATTTCAAACACTTCGTTTATGTAGTTTTTCACGTTGTAAATTTATTTCGTGTTTTTCAATTATCACTTCTGTTAAATTAATTATACCTTTTCGTTTAGCAAAATTTAAAACTCTTATGATAATATCCGCTAATTCAAACGGTAGTTTTTCGTAATTATTATCTCTTATATTTTCTTGTGCTTCGGTTATTTCCGTTGCGATTAAACCTAATTCTGCAATATCAGATTTTAACATAACTAAATCGGGTCTTGAACTATTCCACATTTCGACATAACCGTTTAATTCATATTCACCATAAACCGCATCTTGTAATGTTTCTAAACTTGTTGTCATTTGTTTTCCCACATATCCATTTTTTCTAATTTATAATAATGTTGCCATTTTTCCCTATTACTTCTTTCTAAATTTAACTTACGTTTTAATTTCATAGCATTACGTAATGTCATTTTTGATTGTATATATTCGACTTTAACAACTCTATATTCTTTTATATTTTTCATTCTTCTAAACACAACCTTTTTTTTAATTCTGGATTAACTATTAATAAAGTACCGCGTTTTTTAACTTGTCGTTGTGATAATCTACTAATCCATTTTAATGATTCAACACGGTTTATTAATTTTGCTAGTGTTCGATTTGCTTGTTCTTCGTCTAAAATTAAATGTAGTTCTCTCGCTAAATCCGAATAAGTTAATGGATTATATCTTAACGCAATATTTAAAATTGTAAATTCAATATCGTTGGTTTGAACAATGTATTTACGTCGTAATAAATCGTAATCTCTACGCATAAAACTATGTTCAAACATTAACCGTTCAGCAATTAAATTGCAAGTTCTTCGATAAGCTTTTTGTCCAACGAATTTATAAATATTTCTTCGTATATCGTTGTAACATTCACCACCGCGACCACCACCTAATTGAAACCGTAACGCTTCTTTTAAGTTTAAATTATGATGAATTGTTTTCGGAACATTATAAGTTTTCATTCCTTTAATTAATCTATCAATCATTATTCTTGGACTTCGTTGTTTACCGTAATGATAAGCAGATAACATATAATAACGTATAAATCGTTGTCTAAAAAACGTTGTCCATGTTCCCGAAATAACAACATCTTTAATCCAATACGGTTGAATTGCTGTTATAAAACCCAAATGTTCAACGTGTGCAATATCTATTTTCATAGCTTTATCTTTAAAACGCTTATCGTAACTTAAACCACCAATAAGAGAACCCGTTTTTTCTGTATTGTATTCACTTGTTCCAATATGGCTAAAATCGTCGTTGACAATAACACAATTTGGATTGTTGTTTATCCAATCGTTTAAAGCTTGTAAATTAGTTAAATTTATCTTATCCGCAAAGACAACGGGATAATCTACCGATTCAAGATAGCGTTCAACTGCTTTCACAATAACGGTTTTTCCTGAACCCGTCGGTGAAATAATAAATTCGGGTTTACCCGAAACAGCAACACTTAACGAAAAAATAAAGGGAAGTGCTAACGATTTAGCAAAACCAAAACGACCAAACAATTATTTACACCTTATCAAGAAGATAAGTTATAACATCATCGAAAAAAACACGTTTACGTTTTTTCCCGTTAATTTCGATGTCTTTAAAACTTAAATCTTTTTTTAGGTCAAACAATCGTTGGTATGTGTTCGGTTTAACCGTAATCGTAACACTATCGTTTTTTGCCATTATAGTTTATTCCTTTCAGTCTATTATTTTTGACGGAAACCAACGCGGGAACGAATCAGGCATTATTTTTTCTTCAAACTTTGTCAATTCCAGAGTTTTACCGACAAGAACCGATGTATCAGTTATGTTTATTGATGTCAGAGCTACATTTAAAGCCCTGTAAAATCCACGACTTATTTTTTGCGTGAATGTTCCACCGTCGGGCGTTATTTTGTTTTGAGGTAGTTCTAGTTCCCAAAACAAGCACTCTTTACCGCGAGTATCAGCTTTCATTTCTTCTTTCAGTAGTTTTGCTATTATGACTTTTGGTAGTTTGTCCAACTGAACGTTCGCTTTCCGTTCTAGTTCGCTTATTGTTGGTGTCATGGTTGTTTTATTCCCCATTTTTATTTTTTGTTTTTTCGTTGACCGTTCCCGAAACAAGCTTAGTATACTTATACCCCCCCATTTCAGGAACGGTTAAAAAAAACCTAAGTCTGAACTAGCTTATAAGGTTTACCCAATTTTGTGTTTAAACATTCTTGTGTAGATTTAAAAACCTTTAAAGATAACGGTAATACTTATAAGAACGTTAGACAACAATAAAACCATGTTATTAATAGTGTTAATATTCCTGATTGCACAAATGTTATATATTGTTGGTTTCGTTTTGATTTATTCGTTATTGGTTGCTTGTGTGATAATTCAAGTAAAGAAGCTTAAAAACAAACGGGTTATCGGAATTGAACCGTTTTGAACGAAGAACTATTAAACGGAACAACGGTTATGTTTTTGATTTTGGTCTTTTATTATCATTCCCGCATCGTTGGACTTAGCGAAAAAAAAGCATTAAATAACGTTTTGATTTATTTTGTATTACTGTTTTTAACAGCACTTTTCCCTTTAATGTTTAGTATATTCTTATAAAACCTTTAAAGCAAATATAAAGACTTATAAGTTAAAACAACTTCTTTAAAAACGACTAAAAATGTCCATCACATCAAAACTAAAAACATCAAGTAAATGGTGGGCGATAACTCGCATGGTAGACGCGGATAACATCTCAAACATCGTCGTCGGGTTGGCAATATCGGTTTTCCTCGCAGTTATTATTTAGGAAAAACCTAATAATAGCGATTCGGCTTTATTGCCAACAGCCATATCAAACCTATTTAGTGCCAATACAACGGGTTGGAGTACGGAAGCAGTAACAATGTGGACAACAACGGGTTTACTCGTTGTTGTTGCCTTTGCGATTGCGATTATCGGTATCGCCATTAGACGAAGAACGGGTTAAGGTGTTTTTTATGAACCTTAACAAAATTCTTCGTTACCCAATTTTTTTAACAATAGCAATAATTCTTATGGTGTTTTTTTCACCATTTACAACGGTATACGCTTTTAGTTATGTTGATTATGAACAACAATCAATATCAGTCGAAGAAGATTTCCATCAAAATCAACATTTAGTTCATAGTTCAGGAAGATTTTTTTATATTTATTTAGATAAATCAGCGAACAATATCGTTGTTGTTTGTTGGTCAAGTGAGGGTTCACTTTTAACAGAATTCACAACTAGTACAGTATATGGAACAACATACCAAGATAACGAAGTATCGGTTAAGATACTAGAAATAAATTCAACTTATGTGTTAATTGTATGGACAGAATGTTATGCTGACGAAGGTATGATTTTTAGGACTATGCGACTAAATATTAATACATGGGTTGCTTTGTATGATTATCTTAGTTTCGGCGGAACAACATATACGGGTTTTGGCGTAACGGGTATTGATTATGTCTTTTATCAAGATGATATTTACCTTTTTGTAGCTACCGATAAAAAGATAAATGTTCCTGACGCAAGACGATTAACGGTATTCAAATATATTATTGATACTTATCAAGTAACACAATACGATTACGAAGTTTTAATAACGGGTGGAACGGGCGATATAAATCCAATGGAGGGTTACTTAAACGCAAACCAAAACCCAAATGCACTAGCACAAGTATTATTGTGTTTTCAAGTTAGTAAACAAGATGAATATAGACCTTGGTTTTGGTTGTATAATTTGGGAACATTAGAATTTGAGGAACAATCGGTTTTTCCAATGCCAGCTAGATTTCCCGCAAACGATAAATTCTTTTGGTTGGGTTCGGGCTATCGTTATACAGGTGATTATATTTATGCTTATTTTACATGGTTAGGTACTAAACTTTCCGAAGGACAGAATACACCAACAATCTATGTCATTCAACATCGTTTAGTTTATAATGTAACGATTGAAGCGAGTGAATTAAAACAAGTAAACACCCGAACACATATTTATTATCCACAAGTTTTAGAATCAGCATTAGATGAATATTGGGTTTTAGGATATATTGAAGACGACAACGCGAGTATAATTAATTATTATAATCAAATACAAACGTCAGGTTTAAATATTGAATTATGGGAAACACAAGTCATAATTCCTGATTGGTTTAATTACGATACTCAAACAATAGCAACGATTTATCAACGACCGTCAGACGAATTAATATTTGCTTTATCTAGTGGTATTGGTTTGAATAATCAAGTTTATGATACATTGTGGAAAGATTTTAGTTCATCTTACCAAACAGTTGAAAAGTATCCTGCGGGTTCGGGTACTGACGATTATAGAATGTATTATGATTTAACAATTATGACAGCAGTTTATGATATGTCATTTACGATAATACCTGACGAAACACCAAAAATAGTAAATAAAAGCTATAAAATGACAATGACGAGTTTAGCGAATAACGTTGGTTTTAAGTCAAACACGATACTATATTTCGATGGTTCACAGGTAAGTTCAAAGGTAACAGATAGTGCGGGTGTAAGAGTTATTACGTTTCTTTTTGGAACAGAAGGAATACATACTATAACAGTTAAAATATATCAACTTGGAACATCGTCGCTTCTTCATACGGATTCGTATAGTGATATTTGGAGTTTAACGGGTTCAGAAACCGACGACCCTGACGAAGCAGTATTAATTCCGTTGACAGTTGCGGGTATAAGTATATTTATGCCAATATTCTTTATCGTCTTAGTTCCAATGTTCGCATTAGGAGAAATGGCAGGAAAAATCGGTATAATGGCGGGTTTAATAATCGGTGTTACAATCGGTGCGATGTCTGGTTTATTGCCAATGTATACAGTATTTTTAATGATACTTGTTGTTGTTATGGCGTTCGTGTTTTTAATACGCGGTGGTAGGTTTTAAAAATGAACCCTAGCTCTCTTTTTATTTTCTCTATGTTAGTAATGCTAATGTTCAATGTTGTTTATGGTTTTGCCTCGCCAACAACAACATTTACTTTAATTGTAGGTGCGGTTACAGGGTTTATAGCTACAATTATATTAGTTGGTGTAGTTAGTGGTATCCAAATTTTAGGGTCGGGTTTAAATTCAGCTAGTATAAAAATATTATTCGGTGTTGGAACAATCTTAAATTTACTGTTTCAAGTTAGTATTGCTGGTTTTCCCGTCGGTTTAGGTTTAGCAACTACAATGATAAACGCTTTTAATTCATCTGAACTATTCGGTTTAGGATTTTTAATAACAACAATACTATGTGTTATGACGTTAGCAAGTGGTCTTATGGTTGTAATTGGTGAATAATAATGTTACTAAGTGAAATGGTATTACTAACAGATTTTTTTATTCTTTTTTTAACGGTACTAAGTGTTAAAATTCCAATGGCAAATTGGGTTGCAGTTGTATTATCATTGTTATGTCTTATTCCAATGCCTGAAATAACGGGAACACCCTTCTTATTAGAATTAACAGTTGGAACAGTTACCATAAGCGTTATCGTTACGTTGTTCAATGTTTGGAAAAGACTTCAACAATGAAAAAACAAATATTCGTTTCTTTTTTTCTTTTATCTTTAATTTTTATTTCGTTTTTATCAATATTACCAACGGTTGAAACATTAGACAACGAATCTTTATTATCTATAAATAAACCCATTATACAAACAACCGATAATTTTAAGGTAATATGGTTTTTAGTTCAAGAACAACCATATATAATAAATATAAGTATTCAAAATTTAAAACTAGAAAAACAAGATATGAATATAACAAGTATTTTTTCAGACTTAATAAATATTAACGATTTAACAGTTACGGGTTTTTATGAATGGAAAAACGTTACAATTATAAATGAAGAACCAATATATAATATAACACAAACAACATCAAACAACGGAACTGTTTTAACATCAACCGAAATAATAGGGTATGAAACAAAAACAACATATTCTTTAAAATGGAAGCGATGTAAAACTAGATTATTTACAAAAAACAAAAAAGATTTAAAAATTTCATATGGATTTATTAATATACCAAAACTGTTTTCTAAACAAAAAGATGGAACAATAAACGGAACAAAACTTTTTAAAATCGAATTTAAAACAAAAATGGAAAAATTAAATTATGGTTGGGGAAGTAAAGGAACAATAGCTTTAAAAATAAATAATGATGTTTTCGACCCTTCTTGGTTAACGAGTTGGGGATATAGAAAAAGTCATATAATAATTTGTTCCGAAGGTGCGGGAACAAACTACCAAATTAATTCGACGGTTTATTATGGTAGTGGTTCAGATTCTTATGAAAATGTTTATCTAAACGAAAATTGTCAACCTGATTTTGATGATATTAGATTGGCGAACTTAACGTCAGACTTATATGATTTTTGGATTGAATCAAAAATAAATTCTGATGTCGCTAAATTTTGGTATGAAGTTACCGACGACCTAAGTACAACAAATGCAACGGTTTATATTTATTATGGTAATCCCGATGTTTCAACAACAAGTAACGGGGAATTAACATTTCCTTTATTCGACCATTTTTTGGGTTCGTCTTTAAATACAACTAAATGGAATTATGTAGCAACGCCTTGGGTTGATAGTTCGCACGTTACACTCGCGGGAACTACCAGCGAAGCTATCAGTTCAAAAGTAACTTTCGGTATCGGTTATGCAATAAGAGGTTGGGGAACATTAGACGATAAAGGTAATTTTGGTGCTTCAATTATTGGTTTTAATGTATATATTGGTCAAATTGACGCGGTTTGTATAAGCAGTTACCGAAAAACTCCTTTACCTAATGAAGATTTATTTGCTTATTCTCACAAAGACAGTTCAGGTTCGTCTATTGCAACAGGTGATTTAGAAAGTTCAGACTATAAAATGTTTAATATTATGCGAGCGAGTACAGACTTAAATCAATATAAGGTTGATGATTTCGATATTGTAGAAATAACGACCAATATACCTGAAAATAATTTAGGTTTAAAACTTTTTATGCGTTTCGTTCCAGATTTAACACGTTTTGATTGGGTTCTTGTTAGAAAATATGTTTATCCTGAACCATTAAATTATAGTTGGGGTACGGAACAAACCGAAGAACTACCATATGTCACGTTTTATAATCAATCAAACAGCATATTTATGGTTAATGGCACGAAAATGAATAACGGAACACAAATAGTTTACGATAACAATACAATAATTGAATTACAGGGAATAATCAATATTTCAACTCAATTTATTAAATTTGATTGGACAACAAATAAAGCAGAAACAAATCCATATATTTTTACGGTTAACGAAAATACTACAATTTGGTTAATGGTAAATAGTATAAGTGAATACGAACCGCCTATTGCAGTTTTTCCTTTAATTGAATCAATTTTAGTTTTAGACTTTATCATTATCGGAATTGGACTTTGTGGTTTTTGGTATCCACTCTTAAATTGGATTGCCTTAATCCTATCGTTTCTATGTCTTATTCCAATGCCAACGAATAACGCTTTTATCCGAAATTTCACCGTTGGAACGGTAGCTTTAAATGTCATAATGACACTTTTAAACACGATTAGGAGATTGAGAGAATGATAATAAACAGTATAACGGATTATTATCAATATTTAGTTTTAATTAGTGGTGTATTTTCTGTTTTTATGGTTGCAGTTTATTTCATCGTGTTCAGAAACAAAATAAAAGTTTATATTCTTAAAGCTTATCGCGGTGGTTATCGTGCAGTTTCATTCAAACGCATTTCAACAAGTAGAAAAAAGTTTTCAGTTGGCGAAGATACATATGAATTAAATACGAAGTTTTGTGTTGAAACTAAACGCGGAACGGGTATGTTATTCTATGAACAGGGAAACGCAATTCCCCTTTCTTTAAAAAAGGGTATAACTGCAAGTTCGACAATGCTAAAAAAGATAATCGAAAGCGGTGTATATGACGGTTTATTCGGTAATCAAAAAGAAAAAACTTTAACAATATTAATTATTGTTCTAGCTTGTGCTTTAATCGGTGTAACAATATTTAGTTTATATATTCAGATGAACTTAAACGAAAGAATATTACAATTAACATTAAACTCTACTTCGGGGAAGATTATTTAAAATGGCAGAAAACGTTTTTAGGAATTTGTTTAGTCGGGGGGAAGCTGAACGTTATACCGCATTAAAAGAATTTTATACAGATAAAGGATTAAATTTCAAAACTGATTTAACAGACAAAGAAATCGAAGCGATATTAATGTTAGAATTTGTTGAAACATATATTAAAGAAGAATGGAACATTGAGGTTGATTTTTCCAAAATTACTAAATTGTTTAAACAGCTTAAAGTTAGTCGTAATCGTTTAGGTAGAGTTGAAGCAATAACAGTTTTAAGAGAACAAGCGATGAACGAAGAAAAAACAAAATCAAGAATACAAAAAGTTTTAGGTTATTAGGTGTTTTTTGTTTGTCTTATATTCCCCGTAAGACTTTGGGTTTTGTTGGTTTGTTAGGTAGTGGTAAAACTCTTTTAATGACAATATTCGCTTATCTTTTTTCTTTAGATAAAACAACGGTTTATACTAATTATAAAACAACATTTAGTAAACCCGTTAATCCAAATGATTTATTAACGTTTGAATTAGAAGAATGTGTTTTAGCTTATGACGAAATCGAAACATTAATTGATTCAAGAGTAAATTCTAAATCATCAAGATATATTTCTTATTTTGGTTTACAATCAAGAAAACGCCATGTTTTCATTCTTTGGACATCTCAATTTTCGGGAATGATTGATAAACGAATAAGATTTATTTCCCGTTGGATTTTCCTTTGTGAACGTTCAGGAATTGAAGAAAACTCAAAAGGTGAAAACATAACCGATTTTATTTTCACACTTATGTATGGTGGTATTCCAATAAGAGAACCATTAATTATGACGTATGAAGATTCAAAACAATTTTGGGAATTATACGATACCGACGAACCCATTTACCCGATTGAGATGTTACGCGGTG
>Ga0114925_10000964_pt1 | contig 13712 bp, 17 predicted proteins | sample SumtaG_2_FD_87287 | JGI IMG/M metagenome (GOLD analysis project Ga0114925, IMG submission 87287) | Deep subsurface microbial communities from Indian Ocean to uncover new lineages of life (NeLLi) - Sumatra_00607 metaG | ecosystem: Environmental > Aquatic > Marine > Oceanic > Sediment | place... | reverse complement strand
TCTATATTGTGCGCAATAAGAATCTTACATCGTTTTACATCCCTTACAAACTCTTTTAGGAGAGATTTAATATCTACTCCTTCCGCCAGCATTCTTTTATTGGTGATACCATGAATTTTAGTACTTTCTTTACAAATGCCTAGACCAGGCGGCAAATGCACCACCTCATCTCGGACTTTCTCTAATTTATTCATAGAAGCATCATACACAATCCAAGATAATTGGACAATGAACGGCCAGTCGTGTGTGTCTTGGAGGCGAGCATTTCTACTTCGCGGTAATCCCGTGGTTTCGGTATCAAATATTAGTAGTTTCATTCTGTAGTTTCTATTATATAATAGAAGTTATAGAATTTCAATTTATTGGTTACGCATTACCCTATAAAGTCGTCTTTCTAATGAGTCTCGCAGATAACCTCGTGAGGAACCACCCTTTTCTTTTAATTTCCTCTTCAACTCGTCGAAACTTAAATCTGATATATATGTTTTAATTCTTTGCCTCCTCTCCTCTTCTGTCTCATTTTGTTCTCTTATAACGGGTTGTCTTCTTTGCGGTACTACTATTCTTCTTCTAGGTTGAATTATTGTATTTCTATTAATTACGACTCCATTAATTGAACTTATTATTGGCGGTGGAATAACAGTTGGCGCTGCTATGGTGAAAGAAGGCGCCCCACGCGTTGTTATACCACGCGGTGTTAAGTCGCCACGCGGCGCCGCCGTCGGCATAGGTGTTGTTTGATGTTGAAAAAAACTATTATGAACTAGATCTTGATTCATAAATCGCTTCCTACATAAAGGACATTGTTCTCCCGTATTTTTGTTATATTTAAAATTTTTTATTAAACAAGAAAAATGAAAGGTATGATTGCAACTTGTTATCGTTTTATCTTTTTCAAAAATTGGTTTCATACATATTATACAATCGCCACTGGTCGCCATGCTTAATACTTTTCTACAAATGCTCTTAATATTATTTTTAAATAATACTTTACTGCGTGTAGTTTATCGTAAAGTCTCCTCTATTGAATTCATTTATATAATTATCTGGTATGCATTTAAAATCAATTAATCTCTTATTCAATTCATATCGCTCGCGGGCGCCATTTTCCGATAGCTTCTTTTCAAATAAATCGGGATTATTGTAATACTTTTCTGCTGTTTTAATACCACATTTTTTAAATACACTCGGTATGAAGTCACTCTTATCTCCCATTACTATTTTACAAAACAGGTCTTTTTTTGAATCTTTAAAACTATTTTTACTATCAGTAAGATATTTGTATTTTAAATTTATAGGAAAGGTATTCTCGTCTGCAAGTTGCAGGTAGTCCATATCACTGGTGATAATATATATTTGATTCGTTGGGCAAATTCCACGAATATTACGAACCGCCAGCGCTAAGCAATCATCCGCTTCCAGATGCGGATGTTTAACCAACATGTGCGCACCAGCTTCTTTAAAGAGATTATTATCATATACGTACTGGAATACTGCACTTCCTTCCCAGTTATCTTCATATACTCTATTAGACTTATAATCATTATACATATCCATTCTCCAAATATCCTTCCTCGGACAATCCTGTCCCACGATAACCACGGGATCCACAAGTTTCATTTTTTTTATAAATTCCTTGATTTTGGAAACAAATCCCCTTTTAAAACAATCCATAAATTCTTCGTTATCGATTGGGGTGCCAAGCTCCTTGTCCGGTTTCGCATGTTTCCACCACTGTATAATGGCGTGATAGCGGTAAAATAAATAATAGCTCCCGTCAACTAGTAAGAATTGCGTCATTTGTATACTATACAAAAATTTTTTAAAGTATTTAACCTTCAATTTATTATGTTGCTCTTTGTCTAGCAAAACTAGGCAGTGTAACATATAACCCACCTTGATAATGCCTGGCGCAAAGTGATAGAATGACATCGTTGTGTGAACCCTGTACATTAATAACGACCGATTCGCCAGTCCCAGCTACTGTATTGAAGGTCTCCTGCGTTTTGCTTCCGGAAATCTCAAAATATTCATGATATACGATATTTAATACTCCACGCAAGGCAAACCTGAGAGATGCTATTTCTTCTATTCCAATTTCCGTTATTAAAGAGGAAATGTTTGTATAGTTAATACCTCCTCTCACACCGAGGAGTATATAGCGTTGTACTGTATTAGGTTCATATACGTGGGAGAACCAAAGGGAGGTTATAAATTGACCAACCACCCCGCCATTATTATCCAAAATAAGATTAAAGCGATGTGGGACTACTAGCCATTTCCCCCTTTTTTTGTCCAAATATCCAAAAATATATTGAATGTTTTCTGTATCGCGCGTTCTCAGCGGATTCATAATGATATTCTTATAGTAATTAAGGGTTTGTGTTTAATATATTCAATTTTTTACTGATTAATAGTAAATGATGGCAAAGTAATATAAACTTCTTTATCCGTATATTTTCGTACTCTGAGTACAAGATCGCTCCCCTGATTTCCATTGATTACCATCTCCATGCTATCAGAATCACCTCCATTATTGATACAATTAATGATTTGTTTTGAAGTCATTCGGTATGCGTCCTTGAATACAACATTCGCCTCCCGATCCATGGCGGTAATCGCCGAATAATCGTCTGAATTTGCACTATTGCTATCTAATGCCTCTTTAATCTTGGAATACTTAAAATGTCCATGTATACCGATAATCATGAAATCATGATCCTTTGCAATCTCCATTAATTGGGCGAACCAATTGGAGGTCAAATACTGTCCCGCCACTTTTTTATCCTCGCTTTTTAATATTTGAAACCTGTGTTGAGGTAGTAACCACTCCCCTTCACGCTGGTAAGCGAATATATATTGATTTCCGTTCGTGTCGGTTGTCTGTGCCATAGTGTTGTGTCGTTTTATCTTCTATAAAGATAAATTAAATTTCTTCAATTTTCTCATATTGTCTGCAAATTCCAAAGGTCTTGCGATGCCACTTTGTAATACCCCTTGTTCTAATACCTTCAAGATGCTTTTGTGTTCCATATCCTTTATTATTTTTCAAGTCATAAAATGTATGCAAGTTTGGAAACTTCTCACATAGGTCCATAATATACTTATCTCTCTCTACTTTTGCTAGTATAGAGGCAGCTGCTATGGCTGAATATTTATCATCACCGCCTGTAATACACACGTGCGGGATAATCTCGCCTTTATCCTTATATACATAGAATTTATTACCATCTACCAATATATTTTCCGGACGAACTGATAGCTTATCAAGAGCTTTGTGCATAGCAGTGTGCGTCGCCTGATAAACATTCATGCTATCTACATCATCTTCAGACATCCAATGTACTGACCACGCCAAGGCATTTTTCTTAATATATTCATATGCCGCTAACCGCTTTTTTTCAGATAGCTTTTTACTATCTCGCATCATTGAATGATCAAACTCCTCTCCCGCTGGAAGAATCGCCGCACCGACGTAGACTCTTCCAAATAATGGTCCGCGACCTGCTTCGTCAACGCCAGCTTCGATTGTATTCTCATAATAGAATGGCTTAAGCATCTTTCTGATATGTCTTTTCATAATATGATAAAAATTATTACTAATGTAATTCTTATCAATTTATTTTTTCTTGAATTTATCAAAGTCTGATGTTGGATTAGTACATGGGATCAATAATCTTTTTTTAGCTAAACCGCCGGAACAAGGATTTCTATATGCATTAACAGGTTGTGAATAAGTTACTGTTGGCATTAGACAGCAGCATTTTGTACCTCCAGCTAATCGCTGTTTGAAATTAACGGGCGCCATTGGGGCATTGGGTATGCCTACCATTCCCTCCAACACGAGATCCACGCTCCCCGAGACCGACAACGTTGACCCGACAATTTTATAATAATCTGTCCCAACGAGATTCCAGATACTTGGTCCAGATGGCGGCTGTCCTCCCCATTTACTCAGTGCAACAGAAGGCGGACTCGCAGAAGTTGGTACTGAATAAAACTTCTTAAAATTCATCTTTATTGTGTAAACCGGCCATCCGAGCATCACCCTTGCATCTGTAATTTTATAACTATCGGCGATTGCAATGAAGGAATTTGGCGCCATGGTCTTCTCTCCATATGGGTATACACCCCCCGTATCCATAAAAAGAGGATGGCTTCCTAATCGTTTATATAAATCTGGTATGGGTAAAAGGGGTGACCCCCTGGCAGCCGTCATCAGAATAACTTCAAAAGTTGCTGTCCATCCGCCTGTTCCGTGTTCCGGATGGCAATTAGCCGTGCGTCTAGCGATGGCTCTTTTCGCGGCGAAGGACCGACCTACAGAAACCGTGCTGGCGAATTTCCTATTTGCTGGACCAGTGGGAATGCGGGAATTGCGGAACAAATTTGCCCCCATCATACTTGTATACTGTAGAGGACGCCCACAACATAATGCGCGTTGGCTGCCTTTGCATAAAGGTGCTTCATTTTGCCATTTAGTTGGCTCTTCCATATTCTGATTGGCGGAAACAGCATCATTATCGCATTTTCCTTGTGCATATCTGATTGTTCTTGGCAATAAATTAAAACCATTTTTGACTCTACCATGTGTAAGTGCTGGCATATAATATAGATGGAGAGAATTATTCCTTAAGATATTATGCTGAATCCTCGCTATCTTCTTCAGATATTTCTTGAACAGGACTCCTTTTAATTTTAATATTTTTATTCTTAAAAAATTGCTTTTGTTCGCTTAATACACCCTTTAATAATAAATGATGTCTGTCGCGATATGACATTTCAACAGAATTGTCTGTTTCTATAAGCCTAGGATCTAATTCCGAAGATCGTGAATTAGCTACTTCTATTAATACTTCATCCGAATTGTGCCTTCTGCGAGCATTGATAATTAGTTTTCGCCATGCTGTAAAATATCGTAAAAGCATGATTTTGTCCTTGACGCTAATGAAGCGACGGTTTTTGATATGTGGTATTTTCTCTCCAAACGGTATGATAGTTTGTAAACCAATAACAGGGTCTGGTTTGTGTATGGACAAGTTTCTAAATTTCTTATTAAATTCAACTATTATACTTTCCGGGATATCTGGCGACTGCTCCAGTATCTTATCAAATTCAAAACGTTTTAGAGTAATATAATCCACCGGAGCTGACCGATATTTAGGATCAAGACTCAATTCGCAACTTATTTCTCTGAAGAAGGAGAGAAAACGCAAGGTTGCTATTCTATGTTTTTCACATTCTTCTTTAAATGTGAACATTTCTTGGAAGTTAGATAAAATACCTGCAGTGATTGCTGTGACCCCAATCATACCTCTAATTATTGGACCATTCGCCACATTTGTACAGTCACTAAATACATCATTTGATAACAGTACTGTTATTCCAGCAACATATCCAAATATAGAAGCTGGAATAGAAAGACATAAATTACGCTTTTTATACGTTACTGCACTTTTCTGATGTAACCAGGCATACCCGGAAGCCTTTTCCGCCCACGTAACCAATAATTGTTCTAATGGCGTCGTCCAATTTTTTTTAGGCATATATATAACCATTATAGCAAATCTTTTTCTCGACTGAGTATATAATGAAATTCAAATTAACCCATGTATTGATGCTATTATTGGTAGTGGTTATCTTAGCAAGCTCTACAATTGTGCCACATACGGAAGGAATGGGTGTTCGGTACGAAGATATCCCAGAAGGTGACGAAGATTTATATATATTAAAATCAGAGGTTGTACCTCCTGTTTGTCCTAAATGTCCCGATGTTGCTGCTTGTCCTAGACCTAAACCGTGCCCACCATGTCCGCCTTGTGCGCGCTGCCCGGAACCAGCATTTAGATGTAAAAAGGTTCCAAACTATACGTCCAGAAATCAATCCGAGCTTCCTTTGCCGATGCTGAATACCTTTTCAGCCTTTAGATAATTATACAACAGCCACTTGAATTTCCTGCTAATTTGCCTATTTTAAATGCTCCCCACTTTTTCTGAGCAAACCTAGGGTGTCTATTGAAATGCGTGTCAACATTTTTACCCTTATTACATTCAATAACATATTTTCCCCCGGGATGTTTATTTAGATACCCGGTAGCATCATATATATATCCATTTGCAATTATTATACAACGACCTTTGTCTATTTCTCGCTTTACATCTTCATAGGTGAATGATTCCATAATATATTATAGAATCATTTTTCATTTAATCGGTTTTATTATTGAATCTTTTTTTAACGCATTTCTTATCCATCTGAAACGATTTTACCTTTTTACTTTGAGGTACGATTTTAACTATACATTGTGATTTTTTACCGTATAATGGCTCGGTGCAACCCTTTTCCTTCTTTTTCTTGGTTTTACGAAGGTGCGTTCGCATGGTTTTAATGCTTGCAATTGTCTGTTTTTCTTGTGTACAACGTGAACGGAAGTGTTCATATCTCTCCCTAACATCACAAAACTTCAAACCGGATTTTTTACCGAGCATTGTATTGACCAACTCGTGTAGTTTATAAACCCAGCGTGAAAACGCATCTCTATCTTTCAAATCAGCATTGGTAAGCGGCAACATTTTGAAATTCTTTTTAAGATTTTCACGACAATAACGACATGGTAGGATATTTTGCAGGTTCATAATAAAGCTCTTATAATGCTTCTTATCTTTAGCCGATGGTTTCACTGGATAATTGAAACTCATCACATGTAAAAAATGCCATAAGGGTGGACCCCAGACAGTAGTAAGCATTCCTTCGCCACTACTGAAATCTTTTTTTTTATAGGTTCGTCTATGTTTTTTACGCCCTCTATTTTTTCTCGTTTTACCCATCTTATAATATGATCAGAAAATTATCTGTTAATATAGCTAATAAGACGGTCATTAACTGTGCCTGCTCCTTCCTTAAGATCTATATTGTATAAAATTTTCCATAATGCTTGATAAATTTGTTTCTCACTTCTGTATTTTCTCCAGTCAAATTCAACAAACTTTCCTTCATGGTTGCGTATATACATTTAATTATCATTCATCTCTATCTTTAGGTGTTATTCGTTAGATATATGCTGATCTTCTATAATATTATATTATAGATGTTAGGTGCTTTCGGCGAAACGATGAGAAAGATTGTCGTAGATAAACGGTTCTTGCTTATTATTGCTATATCTGCGATATTTATTGGACTTGCCTTATATGTTTACTACTATTATGTAGCGCCAAAGTTGAATCCTGATTTTGTTCCCAATCGGGAGTTTGTGAAAGGCGATGATACGCCGGAAAAGGGGACATTGTATTTATTCTACACCAACTGGTGTCCACATTCTAAAAAAGCTTTACCTGTATTTAATTCACTCAAGGAAAAGATGGAAGGTAAACCTGTAAATGATATAGTAGTCAATTTCGTTGCAGTAAACGGTGAGAGCGAAGAAGGGGAAATGACTACATTTGAGAAATCGCACAAGGTAAAGGTAGATGGATACCCAACTATATTCTTAGTTAAAGGAGACCAGGTTGTTGAGTATGATGCTATAGCGACCGAAGAGTCATTGAACGAGTTCCTCAACACCACTTTGTAAAAAGTCATTAAGAAATTGTTCGCCTCTTTCTAAAAATTTCTGCCTTGTCTCTTTACTTGTAATAACGTTTTTAAGATCATCATTATTGTTTTCCAGGTGCATTTTAATTATGTATGGTATTTCCACCATGACTAAGTTAGATAAACGACAAGAGATATTGAATAAGATTTGTATCATATAGTTATGAATTGGGGTAGTTTCAGTAGACTGAAATGGTTTCTTTTTTTTAATAATAATACCAAGAATATTATCTTTTTTAGCACCACTTTCCAGACAGGATTTAATTGGAAAGTGTTCTGTCAATCCACCATCTACTATATAACTATTTTCGTAGTACATGGGTTGAAAAAGAAATGGGATTGAAGCGGACATATAGAGAGCATTTACAAGTGGTAGTTCTGGGTGAGTAGTATGTGAAAAGTCTATGGGTTCCATTGTATTTATATTAGTAGCAATGATATGGAAATCAACCTGTGTAACTTCAAAAAATTTTTTAAGTGTAATATCCGTTGGTAAATATTTTGATTTTAATAAAGGAAAAAGTATTTCATTTATTATATTCTCTCCACATATCCCCTTTTTAGTTACTAAATTTGTTATTATATTTGATTCAAAAGCGAAGGTTTTTTCCCATGGTTTATCTATAATAAACTCATAAAGATCTTTCTTTTCAAGCCTTAATAACCACATAGTTAGAGTTATAGCACCGGCTGATGTACCGTATACTGATTCGATATTTGAAAATTTTAACAAGGATTCTTCTGCCTGATATAGAGCCCCCAATTGTAGTAGTCCATGATAACTGCCGCCCGATAGAACTATATGTTTTATATTCATTACTGAAACTATCGTTAATTTCTTAACCTTTTTTTCTAGCTGTAAAATAATGGAGAGATACCCTGATAAAATAAACATGGATGATTTATATGCGCGAGAGCAAAAACAGCATCAACAGAAGGAAATGATATATAGTAAGATTCTTAACCGAGCCCACACTCAAATCAAAACGACGTCGCGTCAGCGAAATGGTCAAAAATTTACATTTTTTTTAATACCTGAGTTTTTAGTTGGAACACCTACCTATGATGTGGCTGCGTGCACTGCATATATAATTAATAAATTAGAGCTTAATGGATTTTATATCAAATACACGCATCCGAATTTATTATTTATATCGTGGCAGCATTACATCAGTAAAATGAAAAGGGCTGAAATTAAACGAGCTTATGGTATAACAGTTGACGGTCATGGCAACAAGTTAAAAGAAAAAGGCAAAAGTAATATTAGCGGGACAGGAAATACAAATATGTTACTGACGAATAGTAAGGTGTCGGTTCAGCCGCCACCAAAAAAGGAATATAGGGATGCGAAGGAGTATAAACCTACAGGCAATTTAATTTATAATAATGCTCTTCTGAAGAAAATAGAAGATAAAACTCATCGTTAAATTTCTTTATATCTCAGATTTAACTTATATATTTTTCATTTAAAAAACGAGTGTAAAGTTTTTAAAAAAGAATCCGCGAAATTTTCAATTTTGGACATTTTAAAAATGTCCAGAATAGAATAATATTACAAAGTATCTATTCAAAAAATGACACATACTACAAACATGTAGGAAATTATTTGAAAAGGTTAAAATTTTATACCTACAATGATTTTTTTTAATTAATATTTAGAGACTATTTTCGTATACCATATATATATGAAAAAAATAGGCAAAAATAGTCTCTCCAAATATCACTGTAAATTATGTGACTATAAATGCAGCAAAAAGTCTCATTGGACTCAACACATTTCCACACGTAAACATAAAATGATACAAAATGGTATACATGATGATACAAAAAATAGTCCCACGGGGTTGTTCGTCTGCGAATGTGGGAAGAGTTACAAGTTTAGGTCAGGACTGTATAGACACCGAAAAAAGTGTCTTTCAGGCATGGAGAACTTGGTTGATGAAAAAAATCCTAAAGATATTGTTACACATGTAGATGATTTAGGAAAAAAACAGGTTACGATGAGTTTGGAACAATATGAAACATTGGTCGGGGGTATTAAAAAACTAATCCCGCTGGTCGAAAAGGGTCTAGAAAATGATGTATCTAAGGTAACAAATATTAATAATATCAATAATAAACTGTCAATAAATGTGTTTTTAAATGAACATTGTAAAAATGCTATGAACTTGACCGATTTTGTAGAAAATTTAAAGGTAAATATTGAGGATTTGATGTATACCAAAGAGAATGGGTATGCGAAGGGAATTAGTAATATATTTGTGAAACAATTGCAGGATATGGAACCTACACAACGACCCATCCACTGTTCAGATAATAAGCGTATGAAATTCTATGTTAAAGATGATGATAAATGGAATAAGGAAGGTGCAAATACTAAAATAGATAAAGCTGTATTAGATGTAGACAGAAAACAATGGCGTGCGATCAAAGAATGGGAGCTAGCCCATCCAGGATATGAGACATCGGATGCGTTATATAAAGAATATATGGAGTTAGTAAGAGCAACAATGGGCGGCGGTGACAAAAAATCGGTTGCGGGCAATAGTAAGCAAATCAAAAAGGAGTTAGGAAGTCAGGTGAAAATTTCAGATGACATGTTAAATACTGCTAAATAAATGGTATTAAAAAATAGTATTTATTTAGCGTCTGCGACGAGTGGAACGCGTCTTGCGGCAGAATGAGCGCTTGCGTCCCGAGGCAACCTTGCATCCGGCGGTCCCACGGCATGCGGCAGGTCCCTTGCCACGGCAGTGGCTGAGCTTGCGGCGGCGCCTGTAACTGGCGAGTGCGCGTTTCAGTGAAGCGCGAGTGCGAACACCGCGTCCCCGGCGACGACGGTGAGTGCTGCTGCGTCCGCGGTGGCGGCGTCTACGTCCTCCAATCTTTCTACGTGTAATCGGCATTATACATTTAATTGAGAAAATAATTTCAATTCGCATCTATTTCTCTTTTGCCATAAGAGCCAATAATAACTTATTTTTTTGCGATGGGGACAAGTTTGATAAAGCTTCTAAATCTAGCTTATCTTGTCTGGACGCATCATCTTCGCTTACCGGAGGAGGTGTTTTAGCTTTTAAAGATTTAGATAATTCGCTAAATACTTCACCTTCTAAATTAGATGTTAACTTCGCGTCCACCTGTGCCGATGCGGCTTTTTCTCGATTGATCGTGGATTTCACTTTTTGTATGAGCGTAATAGCATTAAACATTTCCAAAGCTTTTTTGAAATCTTTTTCACAGTCTACGTATAATTTCACAATAGCCTTTCTGGCGTCAACAATAATTCCCATTAATTTTTTATCATCCAGTTCTGGATTTATAGTGACAATTTCTGTTTTTGCTTCATTGTCTATGCTTTGAATTTTAAAGATGTTATCTAAAATTGCCAAAACAGCGCCTCTATTCTGATCCGCATTCGTCATCATTTGTTTTATATGAGTTGCATATTGGGCGAATAACCCTTCTTTACCGCTATACGTCTTTCTATAGTTTCCTATCTCAGGTTCGCAAACGGATTTATTTTGATAATCTTCTAAGCGTATATCCGAAAAGGTTTTCGTTTTGTCTTCATTCCATTCTTCGTACGGTATAACACCTCCTGTAAAGGCTTCATAAAATTCTTTAAGATCCTCATAAAATTGAGTCTCTCCTTTTCCTCCAGGGATCATTTTTGTGAAGGCACCTTTCGTATAATCATAAAAATCATTATATAATTCTTTTAACTGCGGAATACCCGGTTCCTGGTCTAGCGTTTTAACATTTCTTATTACCTGTCCCCACTGCGTTGGTCGGTTTGGGTCAGTCTCCCGAGTGATCTTTCTACTTTTTAAATTCATATTGCACACTCTTGTTAAGTTAATATTAACACTATCTTCATCTTCATTATCTGTCGTTGGTTTTACTAACTCAATTCTATTTGAACATAAATTTTTTGTCATTAATGATGGTGTTACACCTTTAGGAATTTTATCCCGATTCATAATATCGCGTTGATGGAATTTATTCGGATCATTTGGGTCTCTCCATACATAGACAGGATTTACTGTTTTTACAATTGCAGCATATAAATGCGCTATTGTTATATAAAATCTAGCAATTCCCTTACACATACGTTGTTTGGTAGTAGCGTTTCTTACATCCAATTCCCGGAGGACCGACCTTTTCCGCGCTGGAAGAATTTTAGGTTTTGATGACTGTTTATACACCGGACGGGGATCCAAATATCTAAGGATATCCGAATAACTACCCCCTCTTTTGTTTTTTTGATAGTGTGCCAATAGCTGCCGTGATACTGCCTCGTCTTCACTTTCTCTAATTTTTTCAAGTTCTTTTTCTGAAAATCGCTGTTGTGCTCCAGCCGAATCAACTTCTGCAGTATCTAGATACATAACCTTCTCTTTCTTCATGTAATTTTTAGGAATATTATTCGGACCTACCCTCTTCTCTGCCATATATTCGATCGTTTTTTCATTCATAAATTTCTTTATTACGTCAGTGGTGAGGATAACTAATTTATCGCAATACGCTTTTTGGGATAACTTTTCCATATCTTTAAAATTTTGCGTGAGTATATATTTAGCAGCAATCATATCTAAAAGATCAGCTTCTTTAAAGTTACTTGATACGTTTTTTACTTCCGGTTTTGATGTTGTACCTCCCATATATGATAAATATATATATTATAAAATTGAATTAAAAGTAAATTATTAAAGTCTTAATTAAATTAAATGAATACTAAAAAGAAGAGTCATATACAAAAAACAAAGAGAAAACGAAAATCAAAGAAGGTGGTTGCGGATATTTGGAATCAATTCGATGAAGTAGTAAATCCTGGGGAACCGGATTTAGAATGTTTATACTCAAAACAAAATGTTGGTTCTCGCGTCAAGTGTGATTTATGTGACAGTAAGGTGGCTTACGATGATGAGCGATTCTTGACCTGTACAAATCCTAAATGCGGAATTATTTATAAAGATCAATTGGATGAATCGGCTGAATGGCGTTATTATGGAGCCGATGATAATAAACAATCTGATCCTACTAGATGCGGCATGCCTATAAATCCGCTTTTAAAGGAGTCGTCGTACGGATGTAAAGTAATATGCCCTGGAAATTCTTCTTACGAAATGCGAAAAATTAGGCGATACACTGAGTGGCAATCAATGCCATACAAAGAGAAGTCTCAATATGATGAGTTTCAGAAAATTATGATTCTATCCAAACATGCAGGTATACCGAAAATAATAATTGATGAAGCACTGCGATATCATAAGAAAATCTCAGAGATGAAAACCTTCCGAGGATGCAACCGTGATGGTATCATTGCCGCCTCAATTTATATAGCTAGTCGTATCCACGCCTATCCCCGAACGGCAAAAGAGATAGCGACTATATTTAAATTAGATAATACTAGTGCTACCAAAGGTTGCAAGAATGCAGTACATCTTGTAAATCAATTGGAGAAACATGTAGTGAATAATGACAAAACACACTTCCATAAGACAACACCAACTGCTTTTATTGAGCGATACTGTAGTAAATTGGGTATTAATAAAGAGCTTACAACGGTATGTTTATTTGTGGCTAAACGAGTTTCCGATGCAAGGAAAATCCCGGAAAATACACCACATTCTGTGGCAGCAGGAATTGTATATTTTGTGGCTCAGGTCTGTAAACTCAATATAAGTAAAAAGAATGTCAATATTATTAGCGAAATTAGTGAAGTAACCATTAATAAGTGTTATAAAAAACTTTTGGCGATTCACAAAAGCGATCAGTTAATTCCTAGTGTAATCCTTTCAAAATATTTAGACTAGTTTAAAAGATATATTTATAATATTAATTATTGTATAAATATGTCATCTGAAGAGACCGTGCTAAAAACTATTGCCGAGGATATTATTAACAGTATAACTGATGAAGTTATAAAGAAAAATGCAAAATTAGAAACTATTGATGAAGGAGAGGAAACTGCGTCAGTTGAAGAGGAAACTCAGGCAGTTGAAGAGGAAACTCAGACTGTTGAAGAGGAAACTCAGGCAGTTGAAGAGGAAACTCAGACTGTTGAAGAGGAAACTCAGACTGTTGAAGAGGAAACTCAGACTGTTGAAGAGGAAAC
>Ga0114925_10000963_pt1 | contig 13719 bp, 11 predicted proteins | sample SumtaG_2_FD_87287 | JGI IMG/M metagenome (GOLD analysis project Ga0114925, IMG submission 87287) | Deep subsurface microbial communities from Indian Ocean to uncover new lineages of life (NeLLi) - Sumatra_00607 metaG | ecosystem: Environmental > Aquatic > Marine > Oceanic > Sediment | place... | reverse complement strand
ATTAGAGAAAATGAAACGAAATGGTGATAATTATGATATTAAAAATGATTTTTTTTACTCTGGTAGTATTGATTTCATGGTGTATGATGACCCTGAAGGAAAAAAATTTTTTCTTTTAGAAACAAATGGGGGATCTCATAGAGGACTTTCGATTATTACAAAAAAACAGCAAGAGTTACTATATAATGGATATATTGAAGCTATTTATCAAGCAATTAAGAAAAATGGAAGAAATGATGGCAAAATTTTTGTATTAGTTGGGGTGACTGTAAATGACGCTTTAATTCATGAGAAAGTTATCATGATTGAATATTTTAGGAAAACTCTTAAATCAGAAGGTTATCCTGTAAAAATATTCAACAGAGAAAGTTTTGATATTAACTTTAATGCCAAGATCATATTTTTAATCGCGGATTATAACCAACTTTCTAACTGTCTCTCTTATTCTGATAATTGGATTAAATTTAATGGTGAAAAAATTAGTGTGATAATAGGTGATGGGATTGCAAGACGCATAAGAAACGAAAGATTTCACCACCAAATAAAAGAAGATTTCCTGAGAATTAATACTATAATAATTAATCCTATTTTCAAAATTACCGATGACAAGTCGTTAACCTACCTAGCCAGTTTTCTTTGTAAAGATGTCATAAAAAGGTATAATCTTAGATATTTACTATTTACAAAGGCTTTTGATGAGAAAGAATTAATAGATAAGCTAACATATCTTTTAAAGAATTATAACAAATCATTTATTATAAAACCTAGTGGTGGTTCAGGTGGAGCAGGTGTATTTCCTGTTTCCAAAAATGAAAATCCGGATAATTTAAAAGAAATTGTTGAAAAGAGTAAGAGTGAATTTTTTAATAAATTCATGAATAATCGTAATCCTTACCCATACACAATACAAGAAAAAGCAGATTTCTCATTAATCGATTGGAGAGGGGGAAAGCATACATTTGATTTGAGGATCTATTTAGCACAAAACCATGGACGTATAATACCAATAGGAGGTTTAGCAAGAATCGCACGTGGCAAATTTACAGATGGATTAGAGAAGGAAGAATTCGTTGTAAATTTATCAGGATATAATGGTCAAATTGAAGTGGAAAGAGGAATAGGTTTCTCGAAAGATAATAGTAAACTGTTGAATTTAAGTGAAGAGGATTTTACTAACATGTTTTGTATAGGTTGTGTAATATTCGCGAATATTATTCGAAATTACAAAAATATTATAAATTTCTCACAATGGGATAAGATTTTAGAGTAAATTGTGATGAAAAAAGAGAAAGAGAACATCCTAAAGGATTATTTTAAAATAGAAAATTCATTATTTAAGCAATCTAGATGATAATAAGAGGATCTCTTACCCCGGAAATTTCCATTTATTATGTTCCCTAAAGTGAATTGGAATGTATATTCTAAGTTTTCAGCTTTAATATTCCTACTACAAATTTTGCATTTAACCATGTCAAAAATAACCATCTAAAAGGATCAGAGGAATATTAGGATCAAAATATTTAAACTCAACAAAATATACGGTGATTTTTTATTTGGCCATAAATCTAAGATTCTAAGAATTTGAGAGATACTCCCAATAAAGCGCATTCGTTTTTCTTCTGAGAATGACCTCCTCTTCTTAAAGTTATGGAGTTTTCTTCAGGACTCTCTAAAATTAATTGATTTTCTTTAAAATTTTTATATTTAATCACTCTATCATTTTTGGAATGAATTAACATAACTCGTTTTGATAATTCTTCCCATTGATCTTTTGATGCTCTGTTTTTCGCATCTTTAATTATTAAATAAGGAGATAATTTCTTATTCTCTTCATTACTAGGAAATAGCCTTACTCCTTTTATTAAATAGCTTAAAATAACTATTGGATTAAATCTAGGAATATTTTGTTTATAATAAGACATTGAGGAAATTGCGATAATTTTATCTATTTCTTTATTTTGAAATCCACCGCTTAATATTGTTAATGCTCCAATACTAAACCCAATGCATTTGATTTTCAATTTGGAATAAGCATCTTTAGATCTTATCCATTTGAGTACTTCATTAAAATCTTCAATTCTTTTTAGAAAGTTACTCCTGTGACCTGTTTTTTTAGATTTACCTGTTCCTCTTGCATCATACACTAAGACAATATAACCTTGATAGGCTATAGGATAATAATAATATTGAAGGTTTTCCTTTGTATCTGAAAACCCATGACAGATTACAACAATTGAATCTTTTAATTTGATTTTTGATTGATTTTTAGGTTTTATTAGTAATCCTGCTAAAGATCCGTCTGACACGTCTATCTTAATCTCAGATTCTTCTAATTCTACTGAGGAAAGCCTGGTCCAACGATCAAACCATAGATCTCTTATTGACCAATAGATTTCAAAAGGAGTATAAACGATTAAAAAGGTTGTAGTGGATAAAACAAAACATCTAGTAAAAGCAAAGGTGTAACATGGATTTCCCAAGGAAACATTTACTTCCCAAATATACCAGCTAAATAACGCGTCAATAACAATTAATATTATACGCTTAATAGTGTTTGAAGGCAATCTACTCAACTAATAAAAGGTGATCAAAAGTACATTAAGTATTTGGTTAAAAAAATAAAAGATAGTTATTATGGCTTCTTTGGTTTTGGGCACCCATGATCATGTGCTATTTTGCAATCGGGTTTACTTTTTAACCCGGGACATGGTTTGCATTTAACATCTCGCAACATTTTTACAACATCATCAACTTCCATACCTAATTCTTCTTCTTCAGACTCCTCTTCAATCATATCATCGTCATCCGGAATTTCATAGATTACATCCTCTTCTAGGTTATCATTCCAATCTTCTAAATCTAAAATTTCATCTCCATCTTCATCAACTTTTCCGGATGGAATTTCCAATTCGTCATCCTCAACAGGAGCACTCTTCTTCTTAGCCATATTTATCACTAATTTTATTTATTCATTTTTACATTTGAATTTTTTTGATATATAATATTTGCTAAAATTTAATTCTATTACATTTTAAGTAAGTAAAATTAAAAGGTATTTGGTTTAACTCATCTTAAATAAGTATCATTTTTTACAGCATATTCTATTAAAATAAATCTTCACTTAATATTTGGTTTATTTGGCTCATGAGATCCTCATTATTGCATACATTTTTTGAAAAACTCTTTATAGTATCTAATGTAGTCTTCAATTCATCTAATGTATATGTATCATATTTATTTATTTGATACCGAGGCAGTAGGTACTTAAATTGAAGTTCAATTGGCTTTATTTCTGAGTACAAAAAATTTCTCAAGCTATTAAAATCTTTATTATGTTCCAAATATAGCTCATCTAAATAGAGGAGTTTTACTAAGGAGTTACTCAAATTCATGAGAAAATGCTGTAATTTAGAGATTTGGAGGTGATGTTTTTCTTTAAAAAAGTTTAACTTTGATATTTCAAGTATATGTTTAGAGCAAAAGTCATAATTTAACTGTGATAAAATTTGGAGATATTTACCACATACTGATAAGGATAAAGGAAATTCTCGTGGGAGGGGTAATCTTTTTATAAAACTCCCATTAAATCTTAAATACCCCCCTGCCATGTGTAATGAGCTAAAAAGTGTTTTGAATATCTTATCCATTAACTTCGAATTCATTATAGCTAACAAACTAAAAAGATTATTTTGACTAAAGGAGGGAATATTCACAAAATATAACCCGGTTACGTTTGTGTATATTCCTGGATCATAACTCCAAGTTAGTTCCTTAGCGATTTCCCTGAAAATTAAGTTTTGATTCTTTAATAACTTCCAATTTTTTTCAAATTCATTGAGGTATTTGAAATAAGATATTGCAAATTTCTTTTTAGCAATTTTAATTGGCTTATCAAATTTTATATGATATTTGGCAATATTCCCTGTTCCAATTATTAATAAATCCTTCTCAGAATTTGCATGTGTATCTATTTGATCAAGATGTCTAGACCAGTTAATAAATCCATAAGGCCTATAGATAATTTTTAAATCTTTGATCCGTTCTGCAAAAGTTTGATATTTACTGAATAGATAATCAATTAATTTTATTTGTCCAAAAATTGGAAAAACAAACGTAGGAATTTTTTTCATCAATTCTTGAGGTAATAGTTGTGATTTCACATTACTATTTTCATTTATTTCATTTAAATCTTTATATGTTTTTATTGTGACTGTGTTATTTGCTTCAGGGTGTGATTTTTTAAGAGTAATAATGATTGGATATACCGCAGTCTTACTGAAAACGGGAAGAGAGGAGATATTACTTATCTCTTTGAGTTCAGTATTATATACAAGTAGTTCTCGTATATGAACCCCATAATCTGCTGATAAGAATTTATTTATTGTGATCATAGATAAATATCCTTCTTCTGCCTTCAGCAATTCTAAAGCCTTTTCGATAAATAATATCGAGAGATCATATAGACGGTAAGCAGATTTAAATCTTTTTTTTAATTTTTTCTTAAACTCCGTATTTTTTATTCTTTTATTTTCAACATAAGGGGGATTACCTATGACAACATCAAACTTTTCAGATTCATACTCCAGTAGAAAATCTAGATTGAACAAGTTAAATCTAATACCGAACTTTTTAATCATTTGGTCTATTTTTTCCAGGTTTGAGTTTGTTATATCGATAGTTGGAAGATTATCGCTCGTAGAACTTCCCGAAAATATCCAAGATATTAATCGCAATTTTGTTACAATATAAGCAGGTTTCTCAATCTCAATACCATAAAGATTTTCTTGTACAATATTGAGTTTTGTTTGAAATTCGTCTAACCCAGGATTTAGGATTTTGGAAAATTGGTAAAAAATAGTAGCAACAGAAATTAAAAATCTTCCAGAACCACATGCAGGATCCAATACTCTAATATTTTTCAGTTTTTTAGCATAATCTGTTCTGAAGTTAGAGTGTTTGTATATTTTTTGCTGCAACAAGTTTAAAAGGAACGTGAAGTTAGTAGTTTTTGGTAAATTGAAAAAATCTTCAAAATATAATTTGAAAACATTCATTACTACGTGATCTACAATAAGCTTTGGAGTATAAATTACTCCTAAATTCCTATCCTTAGAGTTCCCGTCAGCTTTTTGAATTTCAAAGTCTCTAATAGCCTGTTTTAAATGCACCAAAAAGTCTTGGGATGACAATTTTTCAAGTGAAAGGTATATATTCAATTACAATTTTCAGTTAACTCTGTTTTTAATTTAGATTTCCTTATTAATAAAAATTATAGAAATAATATTAAAAATAGGAAAAAATTAAAAGCCGGAGATTTCTAATTTAATCCTTGGAGGAGGAAAAAATTGATTGAGCGAACCTTTTTGAAAGAATTGGTTAATAATCCGTATTTATTATCGGAATTAGAATTTGCAAATATTTCAAGAATATTACAAACCGTTAAGAATCTCTTTGAAGAAGAGAATTTACTTTTAGATCTTAAATTAAAAAATAGAAATAAGGAGATCTATGTAATAGGGGATATTCATGGAGATCTAAATACATTATTACAAATAATCAAAATCATAAAAGAGAAAAATCCCGAGTTGGTTATCTTTTTGGGAGATATTGTTGATCGTGGTCCTAAGCAGTTAGAATGTTTTTTGATGGTAATAATCTTAAAGATCCTCCATCCTCAAAAATATTATCTCCTGAAAGGAAATCATGAAACCTTAGAAATGAATCAAAAGTATGGATTCTTTCAGGATTTTATGAGCAGGTTCAAAAATATTGAAAAATTCAATGAAATTTTAATGATTTATAATGTGCTACCTTTATGTGCGTTAGTTAACAATTCTATCTTATGCTTACATGGGGGTATTCCTCAAGATTTTGAAATACTAGATAAGTTAAAAAATATTAAAACTAAAGAGTTAGGCACATATATCAATACCCTATCACAAAATCTGACTCAAATTATGTGGAACGATCCCAAATCAAATTTACAAGGATTTTCTGAAAGTTTTAGGGGGCCCGGGATCAATTTTTTTGGGGAAGATGTTTTTGAGACGTTTTTAAAGGAAAATAATCTTAAATTTGTGATTAGATCACACGAACTTTTTCCAGAAGGATATCGCTGGTTTTTTCATGGACGTTTATTATCAATATTTTCTTCGGCAAATTATCGAAGAAAAAATCCTGCCTACTATGCAGTAATAAATAATGATGAAATATACCCACAAATCTTAAAATTTACAAGTTAAGTTATGTGATTTGAGACGCATCTGGCTTAATGAAAAGAAGGTTATTACCTCGAATGAATATCTCATTATATTTCGCAACAGGTGTTCCTTCAAGCATTTCCGTGGCATTTTCTAATATCATATTCATATAAGCGTCGATTTCCTTCAACAATCCTTTATATTCTGTACCGTCTTTAAGCCTGAGCAATATTATTGAGTTTTGTGCGGCTTGTAATATTGAGAGTGGGTTTTTAGACCTCTGTTGAGTATTATCCCTATAAGACATTTTAAAACCTTTTTAAATTTGTATAATTACATTTATTGAAAAGATAATTTAAAGATAATTTTTTTTCTATTAAAACCTTATTATCGATATTAAAAATAGAAAGATTATTATTCATCGGTATTATTATTGAAAAATCAGTTAAGGAATTCAAATAAAAAGAAGAAGATTATTGGGAATTATAACTCTTCTGCTCCTTTTTATGATAAGAGATATAGGTTAATACAAGAGGAAAAATACCTCAAAACTCTCGATAATTTCTTTATAAAAGGAAAAAAAATTCTAGACGCGGGATGCGGCACAGGACTTCTATTTGAATTCATTTTAAAATCCGGCGTTATCCAAAACGAATTAAGATGTCATTATGTTGCAATTGACATATCACTAAAAATGTTAACAGAATTTAAGTCAAAACTATTAAAATTAAAAGAAAAACCCAAGGTATCTTAATATTATCAGATATAGAGAATTTACCCTTTCGAGATAACAGTTTTAATTTAATCTTTTCTTTTACATCCTTCCAAAATCTACCAAGCTATATCGAAGGTTTTCACGAAATTTGTAGAGTAAGTTTAGAAGGTGGTGATCTTAAATTTTCAATCTTAAGGAAGAAATTGGAGTTACCTACTTTGATTAGTATCTTAAAACCTTATCTCGAGGAGTTTGAGATAACTAATGAAGAACCTCTGGAAGATATTATTATTCAAGGAAAAATATCAAAATCCTAATTCATATAACAGTTACACTTTCACTTTTGAAAGCTTGCTATGATATCTTCTACATTGCTTTCAATATTGAATTTCTTTTCAAAAAATGTAGAGATATTAAAGATATCTCTTTCTAAAAGTGTTCTAGCATTAGGATGATCCGTGGGTACCCATTGTAACCAATCAATTATTAAGATTTTTCCTTCCTCACTTAAAACTATGTTAAATTCTCCTAGGTCTCCGTGAATCATATTTGCTTTTTGATAAATTATTTTAATTTGCTTAATAATGCGTTTAAAAATTTTTAATGGATTTTTTATGTGTTTATAATAAACAATCTCCTTACCCCGTAAGTAGGACATAACAATTGCATGTCTATTATAAGAAATTGGTTTCGGAGTATTTAATTTTAGTGTAAATATTTTTGTTAATGCCTCAAATTCTCTTTTAGCTGCAAGTCGATTCACATAGAGCCATGAGAGGTGTCCTCGATCACCGATTAGATCCCGGTAACGCTTAATATTCCTGAAACTTGCTCTACCCATACGATAGAATTTTAGAGCATAGATTATTCCGTTATCATCAATACAACTATATACATCAGATTCTTTTCCTTTTCCTATTAAAGGCCCTAATTGGCTAATTACATTTCTTTTCACTAATGCATGGAGAGCTAGCAAATCATATGCTTTTGAGTTTAATATATAGCCAATTTCATATTTTGAGGAATCTCTTATTAATAAATCGAGTTTATGGACTTTATTTAAGCGAAAGAGCGTTTCTTCCATCTTATATCTTGAATAAAATTTAATATTACTGATGGTTACATATTCAGATCTTTTCATTCCTATCTCAATTGCCATGAGGACTCTAAAATCCTCTTTTTCCAAATTGATTAGGAGATTTGCAGCTTCCATGTTACCTCAGCTAAAATAGAAATTTATGGTATTTTTTTAAAAATGTAAGTAATTTATATATATTAGGCACAATGAAAACAAGAATCGAGATAAAGTTTATTAGAAAAAAGTACAAAATGTCCCTTTTTAAGATTATATAATCTGTTAAGGTTGAACCTTCTTGAAACAAAAATAAATAGATATCAAAATTTAAATAGATAAGTAATCCAACACAAACAAGTAAACCAACTATAGAAAACACAATAGCCTGGTTCTCAATTTCAATTATCCCTATAATTAGATTAATTAAAAAACATATTGAAGTTATAACCATTAAGATTTTTGAATATGTGATCCATAGTTGGAAGATTTTATTGGTAACTTCATAATTTCCATCTGAGGTAGTCCATAGGAATGATGTGCTTAAATTTATTATATTGAGAATTGGGAAGATTATTGCACCTAATAATGATATAAAATAGATGCGTATCGTAATAAATCTACTAAATAACAAGATTGAGCTCCTTTCTTTCATAGCTTGTTCTAACATAGAATCAAGCTTCTCCTGTATTTGGATTGGAAAGTTCTCTTCCACCATCATAAAATGTAAATTTAACTCAGGGAAATTAGACATTAGTTCTCTTATCTGTTGATATGCTTTTTTAAACCTTTTTTTGCTTGTTTTCACACCTTTCCATAGATAGATGATTTCTTTATCATCATCTAAGAATACGCAAATATCTTGTGACAAGAGAAGTTCTTTCTCTTCTACCCATTGCGATTTTGAATCGTCAAATCTGAATGTTTTCATAAAACCTAATTAACTTAACTAAATGTGATTTTTATTTTTTTCCATAACACATGGACAAAAATTAGATTTTAAAAATAAGGAATTAAAGAAATATTATCATTCAATTCTATTTTTTATCTCCTCCCAAACAGTTTCTATATATTTTTCGTAAGCCTGTACGGTGTTTTCACCAATTGAATTAAACCTTTTTTGGGCTTCCAAATAATCGGAAATCGGTTTTCTTTTGGAGGAGTCTAAATACTTCTTACTTGGATTTGATATCATAAATTTACCTTCTATTACCTCATAAAGAGGCCAAAAACCTGTCTCATTTGCAAGTCTGCCTATTAACATTGTATACTTTGGGTCATAACCCCACCCAGGAGGGCAGGGTGATAAAATATGGAAATATTTTGGACCTTTTATATTTTTAGCTCGCTTAAATTTTTCATACAAATCAAGGGGATAAGCTGCGTTAGCAGTAGCCACATAAGGTATCCCATGAGCCTCTAAAATCTTAGGCATATTTTTTTTATGTACTAACTTTCCTTCTGGAGTTGTTGTTGTTTGGACACCTAATGGTGTTGAACTACTTCTTTGGACACCAGTATTCATATATGCTTCATTATCATAACAAGCATAAATAAAATTTGTTCCTCTCTCCACAGCACCACTAAGTGCTTGTACTCCAATATCAGAAGTACCGCCGTCTCCTGCAAAAGCAAGAACAGTAATTTCATCCGCTAATCCTTTATCCTCTAAAGAAGCCAAGATACCCGATGCTGATGCTCCTGTAGTTGCAAATGGTGTATGATAAACCGAGATTTTAGTGGTACAAAACCCTTGCATTCCATGTAAAACAGTCAAACAAGAAGCAGGAACAGTTATTATCGTTTTAGGACCAAGTGCTTTAAGGGCGATCCTGTATATTAAAGCCATGCCACAACCCGCACATGCTCGTGTGCCCGGATATATATATTCTTCCTCGGGGATATCCATAACGTTAACCATTATCTCTCATCCTCCTTTAAAATAAGTCTCTTCATCATAATCTTCCAATTCATCTAATCTCAATCCTAAAAATTCTGTTTTATTAGTAAAAATCTTCTTTTCAAAGTCATCCAAAGCTTTATAGACACCGCTTATTATATGTTCGGTTTTAACATCTCTTCCACCTAATCCAACAATGAACCCTTTGATATTTGGTCGATTTTTCAAGCCATAAAGAGCTGCTTTTAATTCGTATGATAAAACTCCTTCGTATCCATACCCAATATCCCTATCAAAGATTATTATATTTTCCTTATCCTTAAAAAATTCTCGTAATTCCTCTGCAGGAAAAGGTCGAAATAATTTTAAACTCATTAACCCAACTTTCAACCCTTCAGAACGAAGTTTTTCTAGTGCAACTCTCGACTGTGATGCAACTGAACCCATCCCAAAGATTATTGTTTCTGCATCATCTGCTTTAATTGCTTTATATATTCCATTCCCATAAGATCTTCCAAATTTTTTAGAAAAATCATCATGAACCTCTCTAATAATACTAATGGAATTTTCAATTGCTTTCTGCAGAGCATATCTATATTCAAAATATCCTGGAGCGACTCCTTCATCTCGTTTGATAATATGAGGTGTAGTTACAGGATCAATTCCCTTAACGGTTGAAATATCTGATAAATTGATATGGTGTTTTAAAGGTGGTATAAATGCATCAATTTTTTCTTGATTTTCCAATTTTACAGGCATTGCAGTGTGTGAAAGTATATATCCATCAAAAGCACAGACAACAGGCAGGAAAACTCTTGAATCTTCAGCAATTTTAAAAGCTTGAAGGTTGGTGTCATAAATTTCTTGATTATTCTCGCAAAATAATTGGATCCATCCCACATCTCGAATAGTTACAAAATCTTGATGATCAGTCCACACTGACCATGGAGCACCTAAGCTTCTAGTTGCTAGGTTGAGGACTATAGGCAATCTATTCCCTGAAGCCCAAGGTAACATTTCATACATTAATTCTAAACCATGGGAGGAAGTTGCGGTACCGACTCTTGATCCTGTGGCGGAAGCGGCACATAAAACGGCCATTGCACTATGTTCAGATTCAACCTTTACAAATCGTGCGTTTAATTTACCCTGAGCGATAAAGTCAGCAATTTTTTCAACTACAGGGCTTTGGGGTGTTATAGGATATGCTGAAATAACACCCACTCTTGCTTGTCTGAATGCATGGGCTGCTGCATGATTGCCGGTTATAATAATTGCATTTTCATTGGATTGAGATGCTTTTTTTTCAGGAAGAGTCATTCATTTTTCACCTCTTTCATTGAAATTGCTTTCGCAGGGCATTCTTCCATACAAATGCCACATCCTTTGCAGTAATTAAAATCAATTTGTGGTGGAATTGTTCTAGACACCACGGCTTCTGGGCAAAATAGCCAACAATTAAAACAACTAGGTTTTCCAGATTTAACAGGTATACACTTTTCTAAGTCAATTATTGGTTTTTTTGTGCTCCACGTTCCTGTTTGACCTGCTTCTCCAACAACAGGTTTCTGAACTGAACCTAATATTTTCTGATATTTTTTTTTTGAATCTTTCATCTCTTCACCAAGCTTAATTTAAAATCAGATTCTTGTATACGATCACGTATCCAAATTTTTAATTCTTATCATTTATAAAAATCATATTTCTAGTATAAGATTGTTTAGATTAGCAATGAGAGAGTTTAAAATATTGTAGATAATTAGATATTATTCTTTTTTAAATTAAAAATAAATACTAAATATTTCATTAATCTAATAGATAAAAGTAATACCATATCATAGTAATGAATAACTTCTTGAGTATTGTGTTTCTTTTAGGTAAGTATTAAAAAAAAATGGATTTAGGGATTGGTATGCAAATTTTAAAAGATAACTTTTTAATATTGTCAACTAGTGTAAATGATTTAATCTGTATTCTAAATCTGAACCTTGATATTGAATTTGTAAATGAAAAAGTCTACATAAAATTATTAGGGTATTCAAATGAAGATTTGATTGGTAAAAACATTAGACTCCTCATCAATAAAAAAGATAATAGTAAAATACAAAAATTAATTAAAAATTTTGATAATAACGACGATGCAATAGTTGATATCCAACACAACCATAAGGATGGTAATAAAATCTGGCTTGAAGTGAAGATCAAGTTATTAGAGGAAAAGGAGAAGGGGAAAAAAGTTCTTCTAATTTCAAAAGACATCTCAGAAAAAAAACTAACTGAGCTAACACTAAAAGGTTCTGAAGAAAAATATCAAAGTATAATCAAAAACATTAAAGAAGGATATTATGAAGTTGATTTAAAAGGAAATTTTACCTATGTTAACGATGCTTTATGCAAATTTCTTGGATATACAAGGGAAGAATTATTAAAAGATAATTATATTTTAGCTACTGATGACCAAGCACGTAAATCAGTTTATAAAACCTATAATAAGGTATATAGAACAGAAATCCAGCAGAATATATTTCAGTTCCCCGTTATAAGAAAAAATGGAGATAAAGCAGTTTTTGAAACCTCTGTCTATTTAAAATATAATCCCAAAGGTAGAAAAAGAGGTTTTTATGGTATAGTACGAGATATTACTAAGAGGAAGGAAGAAGAAGATTTAGAGGAGAAATTTAAGATTGAACTCACCCAAAAAGTTAGATTAAGAACAAAAGAATTGGAAGAATCCCAAGAAAAATATAGAAATCTGTTTCAACATTCAAATGATGGTATCTTTTTACATGATTTAGAGGGTAATTTAATAGATGCTAATCAAAAAGTGTTAGATCATTTTGGATATAATAGAGCAGAGATCTTATCTTTAAACATTACTCAACTACATCCAACAAGCGAACTTGTAGAATCAAGAAGGGCTTTTGAAGAAATTTCGAAAAAAGGTTTTGTAACGTTTGAAATTAACTTTAAGAAGAAAAATGGGCAGATTTTTCCTGCTGAAGTATCCTCAGGTCTTTTTACTATAGGTGAAGAGACTTTCATTCAAGGAGAAGTTCGTGATATTACTATTCGGAAACAGGCGGAACAAAATCTAATAAAATCTGAAGAAAAATATCGAAATATGATTAATAATTTAGATTTAGGTTTTTATCAAGTAAATTGGGAAGGTGATTTGTTAAATTACAATCCTGCATTCAGTCATTTGTTAGGATTCGGACCCACAGAAGATCTAACTAAAATTAATATAAAGCAATTTTGGCAAAATCCGAGTGAACGTGACATGTATTTAAAAAAATTAGAGGAAGAAAAACTAGTTAAGAATTATGTTGTACATTCACGAAAAAGGGATGGTCAAAACATTGTTTTAAATCTAAACTCCCATGTAATTGAGGAAAAACCTTTTAAGATTCAAGGAGTAGCATCAGATATTACTGAAAAATTTGAATTGGAGCAAAAAGTCAAGGAATCTGAAAATAGATATCGTAACCTATTTGAATCTGTTCCATTTGCAATATCTCTTATCGATCAAAAAGGTAAAATCATTTATTGTAATCCTGCAACTGAAACATTATTAGGTTATAGTATAGAAGAATTAATAGGAAATAATTTTAGAGATCTTGCAGCAATTCATCCAGATTATTTACCTATGATGCTTGAGCGATTTCAAAAATTATTAAAGGGTGAGATTTTACCTCCTTTCGATGCCCAGTTTTATAAAAAGAATAGAGATTTAGTTTGGATTAATTATCAAACAACTGTAGTCAATATTGGTGAAAATATCTTAGTTCAAGCAATTCTTCATGACATAACAGAACGAAAGAGAGCAGATCTT
>Ga0114925_10000962_pt1 | contig 13722 bp, 14 predicted proteins | sample SumtaG_2_FD_87287 | JGI IMG/M metagenome (GOLD analysis project Ga0114925, IMG submission 87287) | Deep subsurface microbial communities from Indian Ocean to uncover new lineages of life (NeLLi) - Sumatra_00607 metaG | ecosystem: Environmental > Aquatic > Marine > Oceanic > Sediment | place... | reverse complement strand
ACTGGCGGTTAAGGATTCTTACCGGGCTTTGCGTTTGGCGGCGCGCTTGCGAAAGCGCGGGACCTTACCCTTGGTTATCACATCCTCGCCTATGGTGCACTCCACGTATCCCTTCTTCTTTCGGTCGGGCAGCTCGAACATGATGTCGAGCATGGTCTGCTCCATGATCGATCTTAGACCCCTGGCACCTGAGCCGCGTTCGTTCGCCCGCTGCGCAACCGCCTCGAGCGCCGCGTCTGAAAAGCGCAGCTTTATGCCCTCCATGTCGAAGTAGTGCTGGTATTGATTCAGTATAGCGTTGCGCGGTTCGGTCAGGATGCGCACCAGGGCGGCTTCGTCAAGGGATGTAAGGGAGACGACAACCGGGATGCGCCCCACAAGCTCAGGGATAAGTCCGTAGTGAACCAGATCCTCAGGCTCAACACGGGCAAGTATCTCATCGTCTGAGAGGTCCTCCACCCTGTCGCGTTGGATACCGAATCCTATCGCGGTCTTGCGAAGCCTGGAGCGGATGATTGGCACCAGGCCGTCGAACATCCCTCCGAAGACGAAGAGTATGCCGCGGGTATCAACCGGTATGAACTGCTGCTCCGGATGCTTGCGCCCGCCGCGCGGCGGCACGTTGGCCACGGTTCCTTCGATGATTTTGAGAAGCGCCTGCTGCACCCCTTCGCCCGAGACGTCGCGGGTGATCGAGGGCGAGTCAGAGCGCCGGCCCAGCTTGTCTATCTCATCAAGATATATGATGCCTTGTTGCGCGCGCTCAAGATCGTAGTTGGCGGCCTGCAGAAGTCTGAGTATGATATTCTCAACGTCTTCCCCAACGTAACCCGCTTCGGTAAGTGGGGTTGCGTCTGAGATCGAGAACGGCACGTTCAGATACCGGGCCATGGTCTGAGCAAGCAGGGTCTTGCCAACCCCGGTAGGACCGATGAGTAGTATGTTTGCCTTCTCGATCTCAACGCCCTTGCGTCGGGTTATCAACCGCTTGTAGTGATTGTATACGGCGACCGAGAGCACCTTCTTTGCTCGCCCCTGGGCTATTACGTACTTGTCGAGATGCGCCTTGAACTCGGCGGGCGTGGGTAGGCTGGTAAGGGAAAACGTCTGCTCTGCCCGCTCCTCATTCTCGATGACACCTGCAAACAGCTTAACGCATGAATCGCAGATGTAGCCCCGGCGTCCTGAGATCATGCGCTTCACGATCTGCTTTGGCCGACCGCAGAACGAGCAGACTACCTCGTGACTAGCTCTTTTTTGATCCTTCTCGCTCACGGGTAGGTTCCAGTATCTCGTCTATCAAGCCATAGGCCTTTGCCTCATCCGGGCTCATGAAGTAGTCTCGGTCGGAGTCTTGCTTGATCCTCTCCATATCCTGACCGGTAGTTTCGGCAAGTATCTCGTTAAGCTTCTTGCGCCACTTCAGAAGCTCCTTTGCGTGTATCTCCACGTCTGCGGCCACCCCTGAAAGCCCTGAGATGGAGGGCTGGTGCAGCATTATGCGTGAGTTGGGCAAGGCGTATCGCTTACCTTTTTTGCCTGCGGCGAGAAGCACCGCCGAGATGGAAGCAGCCATCCCAACACAGATGGTCACGATGTTTGATTTGATGTAGCACATCGTGTCGTAGACGGCAAATCCTGAGGTAACGATACCGCCCGGGGAGTTGATGTAGAGGTTGATGTCCTTCTGGGAGCTCTCGGCATCCAGGAATAAAAGCTGGGCGATAACCAGGTTGGCGACGTTATCGTCCACCGGCGAGCCCAGAAAGATGATGCGGTCCTTAAGCAGCCGCGAGTAGATGTCGTAGGCCCGCTCACCGCGGCCTGTTTGTTCAATGACTATCGGGATATACAATTAAACCTCCTTCTGCTGCTTGCTGTAGGAGAAAATCTATAATCTTGCGTCTGCGCGCTTCGTTCATTGCTACCTCACGCCTCCAGATGGCCTGGGCTTGGGGCAAGGGAATCCCCATCCGCTCGGCGCGTTCGGCAAACCAGGCTTCAAGCTCCTCATCGGATACGGTGATCTTCTCCTTTTCAGCGATCGTCTCAAGGATGATATCGAGTTTGACGTGTTCTGCCGCCTTAGGCTCGACCTCTTGACGTGCCTCGGGTGTGTCTGGGATGCGAAGGCGTACCAGTAAGTAACGAATGCGCTCTTCGACCAGCGAGGGTGGAGGATCAAACGGATGCAACTCCAGAAGCTGGGCAAAGATCTGATCCTCGCGCCGATCCTGCATCATCCGTTCGGCTTCCTCGGTTGCGTCGGAGGCCAGCCTGGAACGCATAGCCTGAAGCGTCTCGAACCCCGTCTCCTTGGCGAACTCGTCATTGAGTTCAGGCAGGCGGCGTTCCTTGATCTCGTGGATAAAGAACTTGAAGATGGCCTCGCGTCCGGCAAGCTCACCCGCGTCGTCAGGATACCTTACCACGGCCTCCGCGATCTCATGCACCTTCTTGCCCACCAGGGCGGCGTTTATCTGGGAAAGGTTCTCCCGGTCGCCTATCTTCACAAGTACCCCGGTCTGTTTGTCCTGTTTCTTTCCGTCGCGGTAGACCGAGTAGTCGCAGCGAACGTAGTCGCCTTCCCTTGTTTCGCGATCCACCGGCTCGAACCGGGCCGCTCGCTCACGCATAGTCTCAAGATGCCTTTCTACCAGCTCATCCCCGGAGGGTTTTGTGACAGGTTCCAGCTTAAGTTTGCGGTATCCACGCACCTCGATTTCAGGCATCACCTCGGCCTCGACCTCAAAGCGGAGCTCGTCTTGCTCTATGAAGTTCCAATGCGTCAGGCGTCCCTGGGAAAGCGGACGGATGCGTTTATCCTCCAGCGCCTCGCGATACGCCCTTGATGCAAACTCCTCAACAAGCTCGACCTTGACGTCTTCGGCATAGCGGGCCGCCACCATGGACACGGGCGCCTTTCCAGGCCGGAACCCAGAGAGCTTTACCCTGCGAGTGAACCGGCGCAAGAGCTTCTCGCGCTCTTTGCGAACCTCATCAGGCTCAACCTTGCCCTCGATAGCAAGAAGCCAATCCGTCTTGTGGACCACGTTGGTTTCCACTTACTTCTTTCCTTTCATTATAAAACCCATGCGAGGAGGGGGAGTTGAACCCCCACGGGTTACCCCACTGGATCCTAAATCCAGCGCGTCTGCCTGTTCCGCCATCCTCGCTTTAGGATTTAATTATAGGTGTGGCCAGGTGGGTGTCAACCACGCGCCAATAATCAGAGTTAAGGATAACGAACTAGTTGAAGAGTTACATTGAAACCTGACGAGCTTGACTTCCGTCGAGTGGCATGGTTGGTTCAGCTTTTCTCGTTGGAGCCATCAGCGCATCGCAGTGCTCGTGAGTTGGGAATGAACTACCGAACAGTTTACCATTTCTTTGATCGTATCCGCAGAGCTATAGCCGCAGATAATTGTAGGGATTGGCTTAGCGTCGAGGTGTAGTTTTAATGCTCCTTTTATGTTTCGCACACTTGTGCCCTTTAGGGTAAAAGATCGCAAGGCGGCCTGTGGCCGCTTCGCGAACTCGCGGGGACCCCGAACATAAGCCCTTCCGTCATTGCGAGCCAGCCGAAGGCTGGCGTGGCAATCTCATATATCTGCCCGTATAGGAATTAACACCTGTCAGTTCATCTCCCTCTAACAAGAAAGGTGGTTACCGCCTTTGTTATAAAGAAATGTTCGGACATCTCTCATCCCCGCACCGTGCCCCATATGAGATTACTCCCTTCGTTCGTCCTTTGGTATTCCGCAGGCGTCATCCTTCGGAGCTTCGTCACTTCGTTCCTCGCAATGACTAATGACCGTGTAGAACAGACACTCTTGTCTGTTCAAAAGTCTTTGTCAAGAGCGAAAACTTGACGTTCTTTCCCATCGGAGTATCATCCTGAAAGATGTAACTGCTTGACTTGCCCCCAACCCCATTTATAATCACCGCTAATGGCGAAGCACAAGCGTAAAAAGAAACCCGTAACACCCGCAACACCCGTAACACAACCAGCCCAACTAAAGCCTGGGGCTAAAGGTGCAAAGCCCAAGAAATCGGCCGGGCGCAGGGTGTGGGAGTTCGTACGCTCGTGGGGGACGGTGATCCTTGTCGTTCTGGCGATCCGGGCGTTCGTTATCGAGGCGTTCACCGTGCCCACCGGCTCGATGGAGACAACAATCCTGCCCGGCGACTTCCTTCTGGTAAACAAGTTCGTCTACGGATTCAAGGCGCCGTTTACCAATGCGGGAATCATCGGCGGCCGGATGCCCCGCCGCGGCGAGATTATCGTTTTCCGCTACCCGCGCGACCCACGCTGGCCCGAACCTGAGGGACGGTATGCCCGATTCTTCCCCCGCTGGTTTCCCCTGTTGCCGATCTTCTGGGACAAACAGCTAAAGAAGTTCCACTGGTATTCGCCGCGCAACTACGTGAAGCGCTGCGTGGGCCTGCCCGGGGACACGGTGGAGATCATCAACAAACGTGTTTACGTGAACGGCGAGCCATTCGACAATCCGCACGCGGTGCACATGGACCGCAGGCTGATCCCGCGCACGGTGGAGTACGAGGACTTCAACGAGCGCTGGCAGAGCCTTGAGTTTGAGGGACACTACGAGGTGCGCGACAACTTCGGCCCGATCATCGTGCCCGAGGGCTACGTGTTCGGGATGGGCGACAACCGCGACTTCTCAGACGACTGCCGCTACTGGGGGCCGATACCTATCAGGTTCCTGAAAGGCTCGCCTGTGGTGATCTACTACTCCCTGGGCGAGGGTTCAAACATCCTTGAGCGCATCGTTCGCACCCAGTGGAAACGCATCGGCAGGGTGGTCAGATAATCCTCGCTCAAATCTTTCTACCCACACTGAATCCCAGACCAAGATATTTGCCGATTCCATGATAGGTGCGAGCCATGGGAGTGTAGACGATGGGTTTTGCTTTCTCAATGTCCGGGTATCCATCTTCCCCAAGCACCTCCTCGTCGGCCTTAACGTCGGCAATCTCGCCCACGAACTGCGTGTGCAGCCCAAGTTCAAAGGCGTGCAGCAGCTTGCATTCAAGCACCAACGGAAACTCCTTGACATACGGTGCGTCTACCAGATCGCTTTTAACCGGCGTCAATCCGGTGGCTGCAAACTTATCCGTATCCCTGCCTGAGACGATGCCGAAGTAATCGGCTTGTTTGAGGTACTTCTCCGAAGGAACGTTGATTGTGAACGCCTTTCTTCTCTTGATGTTGCCGTAGGTATACCTTGTGTTCCTGAGCGATACGTACACGCATGGAGGCTCGGAGCAGCAAACCCCTGCCCAGGCAGCGGTCATGGCGTTCGGCTTGCCGCGAGCGTCGTAGGTGCCTATAACCCAAACCGGGACAGGCAAGATGATTGTTGCCGCACCCAAAGACTTCTTCATGACGAGCTCCTAGTTTTCAGCATATTACTCGATAGTGCTTTGACTGCAAGGACGGTTGACTGCAGCATAGTAATCGCTAGACTATCGCATGAGCCAATCGATCCGCGAGCGCAGAGAAGCACTTGAGGGAAAGATCTTCTTTCATCCCTATGCGACGCTTTCGGCAAACTCCAAGGGCAGGCTGAGGCCTGAGCCACCGGATCCGGTTCGCACCGTTTTCGAGCGCGATACTCACCGCATCCTCTACAGCCTTTCGTTCCGCCGGCTGCGGCACAAGACCCAGGTTTTCCTTCTGCCTGAAAACGACCACATCGCCACCCGCATGGAGCACGCGCTTTACGTGGCCTCGATATCGACAACCATCGCTCGGGCGCTGGGACTGAACTCTGATCTTGTTAACGCTATAGCCATTGGCCACGACCTTGGGCACGCGCCGTTCGGCCACGAGGGAGAGAAGGCATTGAACGAGGTGGTCGAGCCTTATGGCCTTGGCTTCGAGCACGAGCTGCACTCGCTGAGAACGGTCGATCACCTGGCAAAGCTGATCGGCAAACAAGAGGCCGGGCTGAACCTCTCCTTCGAGGTAAGAGACGGCGTCGTGTCGCACCTCGGGGAGACCGCCGAGTCTCTGGTTGAGCCGGATTTTGACAAGGACCCATCACGTTTGTATGAAACTCGGCGCGGGATTGACAAGCCTGCCACGCTTGAGGGGTGCATCGTGCGGATCGTGGATAGGGTTGCCTACCTTGGCCGCGATCTTGAGGACGCGCTCCGCGCGCATCTTGTAAAAGAGGAGGATGTTCCGCAGGTTGTCCGCAAGACGCTGGGGACAAACAACGGGCGGATAATCGGGACCCTGGTCGAGGATCTGATCGAGGGCAACCACGAGCACCCGCGCTCGATTGGCTTCAGCCCAAAGATCAACTCGGCGGTTCGCTCGCTTTACCGCTTCAACTACGACCGCGTCTACCTGCATCCACACGTGGCAAAGCATCACGAGAACGTGCACGGCATCATCAGACTCCTCTTTGAGAGACTCCACGAATACCTGGTGAGGGGGGGGTATGAGGAAGGCGATAAGCCGAGTGTTTTCACGCAGTTGGATTACTTTGTGCGCTACACCTCCTGCGAGCAGGGTGCAGACCCGGCCCAGGTGGTGATGGACTTTGTTTCTGGCATGACCGACAACTACGCGGTTAGGTGCTTCGAGGAGCTGTACATCCCTAGAGGGATTAGGTGACCGTTATTCTTTCCCCTTCTGCTCATCTTGTTCCATAGCTTTCTTAACTTCGGCAATATTACGGTCGGTCTGTGTAATAAGATGTTTTGCTCCAATCTTTTCAAACATCTCGCGTGCAAGCTGGTAATGGAAAAGAGCCTCGTCCCATTTACCCAAATCGCAATAAATAGTACCTATGCTGCCAATCTGATTGGCTTGGCCTTCGAGTCTGCCGATCTTCTCGTCTATTCTAAGGGCGCGCCAGTGGAACTCAAGTGCCCTTTGTGACTCACCGAGTATCCTATAAACGTTGCCGATGTTACCGAGTTGATTCGCTTGAACTTCTAGGTTGCCAATCTGCTCAGCAATCTTGAGCGAACGTTGGAATAATTCTAAAGCTTTTTGAAGTTTGCCCCGCTCATAGTGTATAAGACCTATATTGCCTAGAGCTATTGCGAGACCTTCGGTTCTACCAATTTCCTCATCTATCTTCATTGCGTGCTGAAGATACTCCAGTGCTTTATTTAACTCACCTAAAGTTCTATAAACAAGACCAATGTTACCGAGAATCTTCGTTTGAGCTTCAAGACTACCAGTCTGCTCAACCATTCTCAACGCACGCTGGTAAAACTCAAGTGCCTTATGTGATTCACCACGGGTTTGGTAAATGTTAGCAAGGTTACCCAAAGCATCCGAGAGTGCCTCTTCGATATTAGCTTTCTCCGCAATCCGAATCATCTTTAAGAACGTTTGCTCGGCTTCCTTTGTAGCACCTCTTTTCCATTGTCTCAATCCAGTACTCTCAAGACGCACACAACGTTGCTTCTTATCAAACATCAACCAAAGAAACCACCCAATGAAGACAATCGTAATACTGAGGATTAAGATTAACCAAAATGAATCCATACCCACCTAGCGTTCATGTGTACATCATACCTTCCTAAGCGATTTTTGTCAAGGATTTCACGCAACTCCCCTCCCTTGACGGGAGGGGGTAGGGGGAAGGTGAAGTCTGTCATTGCGCTGATAGAAAATAATCGTTGACCGCCCTCAATAGCAGAGAGATTGATGATAAAAGTATGGGGATGAATTCTCGGATTGCGCTCCATATGAGATCGCCACCCTCCATTCGGTCGGTCGCGATGACACTCACCCCCCACCTTTATCCTCCGACAGACACTAGACGGTAGTGCAAGCGGTGGCACTTCGCCCCATCGAGTGGGAGGAGATGTTTATCCCACGCCGTTGTTTCACATCCTGGACGGCAGGACAGGTGACGTCGCGGGGACCCCGAATAAATGCTCCTTTTGCACCAGCGGCAAAAAATCGCAATAGTGAGGGGGACAGGCGTTTGGTCGGAGAGTCTGTTATGCGCCGAAGATCGCTTCGCGGAAGAAGAAAAACACCAGGATGGCGAAGAAGATAAGCACCACGCTCACCACCACAGCTATGATGCCTATGCGGAAACCGCGGCGATGACTGATCCTTGGAACCCTTTTAATCATCGTATAAGTATACCGACTCTAACCCGGCCGTCAAGGGAACACCCCACGAAGTCACTGCGTCGGCTTGCGCCGTCGCGGGGACCCCGAAGAAACATTCAAACCCAATTCTCCCAGATTCGGGGCGAATCATCTTTCGACTATGGTTACCGGGAAGCTCACGGTGCCGAACGGCGTGTCAAAGTAGACCGTGCCAACGATCTTGTAGCGTGCCCCAAGGTTCTTAATGGTAGAGATGATTGCGGCACCAACCTGGGCGTAGTCGATGGTAATCACCGGCGATATCTTGACCGACTCCCCCGAAGGGATGCGAGTCTTAAGGTTGGAAACACCGTTGGCCACATGCTCATCGTTTACGTATAGGTCAAAGCGCATCCGGTCAAGCACCACGTCTATTCTGTTCGGGTTGGTGACGTCTATGTTGATAGCGATCCGGAGGTAGCTAAGGGTGATCTCCTTGATTGAGGTTCCTGCCAGCCGGAACTCGCATCTCTGAAGCTGGACTCGCCGGAATATAAAGCAGCCCGGCAGCATCGCGGCCAGAAACACCGCAGTGAGTATCTTTCGCATCACCCTCTACAGAAGTGGGAGGTAAAGGCTTGAGATGGTCGTCCAGGAGTGATATGCGCCTAGCGGGGTCTCGTAGTAAACCTTTGCCCTGATGCTGTAGGAAGCGGAGTGTGATTTGATCATATTGAATATGGCCAGGCCTGCGCTGAGGTAGTCGATGGCAATGTTGGCTTTGAATTTTACCGACTCGCCTGGCGGGATGGGTTTATCCTTGAAGCTTGCCGCACCGCTGCCTATCTCCTGGCCGTTGGCGTACACCCTGAGTTGCATGCGGTCGACTATTACCCCAACCCCGTTAGGGTTGGTGACGTCCAGCTCCAGCTGGAGCTTGGCATAGGTAAGAGCTTTCTCAGTGGTCTTGACGTCGGCCACGCGGAAATCGCAGTCCTTGATTCCCTTGGGCCGCATGCCAACGCAACCGAAGAAAAGAGCCAGGACTAAAGTTAGCGGTAATGTCTTTTTCATAACTCCTCCATGCGAAAGACTACGTTCTAAAACCTGCTTGTCAAGTAGTCCCTTCAATCGAAGGGACGGGTGGAGTTGACTTGAGGTTTCAAGGAGGTATTCTTACCTATGGATAGATGGAATACCTTTTTTGAGATCGTAAGTAGACGCCGAAGCATCCGTCGCTACGAGGATAAGAAGGTCGAGGAAGAAAAGATCCGAAAGATGCTTGAGTCGCTCAGGCTTGCGCCCTCATCCTCGAACTCGCAACCCTGGCACGTGGTGGTGGTGAGAGATAAGGAGGTAATCTCAGCACTCTCAAAGGCCGCACCTTTAGGGTCGCGCTTCGTGATCTCCTGGATGTCCGGGGCTCCGTTGGTGTTCGTCTTAACCGTGCGCCGGAAACTAACACACAGGGTGGCCCATGTATTCGGACACTCAAACCTCTGGCTTGATGCAGGGATAGCCGGTGAGCATCTTGTATTGGCAGCGCACGCCCTCGGGCTCGGCACCTGCTGGATCGGCTGGTTCAACGAGAAAAAGGTGCGCGAGCTTGTGGATATACCTCGTTCCTACGAGGTGGTGGCTTTGATACCGTGCGGTTATCCGGCTGAAGAACCCGAACCCCGGACACGGAAAAACCTGAACCAGATATACTCAATTGAGCGATTCGGCACCTCAGAGAGGATGGATGAGATATCCTGAAACACTTATCCTGGGGTATTGACAAGTTGCGTTACTTCATTATCATTGTGAGAGTGAAGAAGTGCGTAGGAGCGTATAAGTGGATTTAAGGATTTACGATCGTGCTGGGGATTATCTTGGCACGCTGGTCGAGGATCACAGCTATAGGGCTAAGGGACAGTTTGAGCCCTGCAATGATCTTAACCCTCAAACCGATCAGGCAGGCGATTATGCCTTATAGCTTTAAGTGCATTCCCGACAGTTATGGACATAAACCAAGAAACGTAGTTAAAAAAGCACTCTGCCAAGGAGGGGGCTTATGAAGAAAACCCTTCTCATTTTATTGCTTGTAGCAGTAGCGGCGTCTGCTCAGTTCAGCGACGTCAGAGGTACTACTGCCCATCCTCTTTTAAAGATAGGATTCGGGCCGCGTGCGGCTGCTATGGGCAACGCCTATGTAGGACTCGCACAAGACATCACGGCCCTTTGGTGGAACCCAGCAGGGCTCAACCAGCTCAACACCTACGAAGCCCTGATCTCGCATCACGAATGGCTGCGGGGCATAAGAGACGAGTTTGCAGCACTCATATGGCCGCAATCACCCTTGAACACCTTTGGTTTCGCCGTGAACTTTACAAGTGCGGTAGGCATAGAACACTGGGATGAGCAAAACCAGCCCTACACTGGGGCAGATTCACTCGTCATGGCCTACGAGGCTATGCTTGTAGGTTCATACACTCGTCTACTGGGTGAAAGATTCGGCGTAGGAGCAAGCGTTAAGGGTCTTTATGAGAATCTCAACGGCCCGGCAGGCTACGGCGGAGCGGTTGATCTCTCGCTTCACTGGAAGGCCTCTCCCGTCTTCGGTCTGGGTCTTGCCGTGCAGAATCTCGGACCCGGGATGTTCTATCCAGGCGGCATGTACCTGTTCCCGATGCAGGCTCAGATAGGAGTTGCACTGACATTTGAGGATGTACTCTACGGTACGAACTTCCTTGTAGATGTCCGCTTGCCCTTTGACAACAACGTGAGCGTGCATGCCGGCGCCGAGGTTTGGCCGCTTGAGATCCTGGCGGCGCGTATAGGGTTCCAGTCAGGTCCTCAGACATTGGGAGAACTCAACTACCTTGCCGGCCTGACCGGAGGGGTCGGACTCCTCCTGGGCAACTATCGTGTTGATTACGCGATTGCCCCCTACGCCCACCTTGGATTGACTCATCGACTGGCCCTTATCGCGGCCTTCGGCGAGAGGCCGCGTTACGGCGGTGTAATAGTTCGTGTGATCGATGCAGAGACGAAAAAAACGCTTGCGGCCCACATTAAAGTGGAAGGGGTTACCAGGGTAGAGAAGGATCTGGCCGAGAATGAAACCTGGGAGCGCAAGGGACTCGCCACAGGAAGGGTCTCTGCAACCGCCAGCAAGAAAGACTACTTCCCATCCTCCGCTCAAGCCGAGATCAAAGCCGGCCAGACAGCCAAACTCGTCATCGCCCTCTCAAAGATCCCGCCTGGAGGGATAACCGGTCGTGTCTTCGACGTGAAGACCAACGATCCCCTCGTGGCCACGATCACCTACGAAGGACCCAAAGGGATCAAGGGCGAGGTCAAAACCGACGAAGACGGCAACTACACCATACCTGCACTCTACAGAGGCGACTATGCGCTGTTTGCTCAACCACAGCACCCCAAGTACTTCCCACAGGACGCCTCGGTTAAGGTAGAGGCGGCAAAAGGCGCCAGGAAGGACTTTGCGCTGCTACGTGAGAAAGAGGTAATCGTCTTCTACAACGTCAACTTCGAGACCGGCGAGGCCAGGGTTCTGCCCGATTTCTACGACGTGCTCGATGCGATCGGCCAGATATTTGTGGATAACCCCGCGATCGCGGTGGAGCTGGCTGGACACACCGATTCACGTCCTATAAAGACCCCGGAGTTCGCAGACAACTTGGAGCTCTCCCAGGCGCGTGTAGAAGCGGTCCGTGAGTATCTCATAGACAAGTTCCAAATCGATGAAGAACGACTCTCAGCCAAAGGCTACGGAGACACACAGCCTATCGCCTCCAACGAGACCGAAGAGGGCATGGCGAAGAACCGCCGCGTGGAGTTCAAGGTACTGACCGGTATCGAATACTTCCACGAGATCCGCAACATCAGACTAGAGGAAGAGGAAGACTAGAAGAAACCTAAATAACCGAGACAGGACTTTCAGCCCCGGTGAGAAGACCTCACCGGGGCTGTTATTAGAAACCCCCGAGCATCAAAGGCAAGACCCGAACCACAAAAGCAAGTCCCCTAACCAGGGGCTCTGGCCTTTAGAAACAGAATCCGCTAGCTAATCAGCACCCAGATACCTGTCAATGTCGTCAACCTGTGCCCATATCTCATATTCACGCTGTGGGATATCGCAGCCGCATAGCTGCTCAAGAACAGGGATAAGTTGGGTGGCATCCCCGGGCCAAGACTTGCCTCCCAATCCGTTGAGGGGCGTTTGTACACTCACCTGATCCACCGGTACACCCGCCCATGCAGCCACCGCCTGATGAACCTGTTCTTTAGAACAAGAACAAGGGCTAAGCATAATTTCCTCCTTAAACTATATGTTTTTATCCTCCTCAACACCTGAGCTGGGCACTTGCTTAAGCCACTCGTCCAGCTCGGCGAGCTCGTTCTTCAGCCCCACAGAGGGGTAAGCACGACGAGCTCGCTTAAGAAACCGGTCCAAGCCGGGGAGTTCAAATCCCAGCTTCTCAACCATTTCACCAAGCATTTCGTGAAGCGACCGAAATCGCTCCACATCATCCGCTTTCTCAGCATAGGACAAAGCCTCGGTAAAGTAACGTATCGCCCGATCCCCGGCCTCCTCGTAGACGGCCATCTCACCACGAATCTTTTGAATCATACTCATCAGTGAAGCCGAGTCAACCCCTTTTGCCAGCCCTATAGCCTCCCTCAGGAAAGGACCAACCTTACCGATCTGCTTCAACCCGATGTGAATCCGGATAAGGTTACACAAAACAATGGCCCGATTCTTGCGATCACCTAACCTCTTAAAAAGTCTGTATGCCTCTTCCAAAGGTTCCAGCGCCTCGGTGAACTCGTCTTGCTTGAGGTGCAGTGCACCCCGCCGGAAGTGGGTGATTGCATCGAGTCTTTTATCGTCAAGTTGTCGGGCCAACCCCTCAACTTTCTCTAAACTTTGCATGGCGAGCTTCGGTTCATCCTTTTCCATATAGGAAGAAGCGATGCACTCATAGCACCCGGCAAGCCCGCGCAGATCCCCAACCTTCTCCAATCGCTTCTTCGCGTCCTCAAGGATTGCAAGGGCTCGGCTGTGGTCCCCGCGACGTTGATTGAGAAGAGCCCTGTTTACCAGGATACGTCCTTGAAGACGAACATCCCCGTTGATGTTTGCAAGTATCAACGCCTCGCTCCACGCCTTATCGGCCAGGGCGTAACGGTTCATGCGTCCGTAAACCCTGCCTAAAGTCAAGATACTCTTGCAGAGCACCTCAGAATCCCCGCAGGTAAGAGCATACCTGCGTGCAATTGTAACGTAATCAAAGGCCTCGCTCAGTTGACTGCGGTTAAGAAGCGCCTCTCCCGCGATCCGATTCAACTCTGCGCTCTCTACAGTTGTAGGGGCGTGCTTAAGCCCCTGCACAGCACAACGCAAGGCGTCCTCCGATTTGCCCTTTCCGAGATACTTACAGGCCTCGGCAAGGAGCCGCGCACTCTTGGTCTCTGTAGAGCCCGTATTGTGTCCCTTGTTATTGTTATTCAACGTATCCTCTCCACACTTTAGACTCGATGCATTATTTAATAACTGTAGTCTACTAAAGATGGGGCTCTTGTCAAGGTCGCACGTCGTCAACCGGGGAGGATAGATACTTATTT
>Ga0114925_10000961_pt1 | contig 13725 bp, 10 predicted proteins | sample SumtaG_2_FD_87287 | JGI IMG/M metagenome (GOLD analysis project Ga0114925, IMG submission 87287) | Deep subsurface microbial communities from Indian Ocean to uncover new lineages of life (NeLLi) - Sumatra_00607 metaG | ecosystem: Environmental > Aquatic > Marine > Oceanic > Sediment | place... | reverse complement strand
TATTGAGAGTTTCAACAATGGCCAGATGACCCGTATACTTGTCGGCCCATTTCTTGTAATCTTTGTCGTCTTTATATTGTCCGGCCTTATAATTCTCATAGAATTCACCGGATCCCTCTTCATATTTCTTTTCGAACTTATCGAGGGCCCGTTGTGATTTCTTTGCCCTTTTCTCAAGCTCTGCAATATCAGCCTGAACAGCGCGGTCCGATGGCCTATCCAGATGCCCGTCGGTGGGTCCGCTGGCACTCAAGAGCCTCTCGAACTCAATGGCGGTGACCACATTGGAAATTTCCTTGTACCGATATTCCGGAATCAGTGAAGGATCAAAGACGTCGTAGCCAGCGGCTACGATAATGGCTCCCACATCTAATTTGATGATCCTGTCTTCCTGGTCAAAATTGATTGCATCAGCCTGGCAGGTCTTTTCGCAGATGCCGCATTTTTTCCCATTCAACTGGCGGCAATAATCGGCATCAATGGTATGGGTGGAGGGTATGCCCTGGGCAAAGTAGTTATAAATTGCCTTGCGCGTTCCCAGCCCTTCGTTAAAGGCGTCCGGAACATCCGTGGGGCACTTTTCAGCGCAGGCGCCACAGCCCGTGCACTTGTCTTCCTCAACGTAGCGTGCCTTCCTGCGAACAGTGACCCTGAAATCTGCGACCTGGCCTTCTACCTTCTCGACCTCGCTATAAGCGAGAAGCTCAATGTTGGGATGTCGACCGACATCCAGCATCTTTGGCGAGAGAATTCAGATGGCACAGTCATTGGTGGGAAAGGTCTTATCCAGCTGGGCCATCTTGCCGCCGATGCTGGGCAACTTTTCCACCAGGTGGACCTTAAAGCCCATATCGGCAAGGTCCAGGGATGCCTGCATCCCAGCAATGCCTGCTCCAATAACCAAAATGTCTTTATTCACAATAAATTCCCTCCGCTTTTAACCTGCGCAAGATTTGGTGTTTTCAGCCATTCTTTCAAAAACAGTGGCCCCACAATCTATCGGTAAGAGGTGAACTTATACCTTCATTCGATCGGCCAACAGGTCGTAAAGATCCGTGATCTCTATTTTCAGATCAAAGGCCTCTTTGGCACACCGGAAATGGATCTGGCACTTGGGACAGGCCGTCACCAGAGTCCCTGCGCCGGTATTTTTGGCCTCGCTGAGCCGCTGCATCTGGATCTCCTTGGAACAACTGGAGCAGTTCATCCATCCCGTGGTGCCGCAGCAGACACTGTTTTCCCGGGAACGGGGCATTTCAACCAGTTTAATCCCGGGAATAACTTCTATAAGCTTGCGAGGGGCATCATAGATACCCGCCAGTCGGCCCAATCTACACGGGTCATGATAGGTCACCACATCGTGAGATTCTTCAAATTTGATGGAACCACCTTCAATTTTATCTTTCAAAAAATCAAGGATATATACCGGCTCAAAATCCAGTTCCCCGAAATACTTGGGGTAGGTATTCTTAAATGTGTAATAACCCTCAGGGCAGCTGAAAACAACGTGCTTGGCCCCTGATGAGTGGATCAAATCCAGGTTTAATTGGGCCAACCGTCTGAACTTCTCCTCATCGCCGTTCCAGAGTGCGTCATGTCCGCAACACCTCTCATCATTGCTGACCACCGGCTCCACCCCACAGGCATTCAGGATCTTCAGTACATTCTGGGCCCCTTTAATTGAACCGGCATCAATATACCTGAAAACGACATCAAAATAAGGCCTGCACCCCACAAAATAGAAGACTTCGCCCCTATCCGTTGTTTTCCCGTCCTCAATCCAGAAGGTACGGTTTTGTTTGACATCACTAGTCTGGATTGCCGTAATTGTCTGAAGCATACCATTATGTGAAGGGAGGCCATCAAAGCCCTGTGCATGAGCCTCATCACGCAAAAGACGCACGAATTCAGGGAAATCAATGTTGGCAGGGCACCGGACACTGCATTGTGCACACGTTAGACAGCTCCATATAGTGCTGTCAGAAGGCTCCTCCAGTTCATAGAGAGAGCGCTCAATAATCTGCCTGGGCGAAAAATCAGGGAACACCCTGGCAACAGGGCAACTCCCGGTGCATACGCCGCAGTCAAGGCAGTAATAGGTCTGTGTGATATCAATCAATTCAGCTATAGCAGTCATGCCAACGCCTCATATAATTTATCCTGTTAAAAAGTTCTTTCGACAATTGTTCTCTTCCGAATCTCTTATCTGCGACCGCCATTCAGGCCGCTTGTTTCAAGGCAGATGGCCCGAGGGACTTAATCTGCTCAGTAAATTCTCTTGCAATCTCAGCAAACAGTGTGCCTTCTGCCGAGGAGACCCATTCAAGACGAAGTCGCGCAAGGTCAATGCCAAGTATCTTGATCAGTTCCTGGGTCAATTTAAACATCTTTTCGGCCTTTACATTACCATCCAGGTAATGGCAGTCGCCTATGTGTCACCCGGCCACCAACACACCGTCAGCACCCATTTGAAATGCTTTGAGAATGAAATTGGAGTTAACCCGACCAGAACACATCACCCGGATAATACGCATATTCGGCGGATATTGAAAACGGCTAACGCCTGCAAGATCAGCAGCAGAATACGCGCACCAGTTACAGGCAAAAACCACTATCTTTGGACTAAATTTATCATTCATTGAGCAAACTCCTGTTACGATTGTTGATTGTCGATTGAAAAACGGTAAAAACAGTAAATCATCAATCATCATTCTTCAATTCAATGCCGCTGCCACTATGCTCAACACCTCTTGGTCGTCGTAATGGAAAATGGATGCCGCTCCCGTCGGGCAGGCCACAGCGCAGGACCCACATCCCTTACAGAGGGCTGCTTGAACATTGGCCACTGTCTTGTTATCCTCACGTTCCACAAGAGCAATGGCGCCGTATGGGCAGGCCTCTTCGCATATGCCGCAGCCCCGGCACATAATTTCATTTACATGGGAAACAACACCCTCAACCATGAGGTTTTCCTTGGAGAGCACAACGGATGCCCTGGAAGCCGCTGCTTTTGCCTGCGCGATGCTTTCTTCAATTGGCTTTGGAAAATGGGCCATACCGGCAAGGAAGGTTCCTTCTGTGGCGAATTCAACAGGTCTGAGTTTCGCATGGGCCTCCATGAAAAAACCATCTTCATTCAAGGGCAGCTTATACACCTGTGCCAGGGGTTCATTGTTACGCGGCACAATTGCGGAAGCCAATACCACGATATCAGGTTTAATAGCGATATCCCTGCCCAGAATATTATCCTTGACTATAACTGCAATTCCTTCGTCACTTTTATCAACCTGCGGTTTTTGTTCAAGGTCATACCTGATAAAAATAACGCCCTGTCTTCTAGCTTCAGCGTAAAGCGCTTCTCGTTGGCCATAAGTACGAATATCCCTATAAAGGATATATATAGCCATTTCCGGGTTCATTTCTTTAAGCTTTAAGGCAGATTTGACCGAATGGGTACAACAGACCTTTGAGCAATATGGCCTTTCCGGTTCTCTTGACCCAACGCACTGGATAAAGACAGCGGACTTTGCCCTAGAGACTATCTTGTCTCCGTTTCTGACGGCGGTATCCAGTTCCAGGTGAGTCATTACCCTGTCATCTTCACCATACAGGTATTCCGTGGGCCTATGCTCTTCAGCGCCAACGGCTATCACCACCGCGCCGTGTTTCACGGATACATCGGTGCCGTTTTGTGAAATAGTAGTTTCAAAATTACCCACGAATCCCTCGGCCTCTTTGACGGTGGATTCAGTATAGATATCGATCATGGCATGGTCTTTCACCTTTTTAATCATCTCTTTTAAATGGCTGGAAATTTCATCTCCCCTCCAGGTGTCAAGCAGATTCAAGGCATTGCCGCCCAGTTCATAGGATTGCTCCACCAGATAGGTGTGAAAACCCTGATCAGCAAGGCCGAGGGCCGCCGTCATCCCGGTGATACCGCCGCCGATCACAAGGGCTTTATCGTTCACTGAGATGGTTGGTTGGGGTAACGGCCTTATGAGTTGAGCCCTGGCAACGGCCATGCGCACCAGATCCTGCGCCTTTTGGGTTGCCTCCTTTTTTTCTTTGCTATGGACCCAGGAACACTGATTTCGAATGTTAGCCATTTCGAATAAGTATTTATTCAGACCCGCATCTCTTAGTGTCTCCTGAAACAATGCCTCATGCGTTCTGGGAGTGCAGGCCGCGACAACGACCCGATTCAAATTCTCCCGTTCAATTGTCTCTTTCATCTTATCCTGGGTATCCTGGGAACAGGTAAAGAGATTCTCCTCTACATAGATAACACCAGGGAGTGTGCGTGCGTATTCACCAACTTTCGGAACGTCCACTATCCCTCCGATATTAGTGCCGCAGTTACAAACAAAAACGCCGATTCGAGGTTCTTCTGAAGAGACGTCCTTTTCTTGCGGGTAGGTCTTTTCCTTGACAAGTGAGCCCCGAACGTCAGAAAGGTCTGCCATTGCTTCGCAGGCGGCCGCACTGGCCTCCATGACCGAATAGGGGATATCTTTCGGTTCCTGAAAGCCTCCACACACATAGATGCCATTGCGGGAGGTTTCGACAGGGTTAAAGACCCCGGTTTGAACAAAGTGGTCCTCATCTAATTTGATTTCCAGTTGATCGGCAGTATTAATTAGGGCTTCAGGCGTTTCCATGCCTACTGACAACACGACCATGTTAAATGTTTCTACTTGAATGTCCCCATTTTCACTAACATATTTAAGCACCAGATCATGGGCTTTTGGGTCCTCTTCAATGGAATGAATCCTGGTGCGGACAAACCTGACCCCTTGTTCATCCCTGGCCCGCTCATAATATTTCTCGAAATCCTTGCCATAGGTCCTCATATCCATAAAGAATATGGCTGCGTCCAGGTTATGTCCTGCATGCTCTTTTGCGATCACGGCCTCCTTAACTGCATACATGCAACAGACAGAGGAGCAATAGGAGTGGTCACACTGGTTGATATCCCTGGAGCCAACGCACTGGATGAAGGCAATCTTTTGCGGTTCTTTTCTATCTGAAGGCCTCAATAAATGGCCCTGAAATGGTCCTGTGGCGCTAAGGATGCGCTCGAACTCTATGCTAGTCACCACATTCGGGTATGCAGAATATTGATATGTGTCATATCGGCTGGGATCAAAGGGCTTAAAACCGGGAGCCAGTATCACAGAACCCACGTCAATTGATAAAGTTTTTTCCTGCTCAGCGTGGGTCTCAATCGTAACGGCATGGGCCTGACAGGCTTTCACGCACTCGTAGCATTCACAACATCCCCCGCAGTTGAGGCAACGGCCTGCTTCTTTCTTGGCCAACTCCTCATCAACAGGGAGAGCAATCTCTTCAAACCCTGAATGCCTTTTCTCAACAGGCAGGATTGGAACCTCCAGTCTCTTCTTTACAGGAGCATCATCCGGAATTTCTACCCAGTTTGTCCCTACTGGCGGCTCCTCTTGCCATTCGGTGGGCAGTTCTTCACCTCGCAAGTATTTGGCCATGTATTTGGCTGCCCTTTTGCCAGCCTCAACCGCCTCAATAACAGTTGCTGAACCCGTAATCACATCACCGCCAGCGAATATTCCCGGCTTATTGGACTGTAATGTCTCGGGATTGACCACAAGTAAGTTCCACTTGGAAACTTCCAGACCTGAAAAATCTTCCCCTAAGAAATCAAGATCTGGTTCCTGTCCTACGGAAGAGATAACATGATCTGCCTCAATGAAAAACTCTGAACCTTCAATAGGAATAAATTTTCGCCTGCCTGTGGTATCGGGTTCGGTCAGGCGCGTGCGGGAACACTCGACGCCAACCACCTTGCCGTTTTCAATGACAATTCTTTGGGGGGCTACATGAAAATGGATCTTTGCACCTTCCCTTTCAACCTCCTTTTTTTCTTCAGAATCAGCCGGCATTTCTGCCAGAGAAAAAGGATCAATCATATTGACGCTTTCAGCGCCCAATCGAAAAGCCACCCGGGTGGTATCCATACCGGAATGGCCTACTCCGAAAACAACAACCTTACCTTCAAGTTTCTTCCGGCGCCCCAGTTGAACTTCTCTCATAAAAGTAACCACATGGGAGAAGCCTTCGGTGTGCTCTTCGCCTGGTATTCCGAGCTTCAGACCCTTCCAGGCCCCGGCGGCCAAGAAAATCGCCTTGGCGCCATGTTTCTGGAGCTCTTCAATTGTGAGATCCTTGCCAATGGCCGTATTTGTATGAATTTCTATGCCGTAGCGTTTGAGGTTTTCTATCTCTTCGTCCAGGACAGATCCCGGCAGGCGGTGCTCAGGTATGCCATATCGCATCATGCCTCCGGTCTCGGGCATAGCCTCATAAACACTCACCTGATACCCTTCAAGAGCAAGGAAATAGGCAGCAGTGAGACCAGCAGGGCCTGATCCTATGATGGCCACCATTTCATCCCTGGATGTTATTTCCGGGACAGGGATTTCACCAAGTTTCACATGGTCAGCAGCGACCTTTTTAAGCTCCCGGATCGAAATCGCCTCATCTACTTCGAGACGGCGGCAGCTTTTTTCGCAGGGACGGGGACAGACACGACCGAGTACGCCAGGAAAGGGGAGATCCCGCATGATGATTTCAATGGCTTCCCTGTACTTGCCTTCCTTTACCATCTGCACATAACCCTGCACATTCAGATTAGCCGGGCAGGCCATAGTGCATGGTGCTGTGTCGAGTTTCCCTATGGCGAAGCTGCCTGGAATCGCCTGGGCGTAAGGTTTGTAAGCGGCCTTCCTATCATTCAAGCCCTGATCGTATTCACTCGGCAATGCGACTGGGCATACCTCCACACAATCGCCACAGGCTGTGCATATATCAGGATCTATGTATCTTGGGGTTTTGTTGAACGTGACCCGGAAATTTCCTTGCTCACCGTCGATTTTTTCAACAACTGAACATGTATGGAGTTCGATATTGATGTGCCGGCCGACCTCGACCAGTTTGGGCGAGATAATTCACATGGCACAGTCATTGGTTGGAAAAGTCTTGTCCAGTTGAGACATGACACCACCAATGGCCGGAGATTTTTCCACGAGATGAACATAAAAGCCGGAATCTGCCAAATCTAAGGCCGCCTGCATGCCTGCGATGCCACCGCCTACAACCATCACAGCACCCTGGACGTTTTGAGCTGCATCAACTTTCATTATTGACCCCTTATCAATGAAACCTAATCGTTTCCACTCTTCTTCAATGAGAAAAGTTGTGTATAAAAGAACTGGTCAAACTTATACAGAGGAAGATGGTTTTTTGTCAAGAACGATTTCCAACCATCTCTAATCCTTAGGGTAACGTCGAGGAAGGGCAGAGTGGTGGGTGGATTATCCATCAGAATGGTATTTATAAAACATACAATCTAGGTTGGTTGTTTTGTCTGAAAATACTATAGTACTGGTCACTGTCACAATTTAAGCATAATATCATTAATTTTATAATATTTGAACTGATTGTGCGGCGGTTATGGGAAATTTTAAGATACTTGATCGCTAATTTTTTTTGTGATGTAATAGAATTATCTAACGAAGCTCCGCCTCCCCGGTCTGTATCCCGCTAAAGCGGGAGATGTGCAAACTGACGAGGCTTCGCGATACTGGATTCTGGATCCTCGATACTGGATAAAAGTGTAAAACTTATTCCTTTTTTAGTCCAGCATCACGTAAGTTCGGGTAAATAAAAGATGAAGAGAGGGCATAAGGTTATGAAAAGAAAAAACCTCAGTGAAGAACAGAAAGAATATCAAGCTCTCCTCCAGAGTGTTACCGATTATGTTATCGCCGTCAACAGAAACTATCAGATCATTATGGCCAACGACCTTTTCATCAATAAATTGGGCGGACATTCTGAAGGCTTTTGCTACAAGGCCTGGAAAAACAGAGATGATAAATGTGATGATTGTTTGGTGGAAAAATCTTTTCGAGATGGCCGGGTTCACCAGAATGAAGAGGCAATTGTGCTGAAGGATGGCAGAATTGCACAAATGCTCATTAAATCAACGCCGGTAAAAGATGATCAAGGGAAGATTGTCTATGTCCTGGAAGCGGCCACTGACATCACAGAAAAGAAACGTCTTCAACAAGAACTAAAAAAAGTAAAAGGAAACCTGGAGAAAATAATAGATGCGCGTCTAAACCATCTGCAAAAATCCGAAGAGAAATATCGAACTATATTTGAGCGTTCCCGGGACGCGCTTATACTTACTGATTCCAATGGCAAAATCATGGAGATCAACCGGGCAGGGGTTGAGATACTGGGATATAGAAACAAAGAGGATCTATTGGGTCTGACATCGGTAAAGGAACTCTTTAAAGATCCTGAAGAGTTCTACCAATTTCAGAAGCAGGCTTTTGGAGAGGGCGTAGTCACAGAGTTTGAAGTACGCCTTGTGGGGGAAAAAAGCAGGTCATTTGATGCACTGATCACATCGAATGTGATTTTGGATTTAATCGGACGGATTATCGGCTATGTGATCATCATAAGGGACATCACAAAAAGAAAGAAGGCACAGCAGCAGATAGAGATGCGAAACACCAGGCTTGCCATCCTGAATGCCATCTCCATGACCATAAGTAACAGTCTGGATCTAAATGAAGTGCTTAACAGCACCATTGATAAGATCCGAGAACTCCTCGAGTCAGACAGCGTCAGAATCTATCTTCTTGACGGGAAGCGAAACGTTCTCAATCTGGCAGCCCATAAGGGGCTTTCATCTGAATTCATTTCAAAGAGCCATATAAGACACCGGGAAGTGGGGGCGGGATCCCTGGGCCAGGCCGTTCTTGCCTGTGAAACCAAGGTAGTTGACAATATAGAGGCATCCGAAGATCCTTACGCGGATTTAATGGTAAAGGAAGGTCTTCACTCCACTGCTTACATACCACTTGTCTCCAAAGGGCAACCGCTAGGGGTAATGGTGGTGTCCAGCTATTCAGGTTTCAAGTTTTCAGCCAATTATGTGGATTTTTTGACGGCTATCGGCAATCAGATAGGAGTGGCTGTAGATAATGCAAATCTGTATGAGAATCTTAAGAGAGCCTACCAGAAACTCAAGGAGGCCCAAGAGCAGGTCATTCGGACTGAAAAGCTGGCTTCACTGGGCAAATTGGCCGCTACTGTTGCCCATGAGATCAATAATCCGCTTGCTGCGGTTCTCACCTATACCAGGTTAATGATGAAACTCATGAGCCGGGGTCGGTTCACGCAGGAAAGACTTGAAGACATTGTTCGATATTTAACAATCATGGAATCAGAGACAGCCAGGTGCGGAGAAATCGTAAAAAACCTTCTGGCTTTTTCTCGTCAGCCTAAAATCACCGTGGAAACCAGCAGCATCGAAGAACTTATTGAAAAGACACTGGTCCTTATTTCTCATGACCTGGAAATGAAAAATATCCAACTGGTAAAGGAAATTGAACCGGATTTGCCCAAAATCAAATGTAGTTCCAGGCACATTCAGCAGGCCTTACTGAACCTCCTGAGCAACGCCTCAGAGGCCATGCCAGAAGGAGGCACCCTGACTGTGACAGCCAAACGTTCCAAAAGCGATGGTTTTGTGGAGGCTATTATTTCCGATACTGGCTGCGGCATTTCCGAAGAAGACTTGAAGAATATTTTTGAGCCTTTTTTCACCACCAAGGAAGAGGGCAGGGGAGTTGGTCTCGGCCTTTCAGTAGTTCACGGAATTATCACCAGGCACAATGGTTCCATAGAAATTGAAAGTAAACCAGATGAGGGAAGCACTTTTAAGGTTCGGCTGCCCACGGTTCGATAAAGGGTGATTTTTAAAAATAGAACCCCTAAATGTTTCTCTGTACGTGTTTACAAGTGAACCTATATTATAAGTCACGGAGGGATGGATGATGACAAAAATGCCTCGTATTCTTGTCGTTGATGATGAAGCGGCCATGAGACAATCTCTTAAGGACTGGTTGATGGAGGATGACTATGAGGTTGACCTGGCAGCAAGCGGGGAAGATGCCATTTCCATGGCCCGGGATAGAAGCTGGGATATAATTCTATTGGATCTCAAAATGCCGGGAATGGATGGTCTGGAAACCATGAGCAGGCTTAAGAAAGTGATTCCGGAGACTGAGATACTCATGATGACGGCCTATGGTTCCATAGATACAGCAGTTCAGGCCATGAAAGAAGGGGCTTTTGATTACCTGGTCAAGCCTTTTGACCCAGACGAAATAGATATGCTGATCAAAAAAATTGTAGCACACAAGGAACTGGTTCTTGAGAATATCCTGCTGCGTAAGAAACTGGCGGAGAGACACCAGTATGATGAGATTATCGGGAAAGGCGATGCTATGCAGGGGGTTTTTGATTTGATTTCCCGTGTGGCCCGGACCGATTCTACGGTCCTTATTACAGGTGAAAGCGGCACAGGGAAAGAACTGATCGCCCAGGCCATCCACGGAAACAGCAACCGCTGTTATATGCCATTTATTGCAGTAAGTTGCGGGGCATTACCTGATTCCCTGTTGGAAAGCGAACTTTTCGGTTATGAAAAAGGGGCCTTTACCGGTGCAGAAAATTCAAAGAAGGGCCGTTTTGAGATGGCCAACAAAGGTACCCTTTTCCTTGATGAAATCGGAGACATCAGCCTGAAAACGCAGGTTGATCTTTTGAGGGTCTTACAGCAAAGGGAACTCATGCGTCTGGGGAGTGAAGAGGTCATTAAGGTTGATGTTCGCATACTGGCAGCCACTAATCGTGACTTACAAAAGGCTATTAAAGAAAACCGATTTCGTGAGGATCTATACTATCGCCTGAATGTGATCTCTATCCACGTCCCCCCTTTAAGAGAGCGAAAGGAGGATATCCCTCTACTTGTAAAGGCATTTATCGAGAAGTATTGTCTGGAACTGAATAAAGAAGTTGTGAAGATAGCCCCTTCCGCTCTGAAGCTACTGTTGGGTTATGACTGGCCAGGAAATGTGAGGGAATTGGAAAACGTCATTGAAAGGGCGCTTGTGATCGGCTCTGGTAAGAAAATCGCATCAGAGGATCTTCCCTTTTCCCGAAAAGAGGTGGAACCTTCTGCGCTTCCCAAGTCATTAAAAATGATGGAAAAATTGCATATTGAAAAAATCCTGGACGAAAGTGATTGGAACATCAGTTTGGCAGCCCGCGAACTGGATATCGATCGGCAGACACTCTACAATAAAATAGAAAAATATCAGATCAGAAGGGGGCAGGCTTAAATCGATTTGTCAAATTGCATCACTATTTGCCCCATCGGGGTTGTTGAGGAAGATATTCTTGGCCGCATCACAAAGTGTATTGAAAAACACCACGATCTCATGTGCAAGATTTCCCCAGGAATGGAAAATCCCAACTACGCTTACGATGAACGGCGGGGCCAGTACAATTCAAAACTGATCCTAAAACATCTGATAAAATGTTGCCCTCAAGATACCCTAAGATTCATAGCGGTTACACATGTGGACCTGTATGTGCCAATCCTTAAATTTGTATTTGGATTGGCTCAGATGGAAGGTCAATGCGCCGTCATCTCAATACACCGGCTTCGTCCGCAATTCTACAATCTGCCGCCAGATCCCGATCTTTTGGTGGCACGCGTGGAAAAAACTGTGTTGCACGAACTGGGGCATAGCCTTGGTCTAACCCACTGCCGAGATCGACGTTGTGTTATGTACTCTTCCACTCGGATTGAAGATACGGATTTTAAGCGATCAGGCTATTGTCCCACCTGTTTTGAACTTTTCAGGTGGCGCCTTGATAAATGCCTCACTAATGATCATACTTGAATGCCTATTTTTTCGGCACTTGTCGTTTATTTTGACAATAGTAAAATTGATAGAATAATCAGCAGATTACAATTATATTTATCTGTCCCCCGCCCTATTTGCCGAAATTCTCGGCAGATAGTGTAGTTACCTAAAATGCTTCCCAAACCCGCCTTGACATTTAATGCCATGTAAATTCAATAAGTTGAAGGGCTTTTAAGGACATCGGGAGCCATTGGCACGGCCTTTGCTAATTACAAATATCAAAACGGAAATAATAATTTTTTTCAAATATCAGAGGAGGGGCTAAAAATGGAAGGCAGTGTTATGAGAGAATCTATGAGGATTGTTCCGCCCGGGAAGAAGAAATGTATATGGATGGAGGCCGGAGTCGTTTCCTACAAACTTTGTGATAACAACTATGACTGCTCCACCTGCGTATATGACCACGGGATGCAATTAAAAGTTTCCCGTCAGAAAGAGGCAGTCGCGAGTATTGCCACGGTTGAAATGGCGCCAGATAAATTTAAATTCACTGCAACATGGGTGGATAAAATGATGCAGTTGCCCGCTTTTCAACGCAAATGTCGTTATATGATTACAGGTGAGGTGGGCCGTAAGATATGCCCCAATGGCTATGTGTGCGGCAGTTGTTCCTTTGACCAGATGATGCAAATGCGCTTGCAAAGCGAGGTGCTTCCTGTGCAAGCCTTGAATCAGGTAGCAGGTTTTGAGATGGCTGAAGACATCTATTACCACGAGGGCCACACATGGGTCAGGCCTGAGTATGGCGGCCGTATCAGGGTGGGATTGGATGATTTTGCGCAAAAGCTTTTGGGAAGGCTCAGCAGGATTGAAACTCCTACTATTGGCCATGAAGTGAAGCAGGATGAGGTGGGGTTTCGAGTCAGACGTAATGGTGAAGTAGCGCAGGTCCTGTCCCCAATTGATGGCATCATAACCCATATTAATGATCAACTCTTGAACCATCCCGAACTGGTCAATGAATCCCCCTATGAAAAAGCATGGTTATTCATTGTTGAGCCAACAAAACTGCGCAAGAATCTAAAAGAATTATATTATGGTGAAGAGGCACATAAATATATGAGTGAAGAAAGGGAAAAGCTCTTTTCCATGGCCAATGATGATTTGAGGATCGCCGCAGATGGCGGTGATTCAGTGGAAGATATCTTTGATGAGCTTGAAGGGAAAAACTGGACCAAGTTTGTGGAAACCTTTTTCAGGACTTAATCGTACAATCTCCAAAACCTCCCGTTCTACTAAGGAACGAACGGGAGGTTTTTTATTGCTATGAAGGAATGCTATTTTACGAATTGCCGAGGCCCTTCCAGGATTTTTTCTTTTTTTGAGGACCGGGTTATGTAAACAGCGCATTGTTCACAAGCGCCGCTACACAGGGTTTCCTTCTTCTCCCTGGTTTTGTAACAGGGCATGGGGGCATTTTCATAAGCAGGGCATTTCTCTTTCACCACACAATCAAAAATATTCCAGCATGGAGCCAGCTGGAGGAGCCGTTGTATACAAGGCAAAGTGAAGCCCTCATTATGGATTAAACGGGAAATCTGTCGTATCTGTTCTATTTCAAAATCCGAGTAGATCCTATTATTTGTTCGGGGACCTCTCCTGGGCTTGATAAATCCCATTTTTTCATAATCCCGTATGGTCTTCTGGGAGAGATCAACCACTCTGGATACTGCGCCGATTGAATACTCGCGCGATCCCTGGCTTGTCTTTCGTATTTCAGTCTTGTGATGCAAGTTGTGCCCGTGAACGTTAAATTTAAAAGCAGTTTAGGATTGTTTCGCCTTTCATCAGTTAACCTTGAACCCCTGGCCCAGACGTGGCTTTCCTCTCCCGTTGCGTAGAAACTCCTGGCGTAGAATTCAGTGCGATCGTTTCAAGAATGCATATCAAGTCGCGCCAG
>Ga0114925_10000960_pt1 | contig 13730 bp, 10 predicted proteins | sample SumtaG_2_FD_87287 | JGI IMG/M metagenome (GOLD analysis project Ga0114925, IMG submission 87287) | Deep subsurface microbial communities from Indian Ocean to uncover new lineages of life (NeLLi) - Sumatra_00607 metaG | ecosystem: Environmental > Aquatic > Marine > Oceanic > Sediment | place... | reverse complement strand
CCACCTACATTTTTTATATCCGCAAAGTCACTTTTTATATGTGTAGAATAATCCGCCCAGAGGGGTAATTCCCAGACTCGTTCTCCCGTATTCTCACCAGCTGTCTTAAGTAGTTCCTTAAAATTTTCTGCCTGTTTATTTGCCATCATACCACTAGCGTGTGTTCCTAGAGCTACTCTAATAGCACCAGTAAGTGTTGCTAAATCGATAACCAACTTTGGTGAATATTTCTTAGCATATGTCAGCGCGTCAGCTAATACTAACCGTCCTTCAGCATCTGTATTCACAATTTCTATTGTTTTACCAGAAAGAGACTTAACTACATCGCCAGGTTTAAGAGCTTTTCCACCGGGCAAATTTTCTGTTGCTGGAATGAGACCCACTAAATGAATTGGCAACTGCAACTGACTTACTGCACGCATGAGCCCTAGTATTGTGCATCCGCCCGATTTATCATATTTCATATTCTCTAAACCTCGCCTCTGTTTCAATGAGAGCCCTCCAGAATCAAACGTAATAGCTTTGCCGACAACGACTATAGTATCTAATATCTCTTTATTTGACGATTGATATTCAATAATGATGAACTTTGCGGGCTGAGCACTTCCTTGTGCTACACTAAGGAATGCATTCATCCCTATTTCCTTTGCAGTGGACTCATCTATTACATTGCATTTAAGGCCAAAGTTTGTTGCAAGTTCTTCAGCGTTTGCTGCTAAGTAGGAAGGAGTTGCAATATTGGCTGGCATATTAGCAAGATCTCGCGTGAAATTAGTAGATTCTGCAATAATTTGCCCGAGATTTGCGCCTTCTTGAATTTCATCAATAACAGCTATATCTCGTTCCAAAAGCAGAATCTTCTTTATGGAAAAAGGTTCAGTGTGAGTTGTTTTAAGTTCAACAAATTGATATATGCCTAGCATACTTCCTTCAACTACCGCCTGCGCGGCATCCCTTGGTGTAGTATTTAGACGAATTTCTTGGAGAGTAGTTACTATTTCTTGGATGTTCAATTCTCGAGTACGAACTGCAGTTTTTCCACTTACTTGTCTAAGTCTTTCAATGCTAAAATCGTCTTTTTTGCCCAGCCCTACGAGAAGAATTCGTTTTAAAGGTAGCAAGCCCTTTGTTCGAAGTATGTCAATGGTATTCAATTTACCTAAAAACTCTTTACTCTCAAGTAAGTCTCTGATAGCGCCATTGAGGGCAGAATCTACCACCTGTAATGATTTACTCGTAAAATCACTAGTTTCGCTCTCAAAAACACCTAGAACCCCGATGTCATATTCTTTTTCTTCAATTTTCCCATGTTCTGCATGAACGTCCATGAGATATACAACTCCTTTTACTATGTAAAGTATGATGCGATTTAATCTATAAAATAGTGGAGTTTATTAAAAAAAATTGATTAAACTTGTAGATCTCAAAAGCAGATTCGATGAAAATCTCCTATGTGAACTCGGGATTTCTCTTTAATTGGAGAAACTTGCCTGTAAATGGTAGTTTCCTAATTTAAGGCGAAGGAATTTACGAGAAAATTTATCTACTATGGTGACATGGTTAATATAAAAGTCTAGGAGTTTTTTTTCTAACGGCTAACGGCAAAACTCCTCTAAAGACGAGGTGATATCTCTGAAGAAAAGTCTAATAGCCTCAGTACTCAGCCTTGTACTTATACTTATGTTGATGCCAGCAGGAACTAATGCCGCATACACACATGAAAGCTTGTCACTTACCGTACTGGTAAACGGTCAAGACACGGGCGCTCATAATGTCAAATCAAATCCGTTAACAATAAATCTGACACAGGCCCTTGAGGTGGATCTTTCGATGTTTAATGCCGGTGATACAGTTCATATTACTGACGCTACTGTATCTTTCTACACCATCCAGAGAATACTCTTCTGGGATTTTGAATCGAAGGTGTATGACCATCAAGTGGATCTTGATAACGAAGATGATGATGGTGATGGAAAGGAAGGTTTCGATATACCTGCTTCTTCAAGCGAATCTGAAAGTTTTGAAATTTCACCCGAGGATATTGCAGAGTACCGAGACGCACTTAGTGGACAAAGAGTAAGGATTGACATCCTCTTTAACTTTGAAGTAATTTCAGACTATACAGTAACAGTCTACATAAATTTTGTTTAGTCCTGCTCTTTTTTTCTTTTTTTATTTTGCCTCTAACTTTGTTCGCTGTGTTGATTTTTTAAATTATTTTGAGAAAGAGCCTTTCACTCTTTCTACAAATAAGAAACATCAGAAGTTAACTACTGAGAGGGATATTCTTTTATATTGTAATTACTAATGAGGTAATCTATCTATAACAAGTTAGCACCACTAAGCCGGGGTGGCTAAGAGACGATGCATGAGGAGATTACCCTCACTGCCTCGACGAGAAACCTGGTTATAGCGCCGGACACTCTCCGAGCCGGTTTCATAGAGAATAACCCAAGAAAGCCCTTTCTTGAGACATCCGGAGGTCGTCTTGGTTTAACCTGGGCGAGCGGAGGTCGCGGGTTCGAACGATCGAGTAGAATGCTCTTTCCGAAATGCCCGCCCCCGGCACTATCCTTAAAAGCTTGAGACACGCCCAAATGATTGATATTCCATTTTGAGCGGGGGTGGCCGAGCCAGGTCAATTTGCCTACAAGGGTCAGATCATAGGCGCTGGTGTGTAAGGCAACTGCTGCCTTATACTACGAGACTTAAGATCCAGTGACGTAGGTCTACGCGGGTTCGAAGGAAATTTGAGACTTTCCAGTTTCTGGAACTCCCGCCCCCCGCACCAACTCATCTTTTACAAAAACCTCATTTAAATAGAAAAATGCCCCAGTAGCTCAGCAGGTAGAGCGCGACCTTGGTAAGGTCGAGTTGTCTTCGGATCCCCCGAAGACATGATAAGTCACGGGTTCGAGCCCCGTCTGGGGCTCTATTACTTCTCTTTTCTGTTTTTTCCAAAAACTCTCCTTCAAACACTTTGACCCATGAAATCCTTATATAATCAGGTTCAAATAGCATTGAGCAGACGTCCTATCCGAAAGATCCTCTCGGGGCGCCATTTATAAATAAGTTTGGAATTTCAACAGGATCATCACTAATATAAAGTTACACCTATCAAAATCCGTGATATTTTTATTTGAACAATTCCACGAAGCCGTCGATTCTCTTTTGGGGCTGTACTTTTATATCACGTTTTTAAACGTAATAAGTTTAGAGATAACAATAAATGGAATAGAAGACGCAAAGTTTTATATGCATAAGTTCGTGATGTAATATGAAAAGAGTGGATAGAAGGGCCAAAAGATGGTGATTTCTTGCAATTAATTGACGCTTTTCAGGGACTTATAGACTCATTAGCGGTCTCAACTGGTTTAGCCGCTGTTATTTTTGAATTAATCTTTGTTGTCGTTATCCTAATAGTGCTCGTTCTCGTGGGATATTTAGCAGGAAAATCTGTAGGAGGAGCAAGAGAATCTGCAACTTCTAAACTTTTAATCCCATCAGAAGGATATTCAATTGATGAAAGTATTTCCATAGATGAAGTCACTCAAACTCAAGAAACCCTGGAAATTCTTAAAGTTGAAAAGACATCTGCAACGCAGGCTATTAAAAATGCAGAAAAAGCTTATAAGAGCAAGAAGGTTAGCGCCCCTGCATATCAAAAACTTCTTGAACTATACTCTGAGAGACTTGAAAAAATCAATTCTGAAATTGCCAGAAGAACGAGTGTTGTAGAAGTTGGAACTTTAGAAGCAGAATTCGAACGTGCAAGACAAGAAGCACTTGTAGAATTGAAAGGGGAATCAGAAGAAACTACTGAACCTGGTGTCCCAGAAGCAGGATTAATAGAAGAATCAGAAGTTCTAGAAGGACCTGAAGCACCACCAGCCGGTCCGCCAACTGGTCCGCCAACAGCACCACCCACGGAAACTCCAGTAGCCCCACCAACCACTGCACCTCCACCGCCAACAGCACCACCCACGGAAACTCCAGTAGCCCCACCAACCACTGCACCTCCACCGCCAACTGAAGAAGGACTCGTTGATACTGGAATGGCAACAGTTGCATCACTAAGATCAGAAATGTTAAATGAGCTAAGAAGACTCAAGAAGTATATGCAGAAACCACCTGCGTGAACTGCGCCACCCCTTACGGAAAGGGACTTACCGCCGAATAAGTTAAATTTAATTCTCATTTTTTAGATTTTTAAAAAAAATGTTTGCCGAATGCGAGCGTCTACTACTTTACTTTGCTTAATTCACAATTATATTTTTGTTAGAATCTTTACACCTTTTTCTGATCCTACATAGACAAGATCCACCATATTGACAAACAATCCGTTCTCAATTACGCCCGGAATATTGTTTAGTTGTTTTTCCATTTCGCTGTAATTTGTGATTTCTAGATGGTGTAAATCCACAATGAAATTTCCATTATCGGTTACAATTGGTCCAAGTTTCTTGGCACTCATTCGCAATTGGGGTTTTCCAAAATCCTGAAGTCGGTGAATTACTGGGGTTATTGCGAAAGGAAGAACTTCAAAGGGAAGGTGGGACTTTTCTCCTAATTTCTTAACAAGCTTGCTCTCGTCGACTAAAATCATAAAAAGTCTAGCAGCGCTTCCAACTATTTTTTCTCGGGTTAGCGCAGCACCCCCTCCTTTGACTAAGTTTAAGTTGGGATCTACTTCATCTGCTCCATCAATAGCTAGATCTAAAGATGGATGCTCATCGAGAGTAGTTAAAGGAATGTTTGAAGAGATACACAACTGTGCGGTGTCGTAAGATGTTGGTACAGCCATAATAGCCATGTCCTCGTTTTTAATTCTCTGTCCAACCAATTTTATAACATGCATAACAGTTGAGCCACTACCCATTCCAAGGATCATTCCATCTTTGATTTGTTCAAGCGCAGCTTCCGCCGACATCTTTTTTAACGCTTCCCGATCCATATAGCATTCCCTCTATACGATTAAACTATTATTGTAGATTTCCATCGAAGATAGATATTCATTGGAAGGATTTAATATTTTGTTGCAGAAATCCTTTTGCCTTCATGTAAGGTTCTAATAAGTCGTTTCCCATCCTTCGATGTCTTTCGTATTCTACAAACTCCTTTCGCTCCTATTTTAGCTGTTAACAGTTGTTTTCCATTCACGTAAAGTTTCAACATCCCATTTGCGTGTTCTGTTGAAGTCCTAAGCATAACGAATTTTTTCTTAACGCTTATCTCTAAAGGAATTTTTTCTTCTGCTATATCTTCTGCCTCACGAACATCTATTCGAATACCTAATTGTTGTTCAATTTCTTTAATTTTTTCACCATTCTTTCCGATTATTTGGGGTACATATTCTTTGTTTGTTCGTACTATAATTCTGCTTTCTGAAAGCGGTTCTATTTCGAGAGGGGCATAGGGTACATATCGTTCAAATACTGAAAGAATGGTGTCCCGTTGTTCTTCAGATATTTTGGGGGCTACTTTCTTTTTCTCTGTGGAACTGATAGGAATCACCACAACTTGCTCACCAAAGGTGTAAAGTTCATACAGCAGTTTATCTGTATCAAAATCTCTTATTTCTATTATTGGTCTAGCAAGATCGGCTTCGAACATTCCGCTTGGAACTTTAACAACCATTTTTAAGTAATATACGCATTCTATTTGACCTGAATCCATGTATATTACGGTATCTACTATTTGTGGGATGATTCCCAGCTCGATGCGACCAATAAGGCGTTGAATTGCATCAACAGGACGACTCGTATGGACGACTCCAAGCATTCCCACTCCAGCCATTCGAAAATCTGCGAAGACTCGAAAGTCAACTGTACGTCTCATTTCATCGAATGCAACAAAATCTGGCCTTATAAGAAGAAGTAATTCTGCAGCTTTTTCAAAATCACCCCCCAATGGCGCGTATTGGGTGATTGTCGGTCCAACTTGAAGATCACGTGGCCTCTCAAGAGTTGCCACATTTTGTTTTTCTGCAAATAAATTTGCTATTGCTTGAACAAAAGTTGATTTACCAGATCCAGGTCGTCCCGCTATAATAATTCCTTCTGCTTGCTCTTCAATTCGCCGTCTAAGTCTTTCTGAAAGTTCATAATCGTCGAGGATTTTAGTCACGATAGGGCGAACTAGTGTAACCTCAGATTTATCAGAAAATGGTGGATGTGTAATGACGATTCGATATTCTTTCACTTGTAATACTGTAGCTCCTGGCTCCTCTACCTCTACGAAGGAATTGCTTTCAGTTTTAGCTCTCTCAATTAAATCAGTAGCAATATTCTGCAATTCACTGCGCTTCATTGGAAGCGCATCAATTTGTTCGAGATACCATTTGCCAGGCGTGCCTCTTTTCGCCATAGGAGGTACTCCTTCACGCAGATGCACAGACATAGTATCTGAAGTGAAAAAATCCTGAACATCTACTGCACATATTTCTTTCCTTGGATGGACGTATTCAGTACGAATTCCCTCAATTTCTGCAACAAGTGCTTGGACTTTATCGGAAGTTACCAAAGTCGCATTATATTCTTTGGCCGTTTGCCGGATCAGTTCGTCTAGTTCTCCTCCTGTAGCTAGTTTAATCTGTTCTAGGCCAGGCCGCTCTCCAATGATCTTAATGTCGAGTTCACTATAAGTAGTTATTTCCTTTAATTTTTTTATTTCGTTTAATCCTACATAGCCTGTTGCCTTTCCAAGATTAGCCTGATATTCGAGTTCACTAAGCACTACACGAGGAATTAAAATTTCAGTAGGATCGGTATATTCTCTATCTGCTAATACCCCACTAATTATGACTGAAGTGTCAGGAACAATTCTATTTATCTCTTGAGAGGATTCATCGAGAGTCAAAGATCTCACCTTAATTCTATCACTATTTTTTCTGATAAGGTCAAACAGAAAATAAAGGTACAGTATCGTATTTTCTCAAAAACTTGAGTATTATTACAAGATGTAAAAGTTATGCGCAAATTTTTGAATAACACCTTTATGTGTAATTTTGCATTGAACCGTATGTGCCTCAGAATAAACAAAAAATCGTTTATAACTACCTTGCAAGAAGACCCCTCAACTTGTTGGATGGTAGTTCACATCATTCCTCTTCTGAAGATTTTTCAATACGTGATATTTGTTTTTTAACTGCAAGGTTAACTTGAGTACCTAAATAATAAGTCACTTCACCGACGTTATCAACCACAGCCAGCACCAATTTTTTCCTTACATTACGAGCTTGACGAGTAACACTATCTAAGACTTCAAGTTTGAAGGGTGTCCCTTCAACAACAATGCAGATGAGATATGTGGCTTCATCCTTTCCTAAAACTCCTCCTCGAGGATACACTCTATAGTGGATTGGATCACCTAACCCAGCCCTCACAACATAGCCTCGCGATCGCAAATCGCGATAAACCAAATATCTCGTCCAAATTTGGTGATCATTTTTTAAGAAATAGGTAAGAAGTTTATCGAATGTGAACGCTTCATCTTCGTCATCTATAGTTACGTTTAATCTACCGCGTTCTAATAAAAGCAAACTTTCAACAGGAGAAAGTATCAATTTGTGATCTTCGTCAAAGAAGCCGTAATATCCATGTTCATAGATTTCATCTGCTCCTTCTTCAACTATGACAGAATTATCCTTCAATTTACCTTCTTGAGTTGGATAAGGTTCTCTCTCTTCTTTCTCTTCTTCGTTCGTTGACGCTTCATCGTTCGTGCTAGCCACATGAGTCCCTCATACATCATTTAATCTTACGGTACACTTACAATAATATGTTTTTAAAAGTATTCAATTCTAAATTTTGTGTAGGCGGGAATATTATGCCTAAAAACCACCCTTCTAAAATCTTCTGAAAATCTTCTCTCTAAACAAAAAATTTCCGATAATTCTATTACTTTATATTTTTCAAGTCGACTAAACCTATTAAATCTTAAAACAGGGGTACTAGTGCGAACCGAAAGTAAAAATGCTTATCTCCTCACTTTACAACGAATATACCAAAAATATGCACCTCTATTTAGAAAATGACTAAAAGAATTATCTTATTTCAGTTTCACCCCTCCCTCTCTTTTCTAAAAAGATTCTATGAGAAGTACAAATTATGGTAATTTGTGAAATATGTTTCAAGAGTTTCAAAAATTACAAAGGATTGAGAATTCATAAGGGGAAAGTCCATAAAGACATATTAAACTCTAGAAAAATTGTTTTACACGAAATAGAGAGTCAGGCCGATGAAATACGGGCTCTGAAAACTGCAGTATCAACTCTAGTAAATGAAATAAGATCTCTGAGGGTTATAGGCTTCTCTTCACCTGCACACATTATCCATTCATCTGATTATTCCCTATCTCATTCAACGAAACAGGCGCTTTCACATCCATCTACACCAATTGGCATGAATTATGGCTGCGATCACGGCGCATTAATGGACGAGTTAAAATCTGTATTAAAGGAACGCGTTGCATCTGCTTAATTTCAAGTTATTGTAAAGAGAAGTTAATTCAACAAAAAATTCGCGAATCTGATTCGCAAATAATTTTACTCGCTGTTTTTAGCCTTCTTTTTAATATTTCAAAATAACGTCTATTTCTAGTTACTTGCGGACTCTCATAGTTTGGATGGAGTTCATTTTTTAAGTGAATCATCACTTCGACCAATGCGGGGAGGTATGATGAAGCAACAGGGAAAATATGAATTTTTTTCAACGCAGTCCTATTTTGTGTCTGAGCCTGTTTAAGTGCGAGTTCTATCACAGTTTTGTATGCCTTATTTACAAGTGAGTAAATTTCTTCATAGAAATCTAATACGCGGTTTAAATAGTTAGACATTCTTTGTGCAATTAAGTGAAATAAATCTGTTGCTCCAGAAGCGTCAATAATGGCATTTAACGAAAAATCGTAATTTGGGGCAGGGCTATATTCTTCTAATTCTAAAGGAACTGAACCAATCATCCCGCTCATCGCAAGAACATCTATGGGACATTTATCATCTCTTATATCGCGCCCAAGAAATAGATAGATGAGTGGACGATATAATGAGAGGTACGAAGGAGATAAACTGTAAGGCTTGGCTTTGCTACATGGTAAAATGAGTAAAAGACGTTTTTTAGGAGAGGGCGTATATTTTTTTAGCACATATTCCACAAAAACTTTGGTTAGAGGATGTGTCATAGCTCGATATGCATGCGCAATTCGTTTCGTTTCAGAGGTATCATCTATGACCGCCCATGAATACTTAGGAAATAGTTTTTGATATTCGGAAACAGGTAGAGGTTTTCCCTTTTTGTTTTCTCTATTTCCGCCCCATGGTAATTCGTGTGTCATAAAAAAACCAAAAAATATCATATGCCTCAAATGCGATCCTATTATTGACGATTGCTGGGCAAATTAAGGATCGTTGCGATCTTTTCTTCAGGTAAGACAATTTCTTCGCGCCATGAATCTCCGATGGCGACTAGAATAAAAAGTCCCAGTACTTCTGCTCCAGACTTTTTAACGATGTTTACCAATGCCCGTTGTGTTTCGCCCGAGCGAACTACATCGTCTACAACCAGTACTCGGTCTTTCTTGGAAAAACTATACCTTGGAATATAGAGAGACATTCGTGTTCCTGAAAAACTCGGAATATACGTCTCTTCCACAAATTCTTTAACACCGACTTCCCTAACCCTTTTTGCGATAACTAAATCGACCTCCATTTCATTTGCAATATGAGTGCCAATTGGAATTCCGTCAGCGGCCGCCGTCAAAACCTTTGTTATGCCATCTCTGGCAAATTTTTGTGTCATAACTCGTGCGATATAGCGGAGCAAAAGAGTATCGCCTAAAAGCGCAGTATTATCGAAGTATCCATTATCAAATTTCAGTCGGTTGCGAACTTCCTTAACAAGATCTGTTTCTTTTTCCAATATTTTTAACATTTCTTCAGTACGTTCAGCATTTGGCAAGACGTGACCTCTAATGTATCGATTTAGTACAGTGATTGGAAGAGGACGTGGGGTTGAATCATTCTTAGAGTCACCGCGAAGTTGCGGTCTGACTTTCAAGATTTTTGATAGTTCTTCATAAGTCATTCTTTTCTTAAGGATTTTTAAGAGTTCGATACATCGTAAACGGGATTTTATTTGCTCTAACTGGGTTAAATTACCTGCCATATGCTAGAACACTCCTTTGCATTATTTCTGTTAAAATACTTATAAAGATGCAAATAAGTTTCATAAAAAATTGTACTAAATTAGTAAAATTTAAACTTTATAAATCTGATTCAATATTCGTGGTTGTATAATTTCTTTTTCTACTTGAGTTGGTCGCCGCACTTTCGAGTACACAGGAAGTTAGACGGTTTTATAGATTCCATCATAGGACAGGGAAACATCTGTGACTTTTGCAAAAGATATTTGCAAGATTCGAGCATCTTTGTAGAGTTGCACCCTTGAAAATATAACAAGCCCGACAATAAGAGTTCCTTTAAAACCAGGATCAATTAGGGCTTCCCGTAAAAAAAGACCCATTCTATGAAGGCTGCTGCGTGGATTAATAAAACCTACCAAATCATTCGGCATTTTAAGAAACTCATTAGTTTCTAGAAGATAAAAGCCCTTTTGCAAGACAACAGTGTTCTTGTTATCCCATTCTTTTTGTTTTCGATTAGGTAAATAGCGCTTTGAATTATCGAAATCGAGAACGCCCATATCGTTTTCGAGAGTATAAACAGTTCCTACAGTGCATTCAAAGCCACAAGGTTGTAATTGTTTCTCTAAAGAAACATAGTCTTGTACCAGTTGGTGCTCAGTAATAAGTTCCCTAATTTTAAGATCACCTAAGAACAAGATAGATCACCTGCTAATTGACTTAAAAACTCTAAATCTAAAGATTTTGATGAAAGCCTCACTAATAGTATAAAAATGTCCACATCCATAACATTTTTAAATTTATTTTGATGTAAACCTCTTACCTTACTAAAGGAATTACCCCCTCTTCACGTCCTTTGAATTGAGCAAAATCCCAGAAAGGATTTATCTTTAGTGCCCTGGTGGTGTAGCACGGCCTTTTCCGATTTTGTGAAAATCGTTAGTTGATATCATTTGGGACTGTCACTCCCTTATTTGCGTTTGCCGCATAAGTCGGGCAATTCCCAGGACCCGGGTTCAAATCCCGGCCAGGGCGCCATTCATTAAGACTCACTATATTCAATGCGCAGTAATTCCCAGAGGACAGAGAGACCTAAAGAGAGTAAGACTTGCCGTAAAACCATCATCGACTTAGGATGGGCCCGTAGCTCAGCTAGGTAGACAAAGCCTTAATATCTTTGGCTGTAAGCGTCGGGCTTTTACGTATGTCACTAAGCAAAGAAACCCGATGGCCGTGGGTTCAAAAAAACCGTGCATGTGCACGGTTTTGAGATTCCCACCGGGCCCGCCATCCTTCTCCTGAAGATAAAATATCTGATCTTCTTTCAGGGGAGTAATCAAAAATTTTAAAAAAGATTCGGACATTGTTGGGTAGGTAAACTTGCAGATTTTTCAGGAGAATGGTTTCAGAATAAATAAGCCTCTAGGGGGATTTAACTCCTTTCAAATTTTATCATAAGGCTAAACTTGAGAGTTATAAAGAATCCATAAGAGAATGTCATCTAATATTCATCCCACAATGAATTTTATAGTTTTTAAGCCACGAAAAAAGAAGGAAGTATGTTTATGCTCGCTCAAGATAAATGGAACTTAATGAAAGCGTTTTTTGATGAAAAAGGGCTTGTAAGGCAACATTTAGATTCATTTAATGAATTCATTGGACGGAGTATCCAACAAATTGTTGACGAGGTTGAAAAGATTGAGCCCGATATTCCTGGATTCTATGTGAAGTTGGGGAAGGTGGAGGTAGAGGATCCTACAATTCGTGAAGCAGATGGCGCAATTCGTCCTATTACACCCATGGAAGCCCGAATCAGAAATTTGACGTATTACGCATCACTATGGCTTGAAATGACGCCAATAGATCTTAACGAGGGAGTGGAGGTTCCCGGTGAAACCGCTAATGTGTATGTCGGACGTCTTCCAGTCATGCTCAAATCCAATAAATGCCTTTTAGCACAAATGTCTGAACAAGAGTTAGTCGAGATTGGTGAAGATCCAAGTGATCCCGGTGGCTATTTCATTATTAATGGTTCTGAGAGAGTTCTCGTCACACAAGAAGATCTCGCTCCAAACAAGATCTTGATTGAGGCATCTAGTAGCGGCAAAACAAGCACACATATAACAAAAGTCTTTTCTACAGCGCGAGGCTTTCGAGCACCCGTTACAGTTGAACGAAGAAACGATGGGTCGCTCCGGGTTTCATTTCCTTCAGTACCAAGAAAGATACCCCTAGCGACCGTTTTAAGAGCTCTTGGACTTGAAACCGATAAACAAATAGTTGATGCAATTTCAAATAGACCTGAAGTGATCCGGGAGTTAATACCAACTATCCGAGAGGCTGCAGATATAAAGAATGTCGATGATGCACTTGATTATATTGGAAAAAGAGTAGCAGTCGGACAAATGCGTGAATATCGAATTAAGAGAGCACAACAGGTACTCGATAAATATTTGCTGCCTCACGTGGGCACAGATGAGGAGGACCGAAAGAAAAAGGCATATTTCCTGAGTCAAATGGCACAACGAATACTTGAACTTTTCTTGGGCATACGAAACGCTGACGATAAAGATCATTATGCAAACAAAAGATTAAAATTAGCTGGTGATCTTTTAACAAGTTTATTTAGAGTTGCTTTTTTAAATTTGATACGAGACATTACTTACCAACTTGAAAGAACTGCGGTGAGAGGAAAAAAACCAAATATAAAAACGGCTGTAAGAGCAGATGTAATTACTGAGCGCTTGCGACATGCATTAGCCACTGGGAACTGGGTAGGCGGAAAAGCGGGAGTAAGTCAATTATTAGACCGTACTAATTACATGTCTACATTAAGTCACCTTCGCCGAGTTGTTTCTCCATTAAGTCGTAGTCAACCCCACTTCGAGGCGCGTGATCTTCACCCAACACATTGGGGTAAGATATGTCCCAACGAAACACCAGAGGGCCCAAATTGTGGTTTGGTCAAAAATCTTGCATTAATGGCCTATATTTCTGTAGGGATAGATGAGTACATTGTCGAGGAAATATTGAAAACGTACGGCGCGAAGAGTTGGGACGAACTTCAAGGGAAAGAAGCAAATCAATCACGTGTATTTCTTAATGGACGGCTTGTTGGCTATCATCCGAATCCCTCTGCGCTTGTCGATCAAATTAGGAAGGCAAGACGTGCTAACGAAATAGATGATTCCATAAATGTTGCATATTATGAAGAAACTGACGAAGTAAAAATTAATTGTGATCCAGGACGTGTTAGACGTCCACTAATGATTGTAGAGAATGGACAACCAAAGATTACAACTAAACACATTGAAAAACTCACAAATGGAGAATTAAAATGGAATGACTCCATTTTAAATGGACTAATTGAATATCTTGATGCAGAGGAAGAAGAAAATGTTTATATTGCGATCAATCAAGAAGACTTGACCGAAGATCACACTCATCTTGAAATCGCTATTTCCACTATTTTGGGAATTTGTGCTAGTATAATACCCTTTCCACAGAATAATCAATCTCCAAGAAATACATATGAAGCGGGTATGTCAAAGCAAGCCCTTGGTGTATATGCTAAGAATTTTAAATTACGTGTT